>Ga0247803_1002045_pt1 | contig 10344 bp, 8 predicted proteins | sample UWRJL014104B1_FD_180928 | JGI IMG/M metagenome (GOLD analysis project Ga0247803, IMG submission 180928) | Plant litter microbial communities from Arlington Agricultural Research Station in Wisconsin, United States - UWRJ-L014-104B-1 | ecosystem: Environmental > Terrestrial > Plant litter >...
GGGTGGCTGAAAGGCAGTTTGACAGTATAGTAGCAAATGCTCTTATCCTTGGGGAAAATGGCCGTTCCCCAACACAGGCTATCCTCTTCAAACTCAGCCTCCCCGGAATTGATCGACAAGGTCTTTGTGGCTTCGGCCAGGATGTAGCAGTCGCGACGGTCGAAGAAAGATATGAGACATCGACGGGTGTTGAGGCGAAGGGCGCCTAATTGCGCAAAGGCGGTCAAGGCTTTGTCGGAGGAGGAGTTGGGCGACACGGGCCCTGGTGGAGGAACAGGTAGCGATTTGGGGATGTCGACGAGCGGGGAGGGTCGTGGTCTGCGATCATGTCCCTTTGGCCGTTGCGACTGATGGTAGTACCTGAGACATTGTTAGCGCCCGTGGTCTTGCCGGACGACACGACGAGGCTTCACCTGTAGAACTCGCGCTCCTTGGTCCTGTCGGCTGCCTCCATGGATTTGGGTGCTATCTTCGCCTGGGGACGAGCGGACGTGGAGGGGCGAGAGGCCTTCATGGCCGCGTTAGGGCGATAATCTCGACGGTGACGGCGTCAAAAGAAAGCGCATGCCTCACGCGGGCCCAATGAGACACGAGGAGGCGGCCAAAGAACGCTTGGGCGGTCTGGCCGAGGGCTGGACGTCACTCAGGAGCACGGCTGTGTGCGCGGCGGAAACCACGCGCGGGGGTCCAGTGTCGCTGCGGTTTGGAGGCCTCGATGATGTCACGCTAAGGGGTGCTAGCAGAATCAGCCGCGAATCCGAACTACCACAAGTACAGGTACATGTCACTCTGGACTGCGGTCGGGAGTCGGCTGCTTACGGCCGTGGCAGTCCCCTCGAGAACACGTGCACGGCGGGTGCGGTGTACCGAGTTGTACTAAGACGCGATGATGCATCTGCAAGATGATCGCTGGTGTCGCGCGTTCTAATCCACGCGCCGTAGCCAGGGTTCCTGGGACCCGCGGGGACTTTCCACGCGACTGGTCTGGACCGACCCACACGCAGATATGGACGGGCAAAACCGGAGATACCCTAAGCACCCAGAAACGCTATGTTATCGCGTGTGAAACTGGCAGACATGCTTCGCAGCCCCATTGCGTCTACGAAAAGCGCGTGGTTGGGGTGGTTGATCCTTATAATTAGGTGAGACCATGCCGCTAAATCCCGACCGGCGATGGCTCGGGGAGATCTCTTCCACTCACGTGCTACCCTAGAGACCGCTCCGAATCAACCGGTGCCTTGCCCGATTCGATCAAGAATGTTCCATGGCTATGACTACCTCACATCACCGCGATTTCAACTGTGAACAGTGCAGAGTTGGTCTTCTCTGGTGAGTCAAATTATGGCCACAAGCTTGATCCAGACTGATGTGTCGCCTAGTCCCGCCACCGATTTTTGATTTCTTAGGTCGTAGTCTGCAAAGCTCATCTAGAGGGGCATCACCACGTATCGTCTCGAACTGGCTGCCACCATTTCTCGAAATCACGACACAGTCACGACGCTGCCAGCTTCTACCCCCACGCCATCATGGGTCGTCTCGTGACTCTCTCCACGGCAAATCTGAACCAATGGGCGCTCGACTGGTCCGGCAATTTGGCTCGCGTGAAGCAGTCCATCGCGATAGCAAAGTCCAAAGGGGCGGCACTTCGCGTTGGTCCGGAGGTAAGAGTGGAAATCCGCGTCTGATCGAAAGGCTTCAGAAATGTTGTACCCATCAGAGGCGATCAAGTTACGCCTTTGCAAGGGAACATACAAACCTGGCTGCTCCGTCGGACGCGCCCGCACTGTGTACGGATCGGTTGCTTATTGTTTGGACAGCTCGAGATTACTGGCTACGGCTGTCTGGACCACTTCCTGGAGAATGATTTATACGATCATGCACTGGACTCATTGCACGCCATCTTGACGGACGAGAGTTTCCACGGAATCGTCATAGACGTCGGCATGCCCTTCATGCATAGGGGCAATAGATACAACTGCCGATGCATTATACTCAATGGCAAAATTGTACTCATTCGACCAAAACTATACATGGCTAATGACGGAAACTACCGAGAGATGCGCTACTTCATCCCATGGAAGGGTGCGCGACACATGGAAGAGTTCAAACTCCCAGCCAAGCTCGCCAAAATCCAAGGAAGTCGCACCGTCCCCATCGGCGATGCCATCTTGGAGTTCAACGACACGAGCATGGGGATCGAGACGTGCGAAGAACTCTTCACTTCGAACGCTCCCCACATTGAGCAAGCTCTCGCCGGTGCCGAGATCTTCAGCAACGCAAGCGGGTCCCATCACAACCTCAGGAAGCTCGACAAGCGCCTCTCGCTCATCCGAGAGGCCTGCCAAAAGGCTGGCGGCGTGTACATATACGCTAACCAGCAAGGGTGTGATGGCGATCGACTATACTACGATGGTTGCTCCTCGATCTTCTTGAACGGTAGCATCGTTGCTCAAGGGTCCCAGTTCTCCGTCCAAGATGTGGAGTGCGTGACGGCCGTTGTGAATCTTGATGAGGTCCAAGCACGTCGCTTCGAGCCATCCAGGGGTCAGCAAGTCAACAAGTGCCCTGAATATCCCCGAATCTACGTCGACCATGACTTTGTGGACGCGAAAGACAACATGCTCATGCCCTCACCACCAATCCCTCCGCGTATCCATCTTCCTGAGGAGGAGATCGCGTTAGGTCCCGCTTGTTGGCTGTGAGTAAGCCCCAAGTTGCGGAATGTTCATGTGACATTTACTGATCAAAATCTACATATAGGTGGGACTATCTTCGTCGGAGCGGATCTGCCGGCTTCCTCATCCCTCTCTCAGGCGGTATCGATTCCTGCTCAACAGCCACACTCGTCTTCTCAATGTGCCGAGTAGTAGTGGCCGCTTTGAAAGCCGGAAACGAGCAGGTCAAGTTGGACGTTCAGCGTATCGCGTCGTTTGGCGAGCAAGACTGGCTACCCTCCACTCCACAGGAACTGTGTGGGCGCCTACTGAGCACGATATACCTCGGCATGAAAGAGCAATCGTCAGAAGAAACACGCTCCCGAGCCGAACGACTAGCGAAAGCCATCGGTGCGAACCACCAGACAGTCTGGATCGACTCAGTGTACCAGGCCACGCGAGACTTGCTGACCCAAGCCACCAATTTCGAGCCACACTTTGCAGTCCATGGCGGTACTAATCAAGAGAACCTAGCCTTGCAGAACATCCAAGCTCGCTCACGCATGGTGACTGCCTACTACTTCGCCCAACTCATGTGCACGGTACGAGAACGCCCAGGCGGCGGCAGTCTCCTCGTCCTCGGCTCTGGCAACGTCGACGAGTGTCTCCGAGGCTACCTCACCAAGTACGACTGCTCCTCGGCCGACATCAATCCCATCGGCAGCATTTCCAAGATGGACCTCAAGAAATTCATTGCCTGGGCACAGACTGAATTCGACCTCCCCATCCTCCAGGAATTCCTCGAAGCCACCCCCACCGCAGAATTGACACCGCACGATCCCGACGCGCCGCAGGCAGACGAGGAGGAAATGGGCATGTCGTATGCGGAACTGAGCGTCTTTGGACGCCTACGGAAGGAGCATCGACTCGGGCCTTTCGGCATGTTCGAGCGCCTCATCCACGAGTGGCGCGACCAGCATTCTCCCCGCGAGATCGCTGACAAGGTGAAGCGGTTCCACCACTTCTACGCTATCAACCGCCACAAGATGACCACCATGACGCCAGCGTACCACGCAGAGGAGTACTCGCCGGACGACAACAGGTATGACCTGCGGCCGTTCTTGTATCCCGCTTTCTACAAGTCGTTCAGCTTCGAGAAGATCGACGAGAAGGTTGAGCTGCTTGAGAAGAGGGCACGGAAGGAGCAGTAGGGAGGGTATCTGGCGATTGATATGAACGGTATATAAACTTTGAAGAGATGAGGGTACATACAAGACATTGCACTTAGACGAGACCTATATGTAACATGGCACGAGCTTGAATACACAAAGTATGCAAAGCTTATCAGAGTGGTCTTAGCACGTTAAGTCTCCCCTTAGGGACCCTGCTGTTGTCGAAAGTGCGACGCAGTTAATCCTCAATTTAGGAAGCTGGTGAGGCTCGTCCGGAAGGTTCTAAGCACCTGAAGTCACATACTCGCGGTCGCACCGTCTTGTGATCACGACGCATCTTGTACCCAACGGGTTGTGCTTTGAGAATGTACCACTTGCAAGCAACTATCTCAATAATCCTTATGAGTTCCAAGTGCGAGACTTTGTGGGACTAGTTTTGAATTGAACTTTTGAATTTTGAGAAGCCAGTAGAGGGCGTTTCTACATAGTAAGCCCAGAGGTCAAGCCTGAGGGATGCGCAAAGCGCGACCTGACCAGATGCCCCTGCCATGGCCTTAAGACCAGGCACACCGCATGTCCCCGTAGCTATCATGGTATATCCTCTACAGAACTCCTACTCCACTCAGTTTCGTCGTACTTAGTTCATCTGGCGGACGAGCGCGTTGATGAACTGCTCCCGGTTACCGAGATCTCCACCCTCGATGAAGTGCTTGAACTTCCTGGGACGGAAGCCGCCAGTGGGGTTGGAGAGCTTGAAGGGCCAGAGGAAGTTGGAAGCCTGCTTGAAGTTGGGGCCGACGGTGTAGATCTCGTGGATCAGGTCCTCGACGCAGACGATGCCGAACTTGCCGAGCTGCTGCTCGATGATCTCGTTGTCGGTGATTGGCAGGCGCTGCTTGTTCACCTTGCCGTACCCGCGCTTGTAGACGAGCTCGCGGACGGTCTTGAGGTTGGGGTATCCGTAGGTGACGAACGGCTCAACGATCTTCAGCATCTCGCTGGTAGCCTTGGTAAGGCGGACGAAGATACCGTTGTTGATCTGGAGGAGACGGAGGAGCTGGAGGGTCTTGCGCTTCTTGGGGTCAATCTTGTTGATACTGCGAAGTATTAGCACGGCAAAACTTCATTGGAAGAGACTGCGCATACCCCTTGATGCGGACGACGAAAGCCAGCTTGTTCTCGGCCGGGACGAAGAACGAGTCGTTTCGCTTAGCATCACGCTTTGCCTCAATGACATCGCGCTCGGCCTTGCGGTACTCCTCGGTGTACTTCTGGGCGCGCTCGAAGATAACGGAGCGCTTCTTCTTGTTGGCCTAAGACAGTCTTAGCCAACATGGACACTCCTAACTGCATTGCAGATCAAGGGAGAATATTATCGCACCTCTCGCTTCTTCTTCAGGTCGGCGGCGCGGGTCTCCTGGGCCTTTGCGCCGGCCTTCTGCTTCTTGAGCACCGACTCGGGGACAGCGATGCTGCTCTTGGTGGGAACGCTGGGATCGTTGCATTAGTATCCTGTAGAAAAGAACGGTCGGAACGACTTACGTGGAGCCGGCCATTGTGCTGATGGTTAGTATGGAATGTCGGGTGTCGAAGATTGAAAGCGTGAGGTTGAAGGTTTGGGTGCGGACCGAAAAATGTGTGTGCGCGCACGGTCCTCGCCAAGATTTGGCTCCACACGAACTGCTCACTGCCCCGCCAATCAGGCCCAGCGACCTCGAGAGCTACTGAACTTTTCTGGAGCTTCGTCGAGTACTCACCAGAAACACCCTACAGCTCCAGACTCCACATTATTACGACAATGGGTAGAGGTGGCAATCGTGTGAGTGTTCTGCTGCCCGAAAAGCAAGGTATCATGCTGACAACTCCAGGGCGGCGGCCGCGGCGGGCGCAAAGCGTTTCGCGGAAAAGGCAAGAACAACAATCGTGGCGGCGGCAGAGACACCAGGACCGAGCCGTGGGCCGATATCAAGCGCGAGAATGAACTCTTCGAGAGCTACTATCGCAAGGGTGGCTTTTTGGAGGAGGAGGAATTCGAGGAGATGTGGAGGTACCTTGCACTGGACCTGCCGAACAGCTTCCGCTTCACGGGCACCAAATCGGATGCTCTCGCCGTGCGCGAGATTTTCAAGAAGCGCTATATCCCCGCCATCACAGCGCTCGACTTCGAGGGCAAGCCCGTCGAACCGCCCAAGGCCGTTGAAGGTTTCCCAGATGAGCTCGTCTGGGACATGAAGACGCACAAGAAAGTCATTCGCCGTCATAAGCCGTTTGCCGAGTTCCAAAAGTTCCTCGTTGCAGAAACGACGTCGGGAAACATCAGCAGACAAGAGGTCGTAAGCATGATCCCGCCACACTTTCTGGACGTCAAGCCCGGCATGGTGGTCCTAGACATGTGCGCCGCGCCGGGAAGCAAATCCGCGCAGCTGGCCGAGATGATACACGGTGATGAGGAAGAGCGTGTCATGAAGGCGGCAAGGAACGAGTCCCCGAACACCGACGATGGCGGCGACTACAGCGATGATGGTAGATCTACTGGCCTGCTGATCGCCAACGATACGGACTACAAGCGCGCGGGCATGTTGGTGCATCAAGTGAAGAGGCTCAACTTCCCCAATCTCATTGTGACCCAACACGACGCTTCCATATTCCCATCCATTGAGCTCCCCTCCACGCAAGGCGGAAAGAAGCAATACCTCAAATTCGACCGCATCCTGACCGATGTGCCGTGTTCTGGCGACGGTACGGCCCGCAAGAATCCCAACGTATGGCAGAAGTGGACCCCCAAGGATGGCCTTGGGCTCCACAACTTGCAATTACGAATCGTCTTCCGCGGCCTGCAGATGCTCAAGAAAGGTGGCCGTCTTGTATACTCAACCTGCAGCATGAATCCTGTTGAGAATGAGGCTGTCGTTGCAGCCGCCATTGAAGCCTGTGGAGGTATCTCGAAAGTCAGACTTGTGGACAGCTCCGACCATCTTCCAAAGCTCAAGCGAGTACCGGGTCTCAACAAGTGGAAAGTGTTCGACACTTCTTCAATTCCGGGGCAGGATAAAGTTGGCCATCTGTTCACTAGTTGGGACACTTTTGTCAAGGCTCAGAAAAAGTATGAAGAGGAGGAGCCGGAGCGGCAGTTCTCCAGCAAGATCTCCCCTTCATGTTTTCCCCCAACCGCGTCATCCGAAGATGACCGCATACCGCTCGAGCGTTGCATGCGAGTATACCCTCACTTGCAGGACACTGGAGCCTTTTTCATCGCCGTCTTGGAGAAGCTGGACGATATCAAGGTTACACAGATACGCAACTCGACCAACGAGGCAGAGCTGCGGAAGGCGGCCAATGAATCAGAGGCAAACACGCCAGCACCCACACAGTTAGAGGCCAAGGATGAATCGATAGATGAGCCCATTGAAGACGCAACGGCAGAGGAGCAACCTTCGTTGAAGCGTAAGTTGGAAGAGGCCGATGACGGTGCTGCCTTGAAACGCGTGAAGGCGGATGAGCTCTCCGCTGAAGCCACAGTGTCCGAGGTGGAGGAGCAAGATGCGAAGCCCGAAGCTGCTGCAGCTACAGATGTCGAGGAGGTCAAACCTGCAACGAATGGGTCCGCACTAGCTAGTGCCCCGGCTCCTTCGAATCAAACCAAGAAGCTCAAGCCGGAAGCGCAGTCGCAGAGCAAAGAGTATTTCGAGTACCTCCCTGCCGATGACCCCACCATCGCCGAAATCTTCGACTTCTTCGGAATCTCAGAGCGCTTTCCCCGTGACCGCTTCATGGTCAAGAACAAAGAAGGCCTTCTTCTTAACAAGATCTATTACACCTCTGCCCTTGCAAAGTCAATCATATCGCAAAACAAGAATCGCGGCATGAAGTTCATTCATTGTGGCGTGGTCATGTTCGTCTCGCACAGGATCAAGGACGGCAACATCAAAGCCCCATGGCGTCTCCAAAACGAAGGCATCCGGATCCTGGAACCTTGGGCCAACAAGCGGATCGTCACCTGCACGTCCAAGCAGACACTCTACAAGATGCTCATAGAGATGTTTCCCAAGCTGCCTAAAGACGGCTCCCACGAGATTGGCGAAATTGGGGATCAGTGCATGGAGATGGAGGTTGGATGCTCCTTTATCCGCATTGAGCCGAGCGAGGGCGAAGACGGATTCCCCTTCCGCATGGTGCTTCCGCTCTGGCGGCACCCTGGTAGCGCGAATATGATGACCGACAAGGACGATAGGAAGGCGATGCTACTGCGACTCTTCAACGAGATAAATCCGGTCATCAAGAACCATGTTCTGGAAAAGGCCAAGGCAGCAGAGGAGGAGAGGCTGGCACAGGCGGATCAAGCGGAGGCGGAAGCGAACGAGGCGGAGCCCGGACTCGATGAGCTAGATGGGGATGAGGTTGCTGGAGAAGAGAATCCTATTCTTGATGATGATATGGATGTTGATGCTTAGTGGGTCGGTTCTCATGAGGCCTCCTTCGTAGGATTTATGGGTCAGTGGTTGTATCTCAAAAGGACATGGCTACTGCCAAACCCTTGTGCATTTGGTTCGTCAGTACTCGTATAGTTGGCGTTGGCGGCTAGGAAGCTATTACTTCTGTTTCTACTTCGTCTTTAGCATGTGTAGAATAGTGAAAAGCACTCTTCATAGAAACTCGTGTTACAATCGGCATCCATTCATTTGCGCAGTCTGAAGTGTATGAAAACAGAGGCCTCGATCAGTCTAGGTAGACATTCAGCAATAAATCTTGCAATACTCTGTCGAATCTTATGGCTTAGTCATGCAACGACAACCCTTCTCCCCAGGGTCTCTATCCTTCTCGTGCCGTTACGCAAAGCTGAAGTCCAGTCCGAGATCAAATGGCTCTTGCCAGTACGCCTCCTTCCAATTCTCCAAAAAGGCAGCACCTGGAGTGCCCTCCACCTCAAAAGTATCGGTGAAGGGGAATAGCTGCCGCCAATCCCTCGCCACTTCTGGTTCGTTTCTATCTGTAGTCGCTTCCGCTTCCAGCTGTCTAAGATCCCGGGGTGTCGTCGCCATCGAAAGGTGTAGAGGACCACCAAAGGCACCATTTGACGAAGTTGACGCTGTAATAATAGATGGTGAGGCCACTGAAGTATTATCTCCAGTGCGAATGCGCGAGCTGGGTGAAGCAAGTAAGCCCTCCGGACTCCCCGTCTGCCCTTCGGTATGCACATTTTGTCTCTGCAATCTCTCTGAGTGCTCGAAGAAGTGCAAGATACCTTCTGCGTTGGGCCAGTACCCTGCCAACTTCCGTAGTGAGTACAGAGTAGAATCGTACCGTCTTACCGCCGCAACGGCTATGAGCGGATTAGCAAATCGCACTTCAACACTAAGCTGGATCATGGCCGTGAAGAGTGCCGTAACGCTGAATGTCCATAGCGAAGACAAATGCTCTCTTTCACACAGCGACTCAAAGATCGACTGAATGACGCTCGCAGCTGCCGAGCAGATCTCTGCGTCATTCTGGTTGGGAAGATTGGAAGGGGAGCCCGGATCTTGCATTTGGGGGCGCGGACGGTGGAGTAGAATGAGGATGGTGTTGTAAAATAGGTGGAGTGTGGCGGGCCAGAGATCCAATGTAAGCGTAGGGCGTAGCCGGAGATTCTGAGGTAGCATGAGCGACCAGCGAGCCAGTTGCTCGTCGGCTTTCGCGAGAGTCTCTTTTCTGCTGAAGCTTGAGGAGCGGGGACCGAAAGATTCACGGTAGATAGTGCAGAGTATGATGCATAGCTCTGTTGTAGCGATGGCATGTTCCACTTGTGTGTTTGGGCCGCATCCATCGTAGTCGGAGGTTTGGGGGGGTTGTACATCGCTGTCTTCCAGGTTTCTAGTCCTTTATGAGCAAACAGTCACGGACGGAACTTAACAGTCTGACTTACATCGCCAGCGGTCGGCCATATTGCAGTGATATGAGAAGATCACACTGCACGAGTAACCACCACACTCGTCTCCACATCTTCTTGTTATGCTCCACCAAATTGCTAGGCTCTGCATCCCGGTGCATGCCCAACCCCATCGCAGTTCTAGAAGCGAAACCAATCCAATAAAATGCGTTCGCTGCCACATCCTCCGGTCCATCTGAATACCAAGTTAGTAGAAGCGCTGCTTGAACGATGACATCGCGATTCCGCTCGAAGCGGGAATCTATGAGTATCTTCGCTCTCCGGAAAAAGTCCGGTTTCAGTGATGTGTGGTTAGGAGAGACATGGGCGCCGACGAGCAGTACAGTCTGCAGAAGAAGCAGAGATGGGGGATCACTCGCGTCTCGGGCGCGGTATTGAGCCATGAATCTCTCCTCGTCTACGACGGGGAAGCCAGGGTTGATCTTTCCAAAATAAGCCTGCAGAAGGTCGTCTACAGTCTGCTTCATTGGCAGTTGAAATGCTTCGACTGGCAAGCGATCCGGTTCATGAGCGGTGTAGCGTCGATCTAGGCGGTTTGTAGGGAAGTGATGCACCACTGTACTTTCGTCGGATTGGTGAATGAGAAAGTTGA
>Ga0247803_1002046_pt1 | contig 10341 bp, 10 predicted proteins | sample UWRJL014104B1_FD_180928 | JGI IMG/M metagenome (GOLD analysis project Ga0247803, IMG submission 180928) | Plant litter microbial communities from Arlington Agricultural Research Station in Wisconsin, United States - UWRJ-L014-104B-1 | ecosystem: Environmental > Terrestrial > Plant litter >...
AATGGATTACGGCCCTCCCTGTCCAATTTATTTACAAATACAATTACCGGCGTATTGCGCATCCGGCAAACTTCCATCAGCCGTTCCGTCTGCTCTTCCACACCTTTCACACAGTCGATCACCAAAATTACGCTATCCACAGCCGTCAGCGTACGATAAGTATCTTCCGCAAAATCCTTGTGGCCAGGTGTATCCAAAATGTTGATCAACAGGTCCTTGTATTCAAATGTCATTACCGAAGTAGCAACCGAAATACCGCGTTGCTTCTCGATCTCCATAAAGTCGGAGGTCGCTGTCTTTTTTATCTTATTGGATTTTACCGCACCCGCTGTTTGAATTGCTCCCCCAAAGAGCAGCAGTTTTTCCGTCAAAGTAGTCTTTCCAGCATCCGGGTGACTAATGATCGCAAAGGTGCGACGTTTCTTTATTTCTTTTAAATTACTCATGTATCTCTATTTGCCCAGTAACAACCACAAATGAATGTTATTTGTTTAATTGCTAATGTCTGTGATTTCGACTTTCTATGCGGTCCTCTGTTAATCTCTGCGGCCCTCTGTGTAACCTAATTAACGGCCAAATCTAAAATTTCCACAAAGATAACAAAAAGAAAAGCCGCCCCTATCGGTGACGGCTTATAATTGCTGTAATCAGCTATTTAAAAGCTCATACTCAGTAAAATGAGTGTTTATAATCTTCAACAGATGTCATAATCACCTCATGTGCTTCTTCTCTGCCGTACACATTGGTAATTTCAATATGTGCTTTTTCGCCAGGAAGATTTTTGTACGTTAAAAAATAATGTTTCAAACGTTCAACTATCCCTTCCGGCAACTCACTGATATCAGAAAAACCGCCGTATACTTCATCACCCTTCAATACAGCGATAATTTTATCATCTGCCTCTCCGCCATCAAGAAGACGGATTCCGCCAATTGGAATAGCCTGACAAAGAATATCTCCGTGAGAAATTATTTTTTCACACAAAACCAAAATGTCAAGCGGGTCACCATCACCCTCGGTAACATCCCTGCCGGAACGCTCACGGGCCAATGCAGCAATTTTTTCAGCACAATAAGTCTTAGGTATAAAACCATAAAGCGCAGGAACGATATTGGAATATTTTTGCGGGCGGTCAATGACAAGATAGCCCGTAGCTTTATCTATTTCGTATTTAACTGTATCAGTCGGAACAATTTCAATGAATGCAGTTACCTGCACCGGTGCATTATCTCCCATTGGAATACCGTGCCAGGGATGGGCTTTGTGTACGTTAGCGATCATTATTTTTTAAAATATGTAAATGTCTTATTTTAGTAATTTAGCTTTCGGCTTTCAAGAGTGAATATTTTTAGTAACAGTTCCTTCTACTGCCCCTTTAAAGCATTTTAATAAACATCAATTCCCTGCCTTCTCTGAAATCAGGTAATCTCCGGTCTTTGAAATGGATTGTTTAACAAATAATTCTCCGATAAAACCTGCCAGAAATAACTGAGAACCTACCATAATGGCTACCAAAGCCAAAAAGAAAAGCGGGTTTTCCGTCACATTTCTGAACTGTTCGTGGGAAACATAAATTTTATAGATTTTAGTCCCTATCAACCAGAAGGCAATAATTGAGCCTACCAAAAACATCAGTGTTCCCAAACTTCCAAAAAGATGCATGGGCCGGCGTCCGAATTTATTGACAAAAGCAATGGAAAGTAAATCCAGGAAGCCAAAAATAAACCTTTCCAGGCCGAACTTTGTATATCCGTATTTCCTTGCCTGATGTTGAACAACCTTCTCTCCTATTTTGGCAAAACCATTCCATTTTGCAATAACGGGAATATATCTGTGCATTTCGCCGTAAATGGTAATGTTTTGAACAACTTCTTTGCGATAGGCTTTCAGCCCGCAATTGAAGTCGTGCAAATTAACCCCCGAAATACTTCTTGTTGCTGCATTAAATATTTTTGTCGGAATCGTTTTTGAGATCGGATCAAATCTTTTTTTCTTCCAGCCCGACACCAGATCGTACTTTTCCTGCGTGATCATGCGGTACAATTCGGGAATCTCGTCCGGACTGTCCTGTAAATCCGCATCCATGGTGATCACCACCTTGCCTTTTACCGCCTGAAATGCAGTTTGCAAAGCAGCCGTTTTACCGTAATTCCTGACAAACTTCAAGCCCCTGATCCGCGGATTTTTACTTGAAAGTTCAGTTATAACCTCCCAGGAATGATCCTTGCTTCCATCGTCGACGAACAAAATTTCATATGAAAAATCATTCTCTTTCATTACCCGCTCAATCCACTCACTAAGCTCCGGCAATGACTCTTCTTCATTGAACAGCGGAATTACTACGGAAATCTGAATTACTGGATCGGTCATGAATTATTACACTGGAGCCTACACGTACTCCTTTTAAAACGCAAAGTTCGCATTTTTCCTGATCAAAATATCAAATAAAAGTCTTCCAATAATTGTTTGAACTCAGAATGATAAACCCTGCCATCTTCGGCATAGATATACAAATCTTCCTTAATGATTTGATTTTCAGAGAAATAATTTCTTTTGAGCGTCATCAGCTGCCTGAAAGGATTTTTATTTTTATCATGATACAAAATGAGTTTACGGGTTAAAAACCAGCCCGAATCATTGGCTTTTTTAAGAAATACCTGCGCCTCGTCAACCGGAAGCAGAATATTGCAACTTCCGGAGTCGGTAAGAAGCCGGTCTACTGAAAGCAATAAATCGTCAAAAGAAAGCGAAGTCGCGTGGTGGGCCTGATTTTTCCGTGCACGCGGCGAAAGTAAATCCGATTGAAAAAACGGAGGATTGGTTATAATGCAGTCGTACTTTTTGTTTGGCCCAAAATCCTGGATGGAAGAATTAATGACAGAAATCCGCGCGTGAAAAGGGCTGTGTCCAGTATTTTCCGAAGCCTGTTCAAAAGCATCTTTATCAAGTTCAACGGCGTCGATTTTTGCGAACGAATTTCGCTGTCCGGCCATCAATGCCAAAAGACCAGTTCCCGTTCCGATATCCAGGATATTTTCGGCACCTTCAACATCAGCCCAGGCGCCGAGTACACAGGCATCTGTGCACACTTTCATTGCACATTTCTCCTGGTTGATTGTAAATTGTTTGAAACGGAAGAAGGAATTTTTCGCCATAAAATTTTATTTCCTCCCAAAATCAGCAGGATTTTCCCCCCAATATTCTGTCTCCCATTTTAAAATTTTGTTAGGAAATTTATTCGCTGCCAGCCATCGTTCTGCTCTTTGCAGCATTTCAAAAACAGGTTTATTTCTCGGAGTAAGAGCCAGTTTTGTGTTCGCATGTTTTTTTTTAACCCAGCTGATCGCCGTTCGCGAATCGCTGTAAATGGGCAAATCACTTTCCTTTTTTTGCAGATAAGCGAGTCCGTGCACAATAGCCAAGAACTCTCCTATGTTGTTCGTCGCATCTTTAAACGGCCCTTGTAAAAAAAGCCGTTCGCCGGTTCTCAGGTATGTGCCCTGATATTCCATATCGCCCGTCGCCGTATTCCAGGCGGCATCTACTGCAATGGCATCTTTAATGGGATTTCCGATGTTGGCAGGTGCAATTTTGGTAACAGTGTTTGCTGCACTTTTCTTCTGCCCGGCAGCCACAAATTCCCAATAATTCCGCTGAATAGCCGCTTCTGCTTCCTGCAATGATTCAAAAGACTTGTAACGAGCGTCTTCAAATCCTTTGATTTGTGCCTCGCATTCCTTCCAATCGGTAAACACGCCGGTTTGCCGACCCTGCCAAACTACATAAAATTTCGTCTTTTTTGCCATAACTTATGCAGTCGCTTTCTCCTCCCAAACCTGGCATAAATTCACAATCACCTCAACCGCTTTTTCCATATCCTGAACCGAAACCCATTCCAGACGTGAATGAAAGGCGTGCTCACCTGCAAAAATATTGGGGCAAGGTAATCCCATGAAAGACAGCCTTGATCCGTCCGTTCCTCCGCGAATGCTCCGCGGCGTTGCTGATAAACCCGCTCTTTCCATTGCTAAAACGGCATTTGCAGTCACTTGCGGGTGCAAATCCAATACTTTTTTCATATTCCGGTATTGCTCCTTCACTTCCACTGTCGCCGAAGAATGTGGATAGCGCATCAAAATTTTATTAACAATATTTTGAAGTAAATTCTCCTTTTGTTTCAGTCCCTCGTCTGTAAAATCACGAATGATGAATTCAATCACCGCTTTTTCCTGAATTCCCTCAAAGTGAACAGGGTGAATGAAACCTTCCTTTCCTTCGGTAGTTTCGGGCGACAAAGCATCTTTCGGAAGCGATGAAATAATGTCAGCTGCAATTTTCAATGCATTTTCCAGCTTTCCAATCGCATATCCCGGGTGTGTGCTTACCCCATGAATGGTAATTTTGACACCATCCGCTGAAAATGTTTCATCCTCCAAAGTACCCACAGCTTCGCCATCGACCGTGTATCCATAATCTGCTCCAAGCTTCACCAAGTCAACTTGCTCAGTTCCTCTGCCTACTTCTTCGTCCGGCGTAAAAAGGATTTTGACCGTTCCGTGCTTTATTTCAGGATGCGCAATCAAATATGCTGCGGCTGCCATGATTTCTGCCACGCCGGCTTTATTGTCCGCACCAAGCAACGTATTCCCACTCGCAGTTACAATGTCATTTCCAATCTGATTCCCCAAATCGTTCAGCTCAGAAATCCTTAAAATCTGTGTCGGATCGTCCGGCAAAACGATATCAGAACCATCCCAGTTATAGTGAACCAGAGGCGCTACATCCGCGCCCGTCACATCCGGAGAAGTGTCCACATGCGAGCAAAAGCAGATGACCGGTACATCGGTCTTTTGAGAATTGGCGGGAATTGTCGCATACACATAACCATGTTCATCCAGATGTGCATCTGCTACACCCATTTCCTGCAACTCAACCACCAGCAAATTGCTCAGGTCCCGCTGTTTTGAAGTACTGGGAAAACTCTCGGACTGAGGGTCAGATTGCGTATCAATCTTGACATAACGAAGAAAATTGTCGAGAACGGAAGTCATTTTGGGCAGAAGTTATGTAGTTGAAGAAGTTTTTGGTAGTTACCCTGGAATAATTAAAACAATTTTCAAAATGCAATGTTCAGCTTAAACTCTGCAAGTTTGAAGTACCAAAAATCGAGCATTGTTAACTGATCATTGACCATTCATTTCCAATTAAATTTGCTTGCTATTTCGCCAGAATCCCGGAAAGATCTGCTGGCGAATAGTTGATATTTTTTAACGTTTTATCGTCTGCCGTGCGGTAAACAAGGTATTTTCCGTTGTCTTCCTTAAAATAGCATTCCGTTCCTTTTGCCTGGTAATGCGCCACGGTTGCCTCTGCTTCTTCGATATTAAGACAAGCTTTTGACATATTTGAGCGCTGTACCTCATCGAATAATTCTTTGAACTTTTCACCCATGCCAAATTCAAGAATCGCCCCTGAAAGTACGTATTGCAAGTCGCAAAGTGCATCTGCGATCTCTACAATGTCTTTTTCCAAAATAGCGACTTCAAGTTCTTTCAATTCTTCGGCTAACAACGCAACCCGTAATTTACTTCTGTCTTCTGAAGGAATGGTTGGTTTATCAAGAATAGGATGTTTAAAAGTACGGTGAAATTCAGCTACCTGATTAAGGCTGTCCAGTTGTTGCATGATTATTTTTATTGATGTTTTTACTGATTTTGCTACGAATGAAAATTCTTTTAACTCGTAGTTTTTCTTTGCCACGGATGCACTGATATTTTCTGTTTAAATTGGTGCATCCGTGGCATTAATTGAATTTTATTGGACACAGATTTTGTTGATTTCAAACTTACACGACCAGATTGGTTTTGAAAAGTTTAACTGCAATCGCAAGAAGAATAATCCCGAAAACCTTTCTCAGAATATCAATTCCGCCCGGGCCAAGTTTGGTTTCCAGCCAGTTTGAGCTCTTTAATACCAGATAAACGAAAATCAAATTGAGTAAAATACCAATGAGTATATTCTGAATCTCATAGGCTGATCGTAATGCAAGAAGGGTCGTCATGGTTCCCGCTCCTGCAATAATCGGGAATGCTATGGGCACAATGGATGCTGCTCCGGTATCAACGCTTCCGTGCTTGAAAATTTCCCGTCCAAGGATCATTTCCAGTCCTAAAAGAAAAAGAATGATTGCACCGGCAATCGCAAAGGATGCCACGTCAACGCCAAATAAACTTAATAACCTTTCTCCTAAAAAAAGAAAAAGAATCATGATAAATCCGGCCGCAATAGTGGCTTTTTCGGATTCAATTTTGCCCAGTTTTCTTCTAAAATCGACGATTACAGGTATTGATCCAAGGACGTCAATCACCGAAAAAAGGATAAGTGTGACTGACAGAATTTCTTTAATATTGAACATCGAAAGGAGTAATTAGCCCGCAAAGTTGAACAAAAGCGCTTGTTTACACAAACAGTTTGCACCTTTTCCTGTCAATTGTGCTACATATACGTATCCCAGGCGTTGCCCGGATGGCTATTTGAAGCGAAGTCTTTAACCCAAGGTGCCTAGCCATTGCCATTTGGAAGAAAATTCAGAAACGTATTGAATTGTTTCTTATATTTTACCTCATCAATCTTATAGAAAAAAGCGCCTTTTTTTGAGTAGCCTTTTTGCTTTTCTTCCAGTTTTACAAGCAAATTGGTAGACAATAGCTTTCTGCTGAAATTTCGTTTGTCCAATTCCGTTCCGAAAATCGCTTCGTATAATTTTTGCAACTGGGGAATGGTAAATTTTTCCGGAAGTAATTCAAAACCAATGGGATGCTGTGATGCCTTGTACCTCAGATGATCAATCGCCATGTCGACCATTGCCTTGTGATCAAAAAGAAGCTTTGGTAATTCCTGCATGGAAAACCACTGCGCTTCAAAACTTTTAGAGATTTTATGATCGTAATCCTCGACGTTAATCAATGCAAAATAAGCCACGGAAACCGTTCTTTCCACGGGGTCACGTGTAGGATTGCCGAACGTATGCAATTGCTCGAGATAAATGTCTTTCAGGTTGGTCAACTCAAAAAGTATGCGGTTTGACGCCTCTTCCAGACTTTCGTCAGGCTGCACCCAACCTCCCATTAATGACCATGTATGCTGCTCATTTTCAATCCCTCTTTTTACCAGCAACAGTTTTAGCTGCTCGCCGTCAAAGCCAAAAATGATGGAATCCAGGGCTACCAAACATTTTGTCTGGATTTCATATTGTTTTAATATATCTAATCGCACGTATTCTGATCGAAGGATGAGTGATAATCTTACATTTTATAAACACAAATGTCGTTTATTACTACTCATTCACCATTAATGAGGCAGCATAAATAAAAAATTCCTGAGCAACGAAATGTCAGTTTCGTTGATCGCCGGGAAATTTGCAATGCGAAAAGTGGTCTCTTTCCATTTCCCATAGCCATTGCCCAGCTGAAACCCCGACAGTTTCGCTTTGCTTTTGATCTGCGTCACACGTTCTCTTTCCGCATTCACGGCAATGACGGTATCCGATCGGACAGCTTCATTTTTCACCAAAACCTCATAACCATTGTTGCCCAGAAATTTATACCAGTTTTCCGCCCGTTCGTGAATGTCTGCTGCAATTTGCTGAATGGGTTCAACATGCTCCATCACCCGCCCAAGCAGATAAATTCCAAGTGCATTTGGCGTATAGGGGGTCTGGAATTTTAGAAAGTTTTCCCGCATAAAAAGAAAACTGTTGTAAAAAGATTTGTCATGCACATTTTCAGCTTTCAGGATAGCGTCCGGCGAAACCACCATCACGCCCATTCCGGCAGGAAGTCCAAAGCATTTTTGAACCGAAGCATACCAAACGTCAGCGGCCGTCCAGGGCAAATTGGCTCCACCCATAGAAGAAGTTGCATCAACAGCGATTAACTTGGCCGTGTAACGTCTCAGATCCGTCAAAAACGAGACAGGCAAAGCAGTTCCGTTTGAAGTTTCATTATGCGTCACACAAATCATTTCATGATCCGCAGTAATTCCTGCATCATCCAGATTGGGAATTTCATTCAGATCAAAAGAAAAACCGCTTGAATCCGGTCTTATTTTATGGGTATATTCCAGCCACTTTTCTCCAAAAGCGCCGTTGTAAATATGCAGACTGGAATGTGTAATCAGCGATTGCGCAATAATTTCCCAACATTCTGTTGCCGAAGAAACAAAGTAAACCTCATAGTCCGCCGGAATATCCAGCTTGTATTTCAGATTGTCAGTTGTCTTTTTCAGCATTTCCATAAAAATGTCGCTCCTGTGGTTCGCGCTGAGAATTCCGCTTTTGTAAGCATCGGAAAGGTAATGCTCAACCTGTGGATATATTTTGGAAGGACCCGGATAAAAGGTGATCATTTTCGATGTACTGTTAAAATGAAAAACATCATAAGTATATGGAGAATTTCCCCAAAACCTATGATGCTTTATTTTCAGAAGCTATTCAGGATTAAATAAATCCTTCTCTTTTCATTGCATTTTCAAGCTGTTCACCCAATTTTTTGGATGCTTTCAATAAAGGCAATCGTACGTCGGAACTGCAAATTCCTTTGATTTCAAGGCATTTTTTTATACCGACCGGATTTGATTCAATATACAGAAGGGTGTCAAATTCCAGAAATGCAAGCTGCAATTTCGTCGCCTCTTTGAAACGGCCTTCAAGCGCGTGCCAGGTCAAATCTGTAAATTCTTTTGGAAATGCATTGGCAATCACAGAGATCACGCCGTGCCAGCCCACGCTAACCATGGTCGTTACCAGATTATCGTCTCCTGAAAGAAGTAAAAAATCATCCGGCACTCTTGCGGCCAACTCCAGGCTTTGTTCCACACTTCCACCTGCATCTTTGATACCAATGATATTAGGATGCCCGGCAAGCAAAACGATGGTATCCGGCTTCATATTGATCACCGTTCTTCCGGGCACATTGTAAAGCAAAACCGGAACCGGTGAAGCATCCGCAATGGCCGTAAAATGGGCAATAATTCCGTCCTGGGTTGGTTTATTATAATATGGACAAACGGAAAGAATAGCATCTACGCCTGTAAAATCCGTTTCTGCTATCGAATCCAGCACGGACTGCGTATCATTTCCACCCAATCCGTAAACCACGGGAAGCGATTTTGTATTGTTCTTTATCGTGAAAGCGAGTATTTCCTGTTTTTCTTTTGAAGACACAGTCGGCGACTCACCGGTCGTTCCCTGCACGACCAGGTAATCTACATCTCCCTCAGTTACAAGGTCAATCAATTTTTTTAAACCTGTATAATCGATTGCATTTTGTTCATCAAAAGGGGTAATCAGCGCTGCTCCTACTCCTTTGAAACGTAAGTCCAATGGCATTATATTCTTATATTATTGTTTGATTTCAAAACACAAAGTTAGCTTTCTAACCCGTTAATCTTTACTAATTCTCAATCATTGCCAAAAATTCTTCTTCCGACAAAATGGTGACGCCCAATCTTCGCGCTTTTTCCAGCTTGGAAGGTCCCATATTCTCCCCTGCAAGCAAATAATTCAGCTTTGCCGAAACGCCGCTGAGCATCCGGCCACCGTTGATTTCAATTTTATTTTTAAGCTCATCCCGATCAAAATTTTCGAAAACGCCTGAAATGACAAATGTCTTCCCTTCCAGCAAATTGCTTTCAATTTCCACGGGTTTTTCATCACTTTCCATTTGCACGCCTGCACGAATTAACCTTTCAATCAGTTCCTGGTTTTCGGGAACGCTGAAATAGGATTCGATGCTCATGGCAATGCGGCCGCCAATCTCCGGAACGGCGGTCAGTTCTTCATAAGTTGCCGAACGGATAGCCTGAATGGATTTGAAATAAGCTGCCAGTTTTTCTGCCACAGTAGCACCGACAAAGCGGATTCCCAAGGCAAAAAGTACATTTTTAAAAGGAACCGTTTTCGACAGTTCAATGCCTTTCAGGATATTTTCAACCGTTTTTTCCCGGAAACTGATCTTCTTTAATTTGCCTGTTTCTTCATTTAAAACGTTTTTCTCCAATCCCAAAAGCTTGTCATAACTCAGATCATAAAGGTCGGCGGGTGTTCTTACAAGGTTTGTCTCAAAAAGCGTTTCAATCTTTCCTTCACCCAGACTTTCCAGATTCATCGCTTTTCGGTGAATAAAATGCTGAATTCTGCCTTTTAACTGCGGTGGACAGTGGCTGTCATTTGGACAAAGAAAGGCAACCTCACCCTCGTTTCTGATCAGCGTAGAGCCACATTCAGGACATTTTGTAGGAAACTCAACCGGTTGCGTCATATATTCTGCCCGCTTTTCCAGA
>Ga0247803_1002047_pt1 | contig 10336 bp, 10 predicted proteins | sample UWRJL014104B1_FD_180928 | JGI IMG/M metagenome (GOLD analysis project Ga0247803, IMG submission 180928) | Plant litter microbial communities from Arlington Agricultural Research Station in Wisconsin, United States - UWRJ-L014-104B-1 | ecosystem: Environmental > Terrestrial > Plant litter >...
CAGCACGATGGCTGGCAAGTACGCCACGGCGAACACGCTCTCCACGCAGGCCGAGTCGCTCTACCTCGAGTCGAACCAGACCTATATCCAGGACGTCCAGCTCTACGACTCGATCACGGCCCTGAAGATCGAGATCGACAGCGATGACGCCGAGACGGCGTTCCTCGCCCAGGCCAAATACGACGCCCTGACCTTCCAGTCGGTGTCCGAGGAACTCGCGGCGGCGATGACCGAAGCCGAAGCGCAGGACGAAGCCGAGCCCGATTTCTACCACAGCCCCTTCGACACCGACGCGTACAACGACTACCTCTACTCCGACTACCAGACCACCAACGCCGATTCCGAAGCCGCCCGCACCGAGGGTGACGAAGCCAACAGCCTGAGCGACAAGCTGACGCTCTACACAGTGCTCATGTCGATCTCGCTGTTCCTTCTCGGTATCGCCGCCGTCGTGCGCGGCCTTCGCACCCAGCTGATCCTCGGCTCGGTCGCGGTCGTGATCTTCGGCATCTCCGCCGTGCTCACCGCGCTGATCCCCGCGGTCTCGCTCTAGCCCGCAGCCCTCGAACTGCCCCGCACGCTCCGGTGTGCGGGGCAGTCCTGTGTCCAGCGAGGCGCGGACAAGAACTCTGGGTGTTTGCGCAATTGCTCACAAACGAGGTTTCTCCCGGCCGCTGCCCGGGCGTACCGTGTGCGGATGACTGGAAACCCCGAACACAAGCAGGACCCGGATTCGACCGAGCAGGGCAGCCACGACCCTGAGACCGAAGAAGACACGGCATCGGGTGGCCCCGCCGATTGAGGCGAGTGCTCTGATGCCGGTGCGCTGATTCGCCAGCGCTGATCCCTAGGCAACTCGGTCCTCAGCAGAGGACGAGGAGTGTTGGTACAACGTTTCGGCTGGATGGCCGTGGTGGTGTTATTGCTTGCGCCGCTCGGCCTGGCCCTCGGGTCCGGTGCAGCGCGCGCTCCCGGGCTACCCGCATCGACTCTCGACGAAGTGATCGGCTTCGGCAGCGGCTGGAAGGTCCACCAGGGTTCGGCTCCCGCCCGGTCATGGCTGACGACGCGCCGCGATTGGCCCAGTTCCGACGCTCCCTTCGGTGTGGGCACGCGCACCGGGCCGCTGGGCACCCGGTTGGACGCGTTGAAACGCACGGCTATTACCACCTACTTCCAGCGATCCTTCGGGCTCGACCAGGTGCCGGCAACCGGTCTCGACCTCACGACCTGGGCCGATGACGGCGTGATCTGTTATGTCAACGGCATCGAGATCGCCCGGCGCAACCTGCCGACGGGACCAGCCCGCGACAACACCCGGGCAACCGCAGCTCCAGCGTCGGGTTCAGCCCGCGCAACACTCCGTCGATTCGCCGTTCCGGCATCCGCGCTGCGCGCCGGAACGAACATCATCGCCGTCGAGCTCCACGCCCACTCTGCCCGCACGGCCAACGTCACCTTCGACGCACACCTCGGGTTGGCCGCCCCGGGCGCAACAGCGCCGGTTCCCGGCTATCTCGCCGACTGGGGCTCCCCGAGCTGGAACGACGATTTCACCTGGACCGACCCGAAAACGGGCCGCCCCGCTGTCGATCCGGCGAAGTGGAACGTGCGCGGGCGAGACGACCTCGGGTTGCTTCCGGATGCCGCCATCCCCGAACGTTCACAGGTCACTGTCGACAGGTCGGGCGTCGCTCATCTTCGCGCCGACTGGCTGGATGACCCCGTCATCCGACCGCCAGACCGGGATGGGCCATCGGAGATCTGGCACCGGACGGCCTACCTCGACCAACGCCGCCTGGAGCGGGGCGATGCCCACTACGCCCAGAAATACGGCCGGTGGGAGATCCGCGCCAAAGTGCCGTCGGGGCCCCGCACCTATGGTTCGCTCGCCGCGTTCTGGCTGCGCAACACCAAGTCGGGTGAGATCGACATCATGGAGGCGTGGGGCTATAACCTCATCGGAAAGAGCCGCCAGCGGGTCGATACGACAACCACGACCATCCACACCAAGACTTTGGGGAAAGGGGGAAAGACCCGGGCGTGGACCCAGGCCGACTACGGCGCCGAGGTTCCGGTGTGGAAGGACTTCCACACCTGGGCCTTCGAGTTCACACCGGTCTACGCTGCCGTCTTCGTCGATGGCGACCAGCTGTTCCGAGTGACCCGCGCATCGGTGCCGCAGTTGTGGAGTTCGAAGTATTTCCAGTCGCCGCTGCACGTGCGACTCAACCTGCACGTCGGCCCATCAGAGGAGTACTGGGGACTGCCCGATCCCGACCATCGATCCTGGACCCGGGCGCTCGACTTTCAGGTCGACTACGTGCGGATCTGGCGCTACGCAGAATGAGGGAGCCCGCGGCGAGAGGGGTAATCCGACACGCCGCTCAGCACACAAAAGAACAGACTGTATCAAAAATCTTTTGCGCAGACTACCCCTTTTCAAAATCGCAGGTCAGGCGGATTATCTGGGGTATCTGTCGCGCAGCAGGGGGACTTGGCGCGCTATTTGTCGTGGGGGGACACAGGCTTTTGCCAGCTAGACAATCCACCGTAGTTCGCGTCCATACGCCCCCAATCGGGGGGCGTTGCCCTATGGGCACACCATCCCCGATCACCACCAGGGAGTGCGCGTGCGCAAATCTTTCATCGTTCCGACCCTGATCATCGGCGGCCTGCTCGGCGCCGTGGTCGTTCCCTCGCTGGCCGAACAACCGCTGGCCGACTCCGCCGCGGCCGCCAGCTCCGCCACAACAGCAACCAACTCCACCATCTTCAACTTCGGCGGCACCTGGTCGCACAAGAGGTCGACCGAATACTCCCCGACCTGGCAGACCGACAGCGGCTGGAGTGCACACAAGGCCCCCTTCGGCTTCGGCTCGAAGACCGGCACCATCACCACAAAACTGCGCAACGACTTCTCACCGCGACCCCTCGCGACCTACTTCAAGAAATCGTTCTCGCTCAGCTCTGTTCCCGCAGCCGGCCTGAAGCTCGAGACCTGGGCCGATGACGGGATCATCGTCTACGTCAACGGGACCGAAGTAACCCGCAAGAACCTCCCCGCCGGCACGATCGGATTCGCCAGCTACGCCACCAAGGCACCATCGTCGTCGAGCGCTCGTGCCGCGCACTTCACCGCAGCCATCCCCGCGTCTGTGCTGAAGTCCGGCAAGAACACGGTCGCGGTGCAGGTGCAGTCCAACTGGCGCAAGACCACCAACGTGACCTTCGATGCCAAGCTGACCCGCGCGGCGGCGACTACCCCGCCGCCCACGACGACGCCACCGCCGACCACGCCTCCCGTGACGCCACCGACCACCCCGCCCGTCACTACGCCGGCCCCGCCCACTACCCCGCCGGCCACCGACAGCGGCTACGTCGAGGGCTGGGGCACCCCGGCCTGGCGCGATGAGTTCACCTACGTCGACCCGGCGACGGGCAAGCCCGCCATCGACCCGACCAAGTGGAACGTGCGCTCGCGTAGCGATCTCGGGCTGCTTCCGGATGCCGCCATCCCCACCGCGAGCCAGGCGAGCGTCGACACGTCCGGTGTCGCCCACCTCAGGGCCGACTGGCTGGACAAGCCGGAGACCCGTTCCAGCGGCCCGACCCTCACACACAAGACCGCGTACCTGGACCAGCGTGTGATCAAGTCGGGTGACGTGAGCTACGGCCAGCGCTACGGTCGCTGGGAGATCCGCGCGCAGGTTCCGACCGGGCCGAAGACCTATGGTGCCCTCGCCGCGTTCTGGCTGCGCAATGCCAACTCCGGTGAGATCGACATCATGGAGTCGTGGGGCTACAACGAGACCGGGATCAACGGCCAGCGTCTCGGCAGTGCGACGACATCCGTGCACACCCAGACCTCGGGCTCGGGCAACGTGAGCTACCGCTGGGACCACATCCAGAATGGTGCACCGAAAGACCTGTGGAAGGAATTCCACACCTGGGCCTTCGAACTCACGCCGACCTATGCCTCGATCTACGTCGACGGCAAGAAGCTCGCGACCGCGACGCCGGCAACGCACCCGAACCTGTGGAACACGAGCTACTTCAACTCACCGCTCGCCGTGCGACTCAACCTGCACGTCGGCGCGTCGACGCAGTACTACGGAATGCCCGATGTGAACCACAAGGACTGGACGCAGAACCTCGACTACAAGGTCGACTATGTGCGCATCTGGCCCTACAAGGGCTAGTCGTTCCATAAACCGGGGGAATCGGCACACGGGCCGGTGCGGCTGCCGCAGGCAGTCGCACCGGCCCGTCAGTCTGCCGGCGGTGCTCTCCGATGGCGACGTGGACACGATTCCAGAGGTCTGCGGTGGCGAACCGACCGCGCGGGGACCACACGGTGAACGTCGGGTGTCGCAATCACGGATTGCCGGGCGTCGGTCGCCGAGCCTAACCTGATCGAGCAGGGCCGGCTGCGTCGGAACAGGAGCAGTCATGGCCATGCACCACCAGGTTCGCGACGGTGTCGCCGCCGCGAACCGCGCCCGCGGAAGCTACACGCCGCACTGGCACCCGCTGTTGGCCGCCGTCGAACTCGAACCCGGCCAGTGGGAGCTGCGGGACGAAGATGGGGTGCCGTATGGCGTGATCCGCCTGCTGCGGATCAGGGGCGAGGCCGGCTACCGGGCTGTCACCTGGGCGCCCGAGTCGTCCGGTCGGGAACTCATCGGGTACTTCCGCACCCTGCGCGCGTCCGCCGAGGCCGTGCACCGCAGGTTCCTGCGGTCGCACGGCCAGTCCGGACCGGTCAACGGGCGACGCCCGTAGCCAGCACTACGCGGCAGGTCGAGCGAGCAACCAGTCCTCGAAGTGCGTCGGCGCGATAGTCGCGCGCCGTTCCGGCAGCAGTTCGGCCTCACTGAGGTGATTGCCGAAGTACCGCGCGAGCGGGTCGGCGACGACCTCGCGCGGGTCATTGTGCGACGTGAGCTGGCGGCGGATGAGGTCTTCGAGCCGGAAGCGGTCGGGCCCGGCGAACTCGACGATTCCCCCGGCCGGTGCCCCGAGCGCGACCCCGGCAACCGCGGCGGCTACGTCATCGGCGGCCATCGGCTGGATGAACGCGTGGGCCAGCCGCACGATGCGACCGGTCGTGGCGGCATCCGCAATGCTGTGCAGGAACTCGAAGAACTGGGTCGCGTGGACTATCGAGAACGGTGTCGACGATGCCGTGATCAGGCGTTCCTGCTCGAGTTTCGCGCCGAAGTAGCCGTGCTCGGTCGCCGCGAGACGGTCGGTTCCGACAACGGACAGCGCAACGTGGTGCTTCACTCCCGCGGCTGCGCCGTAGGTCAGCAGGTTGAGGGTCGAGGTCTCGAAGAACTCGAGGGCCGCGGCTTCGTCCGTGTACGACGAGTTGGAGACGTCGACGATGACCTCGGCACCCTCGAGCACCTCGGCGAGGCCTTCCCCGGTGAAGGAATTGACGCCCGTCTCGCGGGATGCCACCACGGCATCGTGACCCGCGTGGACGAGCAGGGGGACGACCCGGGAGCCGATGAGTCCGGTTCCGCCGACAACAACGATCTTCATGATCCGCTTCGCTTTCAGTTGGCCGGGGTGGGCTGGGCCTGGAGCCACTGCTCGAACGTGGTCTCGAACAGGGTCGCGTCCGGGCCGGGCACGAGGGTGCGCTCGGCAAGCACGGCGCCGAAGTAGGGCGCGCTCGGGTCGCTGACGACTTCGCGCGGGTCACCACGGAGCTCGAGGGCGCCGCGGACGAGCTCGTCGAGGCCCAGAACCGTCGGCCCGGCGATCTCGAGGGTGCCATTCAGCGGCTCGCCCACCGCGGTGCGGCCGACTGCTCTCGCGACATCCGCGGCGGCGATCGGCTGGACGAGAGCCGGCGACAGGCGCACGGTGGTACCCACGGTAGCGGCGTCGGCGATGCTCTTCACGAACTCGAAGAATTGGGTGGCGTGGACGAGGGAGTACGGCAGACCAGAGTTCTTGATGAGGTTCTCCTGCGCGACCTTCGCGCGGAAGTAGCCGCTTTCGGGCAGGCGGTCGGTGCCCACGACCGACAGGGCGACGTGGTGGCCGACACCCGCGGTCTTCTCGGCGGCGAGCAGGGTTGTCGTGGAGGTCGTGAAGAAGTCCATGACCGCGTCATCGGCGAACGACGGGGAGTTCGACACGTCGATGACCACCTGGGCACCGACGAGGACCTCGGCGACACCTTCGCCGGTCAGCGTGTTCACGCCGGTGTTGGGGGATGCTGCAACGGCCTCGTGGCCGTGCTCGGTGAGGTTGGTGACGAGCTTCGAACCGATGAGTCCGGTACCGCCGATTACTACGATCTTCATGGTCAGCCTTTCGATAGTCACCGGCGGACGGTTCCGCTCGGTTACCAGCTATGACCGGAAGACCGGGCTCGTTGTGACGACATCGCCAGAATTGCCCTCTGCCGCGCGGCCATCAGCGTTCGGCGATCAGTGATTCCAGCCGTGGAGCTTGTCTGGATCGAGCACGATCCAGACGTCGCTGACCAACTCGGCGACGACGTTCAGGCAGATCACACCCACCACCCGGTCGTCGCGACCGATGACGATGCCGGCCTGGCCGTTGACGCTCTGCTCGCGAATCCACTGCGGCTGCAGCTCGTCGAGGGTGCGCAGCACGAGAGCGGTGGCCTGGGGGATGCTCGTGACCGGTGCGGCTATTTCCGGCGCGGGCTGGTCGGTGAGCACCATCACCCCGGCCGCGAGCAGCGCCGACAGTGCTGTAGCGTCCCGGTCGGTCGCGGCGTGGAGGAACGCCCGTACGACAGCGTCGCGTGAGCCGGCGCCGGAGACGGGTGTGGGCATCCGGATGGCGCGGCGAGCCGCTGACGCCAGGTCGCGGGTTTGCCGAGTCGAGCGGCCGACGACACCGGCCACCGTCGCGTAGGGCACGCCGAAGACGTCGTGCAGCACGTAGGCCACACGCTGCGCCGGGGTGAGCGCATCGAGAAGCGCGGCGAGCGCGCGGGTCACCGTCTCGTCGAGCGAGACCGTGTCTGCATTCGGGGTCGGGACCGGGTCATTGCCGGAATCGAAGTCCTGGGGAAGGCCGGGCATGGTGGTGCTCGCCGTCAGGCCGCGGGAACGTCGACAGCTGCGAGCTTGGCGGGGTTCATCATCCAGAGCAGCTGGTCGATCCCGTCGACTGAGACGGTCGCGGTGAGCATCGCGATGATCACGCCGTCGCGGGAGATGGTCACCGAAGGCTGCCCGTTGGCGATGATCCAGCGCAGGTCGACCCCGGTCCAGAAGTGGGACGAGAATGCCGCGATGAACTTCGCCACCCTGCTGCGCCCCGCGATGGGAATCCGAGCCGCGAGCTTCACACCGCCGCCATCGGAATAGCTCACGACATCCGCCGCGAAGAGCTTCTCGAGGGCGTCGAGATCACCGGACTGTGCAGCAGTGAGAAACGCACCGAGCAGTCGGCGCTGCTCGGGCAGGCTTGCCGCAGTTCTGCGCTCGGTGGCGAGGTGTCTGCGCCCGCGACTGACCAGTTGGCGTGCCGACGCTTCGGTCACCTGCACGATATCGGCGATGAGTGCGTAGGGGTAGTCGAAGGCTTCGCGGAGCACGTAGGCGGCTCGTTCGGGCGGGCTGAGCTTTTCCAGCAACAACAGCACGGCGAACTCGAGGGCTTCACCACGCTCGGCGCCGAGCAACGGGTCAGCACTCGTGTCTATCGGATCGGGCAGCCAGGGGCCGATGTAGGTCTCGTGCCGGGCCCGCGCTGACTGGGCGAGGTTCATCGCCAGGCGGGTCACTATCGTGGCGAGAAAGGCCTGCGGGTTCTCCACCGTGGCCCGGTCGTATCCCTGCCAGCGCAGCCATGCTTCCTGCACGATGTCTTCGGCTTCGCTCACGCTCCCGAGCATGCGATAGGCGATGCCGAACAGTCTCGGCTTGACCGCCAGGAAGACCGCCGCAGCCGCATCGAGGCCGGCGCTATCGTCGGCGTGCGACGTGGTGGGCGCATCAGCCGGCAACTCGTTCGTGGTCATCTCGTGCCTCTTCCCGGCTGGGCTGCGTCCGGTGCGCAGCAGTCCATCACCAGCTGAGACCGGATAGGGCGACTGTTTGTGACAGCTTCGCAGGAATTGGTCCCGAAGGTCGGCGACCGAGAGCCAGGTCCGCCGCTATTCTGCGAGGCGGCGCTTCTGCAGCTCTGCTTCGAGACGGTCGATACGGGCCTGCTTGTCGTGGAAGGCGATCTCGCGATCGAGGGCGGCAAGCTCACGCTCGGTCTGCGAGAGCCGATCCTGCTGCGAGACCTCGGCGACGGCCTGGCGACGTGGGTCGCCGAAGTTGCCGAGGGCCGATCCCGTGCCGTATTCGCGGCCGACCGCGAACCAGATGATGCTGCCGACCAGCGGAAGCAGGATGACGATGATGATCCAGCCGTACTTGGGCAGGTGGCGCACCTGGCCCTCGCCGCGGGTGATGATGTCGATCAGCGCGGCTGCGAAGAGAATGAGTCCGACCCCGTAGATCACCATGTACATGAGCCATATTCTATTCAGCCTACGAGGCGGCGCAAAGGCTTGATTTTCTCGATTCCATGAGACATCCCGCGTCGGTGGCGTTCGCTACGGTGCAGGAATGAACGGCTCCCCCACGTGCACCGCAGTGACCCCCGAGGGTGCGGCCTGCAGGGCAGTCGCTGCCGAGGGCGGCCCGCTCCGGCTCTGCACTGCTCACCTCCATGCGGCGTACGACTGGGTAGCTCGCGATGCCGGTGTGACCGACCTGCTGCCGTCGCCGTGTCTCGCCTGCGGTTCGCGGCTGGGAGTGCGTTATCCGTCCGGCTGGTTGTGCGCCATCTGCGAGTGGCGGGTCGGGGAGATTCCGGATGCCACCACCGCGCCTCCGCGCGTCGACGTCGTCTACTACCTCCGGTTCGGCGAGCGGATCAAGATCGGCACCACGGCAAACCCGCGCCAGCGATTCGGTGCCATCTGGCACGACGAACTGCTCGCCTTCGAACGCGGCGACCGCCGGGTGGAGCAGCGCCGGCACGCCGAGTTCGGCGACCTGCGGATGCAGCGCACCGAATGGTTCGCACCCGGCGACTCCCTGCTCGAGCACATCGCGCAGCTGCGAGCCGGGGTAGATGATCCCTGGGACGAGTTCCGCCGCTGGACGAGCGAGGCTATCGCGCGGCAGGGCTGAGCCGGACCTGTCAACGACGGTAGGCGCTCACGAACAGGTCACCGCGCAGTGCAGCGAGTTGGTCGTCGACGCGGTCCATGAGGGTCGCAGTCACACCGGACGCGCACAGGTCGTAGGGTCCGAGCGGTTGCAGCTTTCCCAGCCGAATGCGAATAACCTCCCATCCGGCGCTTCGGGCGAGCCGGTCTTTACGGGTGTCGATAGCTTCACGGCGACCGACATGTTCGAGCCCGTGCCGGCCGATCGTGTCGAGCTCGATCGCCACCTTCAGTTCGTTGATGACCAGGTCCGGCCAAATTTCGAGGTGAGTGAAGAACGGCTGTGCGACCCGGATCGCATTGGGTGTGAGATCGACGTCGAAGCGTTCGGCGAATCGCTGGCGCAGGTCGCCTTCGATCGCGGATGACGGTTTCGGCGCCCAGGGGCTGACAAAAGCGTCTCCCACGTCGTACCGGTCGGCGGCTGCAGCGGCATGGCGGCAGACCCGGCAGCGACGGCCACCGAGCATCTTCTCGATCGTCGATTCATAGGTCCCGTGGCCGCGCGAGCAGACCCAGCGGTACTTCGCGACTGTCGTCGTCTCGCTGGCGAGATCGTTGCGCCGCCCGGGAGCGACCAGCGCGAGCAGGTGCTCACGGGTCGTCGCTGCACCGTCCAGCCGGCGGCACAGGTAGCAGCGGTCGTCGTCAGCGACCTCGATGCGCCGCGGATCGCGCGGGTGCCCGCAGCTGTACGGCTTCTCGACAGCGGCATCCGCAGCGGGTGCAGCATCGCTCGGTCGCCGAATTGGTCGCGCGACAGCGAGCGCAGCGCACTCCGGGCACCACGACGACCGGCGCCTCGCGTGTCCTGGCCGCGCACGCTGTTCCTCAGGAGTGGCGACGAACAGGTGCCCTACCTCGCACTGCCAGGTCAGGTAGACCTCGGCAGCCGGGGGAACCTGCGTGAGCATCACCCAGTGGTTGAGATCCGCGTGGTACTGGCGGATGAGCGTGGGATACCGCTCCCAGTCAGATCGGTACGTCCCCACCGGGTAGGGCACGTCGACGCCCTTACTGAACTGGCGTCTCGCCCACCACGCTTCGACATTCTCTGGCACTGCCCCTCCTGCCGCGAGAGTATCCGCAGCTACTGTCAGCGGCAGGAGG
>Ga0247803_1002048_pt1 | contig 10335 bp, 6 predicted proteins | sample UWRJL014104B1_FD_180928 | JGI IMG/M metagenome (GOLD analysis project Ga0247803, IMG submission 180928) | Plant litter microbial communities from Arlington Agricultural Research Station in Wisconsin, United States - UWRJ-L014-104B-1 | ecosystem: Environmental > Terrestrial > Plant litter >...
AAGTAAGATCGATGATAGACAAGATAAAACAACATATAGAGGAAGCTAAAGCCTTTAATGATAAAAATAAAGAATCCTTAGAGCAATTCCGTATTAAATATTTGGGGAGTAAAGGATTGTTGAAAGAACTTTTTTCAGAGTTCAAAAATATTCCAAACGATCAGAAAAAAGATTTCGGACAAGTTATAAATACTTTAAAAGCTGTTGCCGAAGAGAAAGTTCGTGTTATACAGGAAGAACTTGAAAGCAAACAGGAAGTAAAAGGAATGTTTGGTGATTTAACGCGTGCTGCAGAACCGGTAATTATTGGTTCGCGTCACCCTATTTCGATCGTTAAAAACCAAATTATAGATATTTTTGCCAATATTGGTTTCAACGTTTCCGAAGGTCCGGAAATCGAAGACGACTGGCATAACTTTACAGCGTTGAACTTACCGGAATATCATCCGGCGCGTGATATGCAGGATACATTTTTTATTCAGACCAATCCTGATGTGTTGTTGCGTACGCATACATCCTCTGTTCAGGTGCGTTATATGGAAAACAATAAACCGCCAATCCGTACGATTTCTCCGGGACGTGTATTTCGTAACGAAGCTATTTCGTCACGTTCGCACTGTATTTTCCACCAAGTTGAGGGTTTATACATTGATAAAGATGTATCTTTTGCCGATTTGAAACAAACCTTACTTTATTTCACTAAAGAAATGTTCGGAAAATCGAAGATTCGTTTACGTCCATCATACTTTCCGTTTACAGAACCAAGTGCTGAAATTGATATCTATTGGGGTCTGAAAACCGAAACCGATTACCGTATTACAAAAGGAACCGGTTGGTTAGAAATTGGAGGTTGCGGAATGGTAGATCCAAACGTTCTTAAAAATTGCGACATCAATCCGGACGAATACAACGGTTTTGCTTTCGGAATGGGAGTAGAGCGTATAGCGATGTTATTGTACCAAATTGGTGATATTCGTATGTTCTACGAAAACGACGTTCGTTTCTTAGAGCAATTCAAAGCCAATATTTAATTTTAGATATTAGATTGTAGATTTTAGATTAATTTTTGAAAGATATAATTCTCATTAATACAATAAACCTTTGTTGAAGTTTAGACTTTGACAAAGGTTTTAAAATTTAATAAAAATGAAAGCAGATATAACAATCCCGGAAGTAGAAAACGTATTTATTGCCGCTGTTCAGGAATGGAGCGACGATTTTATGGAGAAAGTGTGGTACGCTTATTTGGTAAACGACAGCGACTTTAATCTTGACAGCGTAATGGTCGTTTCTAAAGCATTTGGAACGATAGATGGCGAAATGAAAAAGACTTCGGTTTTACGTCACGCTTTTGTTGAGGTTCCCGCAGTTTCGGTAGTAAAAATCGAAATGGTCGAAAAAAGTTTACTGGTTTTAAACAACGAATTCATGGTAACTTTCTTTATCGATAATAAACTGTACGACAAGAAATTCATTTTCAAATCAAACCTAATCAACGAGAACGATACAGAAGAAGTGCCGATTTTGTTTGTTGAAGGTGTGATGGTGAAGTAGGGAATATAGAAAATAGAAAATAGAATATAGAGAATAGAATATAGAGAATAGAATATAGAGAATAGAATATAGAAAAAGAGTCAAGACGAAATTAAAATTAGTCTTGACTCTTTTTTTATTCTCAAAGTATAAAAGTCTATTTTCTTTATTCTATTATCTATCTTCTCTTAAAAAAAACTACTGCGGTAATTCCGGCGGGCGCATTTTATAAGCACCGGTTGATAAACTACTTATAAAAGCTTCCAAAGCATTTAATTCTGATTGGTTCAGTTTTAATTTTTGAATTAATCTGGAAGTTGTCGGGAATAATGTGTCGTTCGCTTGGCTTTCTTTTCTTTTAGGTTGAGGCATTCCTGCATTATACATATTCAAAACACCACGCAAATTCGGGAATAAACCGTTGTGCATATAAGGCGCGTTTTGGGAAACTCCTCTTAATGATTGCGTTTTAAATTCGCCTACATTTTCTGCTTTTCCTGTTACGTTATATCTGCCTAAATCTTCATATTCTCTTCCGTAATAAGTTAGACCAATATTGTGGAATTTATTATCAGAGAAATTAGCTGTATTATGGCAATTGATACAACGTGCTTTGGTTCTAAACAAATGCAAACCTTCAACTTCTTTATTGCTTAATTGAGTAGAATCTCCTGCAACAAATTTATCAAATCTGCTTTTTGGGCTTATTAAAGTTCTTTCGAAAGTGGCAATGGCTTTTAAAATTTCTGTCTGAGTTAGTTTTTCTTTTCCAAATGCTTTTTGAAAATAAGGTTTGTAGCCTTTTATTTTATTCAGCCTTTTGGTCGCCAGATCGATATGGAAGTTCATCTCTTTGGTATCTTTTATAGGAAAGCTTGCCTGGTCTTCAAGCGTTGTCGCTCTTCCGTCCCAGAAGAAAACTTTCGCATAAGCGATATTCATCAAACTCGGAGAATTTCGAATACCCTGTAATCTTCCTTCTCCGTAAGAAACCCTTCTCGCATCGCCCCAATTTAATTCCGGATCATGGCAATTGGCACAGGAAATTTGCCCCGATTTGGATAACCTCGGATCAAAAAAAAGGACTTTTCCTAAAGCTGCTTTTTCTTCGGTGTATTTATTGTCTTCAGGAAATTCAGGTTGGCCCAGAGTTCCTATATCTTCAAAACCCTGCGCGTAAACAAGTGAATCAACTTCTGGTTTTGGCCATTTTTGATAATCGCCGCTGCTGTATAATCTTTTTAATTCGGAAATAGAAAGCGTTGGGTTGATCTTAGCATAAGAAACGATAATAAGTGATAATACCATTACCCCAATGGCAATAAACTTTGTTTTCATTTTTAATAATTTAATTGTACACCACATTGAATCCAATAAGTAGTATTGGTATTGATTATGGCGGTGTAATCATTTTGTTTTTTCAGTGCTATTTTTTCTTTAAAATTGGTAAAGAAAACCACTGTTTTGTTGTTTTTTACCAGATAACTGTATTCTAAACGTATTGCCGGAGCAACATAATTGGTTGTGTTGACTGCATAATCATGAATAATGACTTCGTCAAAAAAACGGGCATTTGTGCCGCCAGAAGTATCGTAATAATCTAGCTTAGATGATGCTAATGGGAAATATATATTGAAACTTACAGTCGAGTTTAGTTTACTTTTTTTGAATGAAAAATCTTTACTGGTATAAATTCCGGTGTTTAATGAATTTAATTCAATATGAGTTGTTGCCAGTATGTCGTTGTATTCGTTTTGTTGATAAAGCATATTGAAGCCAAATAAATAATCTATTTTAGAACCTGTTTTTTTAGAAAGCGAGGTTGTCCAGTTTACTTTATTTATTGAATTGGTATAATTATAACCATTACTTTGCACATCAAAATTGCGCGCATCGCTTTGATCAAATTGTAAAGTAGACTGAATTTCTTTTTTATTCCACTTATGAAAAGCAAACAATTCTGCATGCTTGCTTTTTGTTTTTATTTTCATTCTTTCATTTTCTGTTAAATCAAGAGAACTAGTATAAAAAACATTGTTTGAATTCTGGGTGTAATATAATGCAGTGAATATTGAATTTTTACTTGTATATGTATAACCTAATCCAATTTTATCTATAAGATCTTTATATAAATAACCAGATTCAGTATGTTTAAAAGAATTCAGTATTCTGCCGTAACCAGCATTAAAACGTAAGTATGTTTCGGGATATGCTTCATAGTTTAGGCTGAGGTTGTTGTACGTGTAATTAAAATCTTTTTGATCTTGGGCATAGCTGCCTAAAACAAAGGCTTTGTGATTTTTTGAAATTTGATAACCAATTTGTGCTTCTCCTCCCAATTTTCTATTGGTGATTTGTGATCTGGCATCTAAAGTCCTGCTAAATTTTTCTGCACCATAATTGGCTTTCACAGCGATAGATAAATGATTGGTAATATCTTTAGAAAAACCTCCACTCAAGGCATAAGTTTGATTGTCCCAATTGGCTTTTCTGGGAACGTAAAAATAATGCGGCGTAATAACTTCCTGTTCTTCGGCACGATCATCAGAAAGTACCCATCCTAAATTTTTTTCCAGTACTTTTTTGATAGTAAGATCGCCAAATAACTTCCATTTAGATTTTGTTGTAAAATATCCCTGCGCTAAAAACTGATAGGTATTGATTTCGTTTGCAACTTGCTTTCGGGCAAATTCATTTTGCTGATGTTCATAAGAAACTTCAGTAAATGTAAAATCCTTAATATTTGGAGTTGTATATGCGATTGGATATCTGAAAATTTGATTTTTGATTTGATTGTCAATAATATGATTTTGCACTTTTATAGTGTCTTGTGCATTGACAGTAAAAACGAAAGAAAATAACAAAAGAAGTAATGCCCAGTATTTCAGGGCATTACTTTTAATGTTATTTATTTTAATCTTATAGATTTTCATTAGAGAAAATTTTAGTTAAATCCTCTAGGATTTGCAGTTACTTCTACAAAGTCATTTGTAGAATTATTCGTGTCCTGAAGAACAATTCTTCCGGCAATTGTAGTCTTAGTTTTTCTCATTACCGATTTTGAAGAATAGGCTCCAGATGGTAAATAAGTATTTCCTCCGTCAATTTGAGATGGCAGTTTTTTAGGAATTAAATTTGAACCTAAATCTTTTGTGGTATCAACGCCATCAATAAGTACTGAGGTAGGAATTTGAAGGAAAAAATTCTTGTCAGCCTTAGGGTTTTTGTATTTTTTTAGAGCTGTAAATTCTCCTGCGTCCATTTTAAAAATAGCATACGCTTGTCTTCCGTTTGAGTCTAATATCATATCATTATTGGTATTTCCCCAATAAGCAATATCTACATCCGGAACAGCAGGATTTTGAATGTCATATTGATAAAGATCGCCTGAATATGTACCTAAAAACGATTCGAAATCCGCCGTACTTAAATCTACAGTTAATTCCGGGCTTACAATACTAACTGCTTTACCATTATTGTCGATATAGTTTGCTTTATGATTAACTGCATTTTGAGCAATAACAATACTTTTTCCTGGTTGTACGGGATATTGCGTGCCGTTGCCAGGGATTTTAATGATATTGATTCCGTAAACGTAATCTGTATTTGCGGTACTTCCTATTGTCATTCCTTCAGATTTGCTCCAGTCAAACTGACCATTTGGTAGAGAGTAAGCAAATACTGTTGCTACTGTAGATCCAGTAAGTTGTGCCATGTATAAACCGTCTGCGTACTGAACGGTATTGGAGTTATTATAAATTTCTATAAACTGATCTCTAAAAACAGCTCCTTTTTTGGTGTCAGATCCGCCATAATAAATTTGTTTAATAACAAAGTCGCCTACTTTAGAAGTTTTCATTTCTATATCTGCGGTAGTAGCAGTAGCATTTACAATAACACTGCTTGCAGCGCCATTAAAGTTAATTTCAGCTTCTGTAGGAGTATATCCAAAAGTCTCTGTAAATTCTGTTGCCTGTATCACTTTTGTTGCAGAAATAGAATAACTACCCGGTAAGATCTGCTTAAAAGTTGCTACGCCGCTTTCATTAGATTCTACAGTGTATTTATTTGCAGTTTCTGTATTGACAATAGTGACACTTGCTTTTTTAACATTTAAACTATTAAAAGCAACCTCATATTTAAACGAAACACTAAAGTCTACTGGTTTTAATGCTTCACTTTCGTTATCATCATTGCTGCAGGACTGAATGATTAATCCAAAGAGTATTATAAAAATAGAGAGAGTTTTTTTCATGGTTATATATATTTAAAATTGATAATTAATTCTGGTTCCAAATGAGAAGTTTGCGATGTCGTACATGCTCCGTATATTGTCTTTGTCGTAATAAGGCTTTAGGTTTAAAAAATTGGTAGAATAAAATGAAACGCTAAATCCGTTTAAGAAATCTTTAGAAATACGCAGATGAAAATTATGTAACATATCGCCAAGTTCGGTTTGCGTACCTTTTAGCGTTCGAATAATGTGACCGTATTTTTGCATATCAGTACGCTCTGCTTCTGGAATTTCGTGGTAATTCAATTGAGCGTCTAAATAACCATTTGGATATTCACTCGTAGGAATACGGGAAGTACGTAATATAATATGCTCGCTTCTCAAGGACAGTAACAAACCTACTTTTGGGATATGGTAACTAAAATTAAAACTTGCTGTAAAATTCTCGTTTGTTGTTGACATTGAAGGAAATACTCCATATTTTTCTCCAGAGAGTAAGTTTGTCGAAGTATAATAATTTATAGATTTACTATTATCTTTAGATCTAATATAAGATGCATTCATGCTGACATCCAGATTTAATGCTTTAATTTTTCGGAAATTTATTATTGTTTCAATACCTGCATCCTCAGAATTCGTATTGTTTTGAATGCTGTTGGTTAAATAATATAGTTTTGATGTACCAATAATCTCGTAAGTTGGAATTTCGGTTCCGTTTGTAATGACGTTTGCATTTGGGATTTCTTTAGAAACAGGAATCTGCTGGCCTGTAAACCCATTAGTCAGTTTGTTATAATATCCTGTTAGATTTATATTGGCGATAGGAAGATCTATATCTATTCCACCTTCAGTTTTGAACGATTTAGAAGGTTTTAAATTCAAGTTGTCTCCGGGACTCACGACGGTTAAAATCCATGCTTTTTGATAAACGCCCGGATAGGAGTAAATTCCGTTGCCTAATAACCTGTCTAAATAGCGGTCTCCAGTGTATAATTGATTAAGTGAAGGAGCTTTAGAAGATAATCCAAATCCGCCTCGAACTCTAAAGGTTTTATTTATTGAATAAGATGAATTAATACGCGGCTGTAAGGATATGTTTCCGGACTGATTTTCATATCGTATTCCGTAATCAATATTTAGAATTCTGTCTTCTTCAAATTTTTTATATACTCTGTCTTCCAGATAAGCAGAAAATTGGGTTTCAGTTTGAGTTCTGTTAAAATCATAATCTCTATAACCTAGTTTGCTGTCGCCTCCTTCGGCAAGGACATAAAAATTGATTAAACCGGTCGCACTGCTTTTTCTTCCTTCTCCTTTATTAGAACTTGATCTTCCTGATAGTCCAAATGAGAAGCTGTGAATCCAATTAGCTTTATTGGTAATCGTTTTTGTAATATCAAGATTAACAAAAGTAGAAATCGGAATACCTTCTACCGTGCTTACACTGGTATATTGCGATGGAAGAACGAAAGCCTCATGAATCCCTTCTTCTTTACTATCTGTTGCTGCAGTTAAGGATCGATTTATCCATCTTTCTTTTCTGGAAAATTGTCTGTCATACGAGAAACCGCTGTTTACATTTATACCATCCAGCCATATATTAGCAGGTTTCCACATGAAATTGTTAGAGATAGAAAAACCTTGCTTTTCATTTTTAACCACATCCTGTGCAATATTATCCGGATCATGTTTTGCATCATCAAGATTTGATTTTACAGATAGATTTAAAGTGTTTTTTATTTTAGAAAGCTTATCTGTAGTTTTCCAGGCCAGACTTCCACTTATACGTTGATAATTCAATAAGTTATCTCTCGGATCTGCCTTAGAATCCAGGAAATTGATTGCAAAATTCATTGAGTTTCTTGAATTTAACTTAACTCCTTTGGTTAAATTCAATTCACTTGTGGCATCTCTTATAGAAGCAGAAACTCTATAAGGACTATTTCCAACTTTAGTTGTAATTAAAACTAATCCTGAAGTTAAGTCTCCATATTTTGCAGAAGGGATTCCCTGAATAACTTTTATTTCTTCAATATTATTTGTTGAAATTTCCCTAAGATCAATACCAACATTTGGATTAGTGAAAATATTTTGACGAATACCATAATCATTGCCCGCTAAAGTAGAAACATTTGGATTTAAAGCCTGCATGTTTTCATTGTTGGAAATAGGAATGTCATTTATCATAAATGAGGTTCCAAAAGCTTTACTGTTTTTAGAATTTCCATCAGATGCCGTACGAAAAACAATATTTTTAAATTGATTTAAATTAAAATCTGTTGTGGTCTGTCCAGGAAGCTGTTGTAAAACATCATCAAGAGAAAAAGCCTGAACGTTATTGATTGCATTTGTTCCCAATGTTAATTCAGAATATTTTCTTTCCTTTTCGGCAGTAACAACTACTTCTTTTAAGTGTAATGTATTGTCTTCTAAATAAACTGTAATATAGTTTTGATCATTTTTTACAACTTCGTTGATGTCTTTTTTTCCAAGAATAGAAAAATTTAGTTCAACGTCCTGATAATAAACAAGAGTGATTTTAAACTTTCCATCTTTATCAGAAATACTCCAGTTGTCAGATTTTGTATCCCGAATAAAAACTCCAGATAAAGAAGTTGAGGATTCTTTATCTATGACTTTACCTGTAATCACTCTTTGAGAGAAAACAGAACCCGAAATAAGAAGGAAAAATAAAATAAAACGCATTGTGTTTAATTAGAATCAATAAAAATAATGCACAAATCTATCAATAATTCTTTGTGAAGCAATGCAAAATAAGGGGATTGTAAAAAGGAGTATACTTCAATTTGTCAGAAAAACATATTCGGCAGGATTCTAAAATTTTCATTTAGAGTATTGATAAACAATCGAATAGTACTTTGGTGATTTTGTAAGTACAACGACTTAACTTTTTTTTGGTAAGATGTAGGTTTGATGTATTCTGAAGCAGAATATTTCTTGTTAATTCGTGTGAATCAGCTTTAGATTTTAAAAATTGAGCATAAAAAAAGAGTCAGGAACTTTATATTTCCCTGACTCTTTTTTATATTATAGTAAAATATAGTCTTTACACTGCTATTGAAAACTGTGACTGCGACTGAAAACCTAATCTAATGATTCCGTAAGTTTCTTAAATACAGATTTAGCATCTTTTCCTTCATATAAAATAGCGTAAACAGCATCGATAATCGGCGTTTTTGCTCCGTAACCCTGATTGAGTTTATAAGCGCTTTTGGTAGCATAATAACCTTCGGCAACCATACTCATTTCCATCATGGCACTTTTTACGGTGTAACCTTTTCCAATCATGTTGCCAAACATTCTGTTTCTCGAGAAAACAGAATATCCCGTAACCAATAAATCGCCTAAATATGCCGAATCATTAATGTTACGTTTCATTTTATGAACTTTTTTGATGAATTTTTTCATCTCACGAATTCCGTTACTCATCATAACCGATTGAAAGTTATCTCCGTAACCTAAACCGTGAGCAATTCCGGCGGCAATCGCGTAAATGTTTTTAAGCATTGCAGCATATTCAGTACCAATAATATCATCAGAAATTTTGGCTTTGATGTAATTTCCGGACAATGTTTTAGCAACCACTTTGGCTTTTTCAGGATCACCACAAGCAATTGTCAGGTACGAAAGTCTTTCTAAAGCTACTTCTTCAGCGTGACAAGGACCCGTGATAACACCAATGTTGTAATACGGAATGTCGTATTGAATATGAAAATGTTCTCCAACAATTAAACTCGTCTCAGGAACAATTCCTTTAATGGCCGAAAAGATGATTTTATCAGACAAAGAAACCGTTAAGTTCTTTAATTCAGCATCTAAGAAAGCAGACGGAATAGCAAAAATTACATAATCGGCATATTCTACAGCTTCGTTTATATTGTTCGTTAACTTAAGTTTTGCGGTATCAAATTCAACCGAACTTAAATAATTTGGATTGTGTTTGTATTTCTGAATGTGCTCGATCGCAGCATCGTTACGCATATACCAGGCAATTTCTGAAAGATTTACGCATAACATTTTTGCAATTGCCGTAGCCCAGCTTCCTCCTCCAATTACTGCAAATTTTAGATTTTCGCTCATTTTTTTAATAATTTAAAACAAAAGTACTTAATAATGCAGTAATATCACAAAATCTGATTTAAGAAATTAAAATTGATTGTTGAGATCTAAATGTCAGGAGTTGAATTTTGTGTACTATTTTTTATCTTTAAAAAATTAAATGAATTCAAAAAAGCCTTACATTCGGTGAAATTTCTCTCAAATATGACGACTAAAATTTTCAATATTATTTTGATTTTGACAAGCAGCTTTTCTTTCTCGCAAAATGCAGATCGCATTTATTATGATAAAGACTGGAAAGAAACTACTAAAGAAAATGCTTCTTTTTATAGAATTAAACCATCAAAAAAAGTGGGTAATCTGTTTTTAATGGAAGATTTCTATAGTAATAAAACTCCGCAATTTCAAGGTTACGCTTTGCAAAGCGACGAGAATAGTTATGTTGGAGATATTGTTTGGTATGATGAAAACGGTTTCGATACATCGGA
>Ga0247803_1002049_pt1 | contig 10330 bp, 8 predicted proteins | sample UWRJL014104B1_FD_180928 | JGI IMG/M metagenome (GOLD analysis project Ga0247803, IMG submission 180928) | Plant litter microbial communities from Arlington Agricultural Research Station in Wisconsin, United States - UWRJ-L014-104B-1 | ecosystem: Environmental > Terrestrial > Plant litter >...
ACCGATACCCACTGCGCCTCCGCGGTCTCGGGAATCTGGTCGCGATCGTGGCCGGGGCCGAGCTTGACGCCGACGGGCATCCGGTCGGCGAGGGCGTAGACGTCGTTCAGGTTGGGGGAGTAGTCCTCGGCGCGGGTGAGCCGGCTGGTGTTGCCGTGCCCGGCAGTGCGGCGGGCCGGGTCGAACCAGAGCGCGTCGAACTCGGTCGGGTCGACGTCGGCGGCGTCGGCGCAGACCACGGACGAACCGGGGAACGGGGCGAGGTTGTAACTCGCGACGGTGGCGGTGACCTCGTCGATGTCGAACGCGGTCACGGCGAGCTCCATCGCGGCCATGGCCATGGCGTCCCCGCCGATGCCGCAGCCCACATCGGCCACACGGGTCAGGCCGGCCTCGATGAATCGGCCGGCGTGCAGCGCCGCCACTCGCAACCGGGTGGCCTGCTCCAGGCCGGCCTCGGTGAACAGCATCCGGTCGGCGAAATCACCGAACTTGCCCGCCGCCTTGGCCCGCAACCGGGACTGGTACAGCACGGCATTGACCAGGGCGGGGGAGTGCCCGGCTTTGCGGAGGGCGCTGACTGTGCGCACCACATCGGCTCCGGCCTCGTAGGCGGGCAGGGAGTCCAACAGGCGCAGGCCTTCGGGTGAGAGCAGCTCAACGAGCTCGGCGCGATCCATCCCGCAAACCTATCAACCGAAACCCGGCCGAAGCCCGGGCACTCTGGCACTCACGTTGCGTGAGTGCCAGTTGCGCCCTAAACTCGACTTAGCACTCTCGCTGTGAGTCTGCTAACTACGTCTTAGCTAAGAAAGAGGTCAACCGTGTCGGTCTCCATCAAGCCGCTCGAAGATCGCATCGTCATCAAGCAGGTGGATGCAGAACAGACCACCGCTTCCGGACTTGTGATCCCGGACACCGCCAAAGAGAAGCCCCAGGAAGGCGAAGTTGTCGCCGTCGGCCCCGGCCGCATTGACGACAACGGCAACCGCATCCCGCTCGACGTCGCCGTCGGCGACAAGGTGATCTACTCCAAGTACGGTGGAACCGAAGTCAAGTTCGGTGGCGAGGACCTCCTCGTTCTGTCGGCTCGCGACGTTCTCGCGGTCGTCGTTCGCTAGTCACACCCCATATCGTTGAATCCCGGATGGCCTCGGCCATCCGGGATTTTTCGTACCTAGAGGGGTAACAGCGTGCACGAGAATTCAACCGATCCCACCGATGCCACCGGCATGACGGATGCCCAGGTGCCGGCCGCCGCTGCCGGCCGCGGCCGGCCGCCGCGCAGCGCCGCGAACACCGGACTGATCTTCGCCGTCTCCGCCTACGGCATGTGGGGCATCCTCCCGCTGTACTTCCTCTTCCTGGCCCCCACGGGCGCGTTCGAGATCGTGGCCTGGCGGGTGCTCTTCTCCCTGGTCTTCTGCGGTGTGCTGATCGCCTCCACCCGGGCGTGGCGCCGCCTGGCGGCCGCGCTGCGGTCGCCCCGCATCGTGTGGACGATGGGGCTGGCCGGCGTCCTGATCTACATCAACTGGCAGACCTTCATCCTCGGCACCCTGAGCGGGCATGTCGTGGAGACCGCGCTCGGGTACTTCATCAACCCGATCATCACCGTGCTGCTGGGCGTGTTCGTGCTGCACGAGCGGTTGCGCACCGCGCAGTGGGTGGCGGTGCTGATCAGCTTCATCGCCGTGGTCGTGCTCAGCGTCGGCTACGGCACCGTGCCGTGGATCTCGCTGATCCTGGCGTTCTCGTTCGGCCTCTACGGCCTGATCAAGAAGAGGGTCGGCGGGCACCTGGACGCCCTGACCGGGCTGACCCTGGAGACGATGTGGCTCACGCCCATCGCGATCATCCAACTCGTGGTGGTGTCGCTGATCTCCGGGTTGACCTTCGGCACCGTCTCCGTGGTGCACACGATCGCGCTGATCGGCTCCGGGGTGCTCACCGCGATCCCGCTGCTGTTCTTCGCCGCCGCATCCCGGCGCCTGCCGCTGACCACGCTCGGGCTGGTGCAGTACCTCGCTCCGGTGCTGCAGTTCCTCGCCGGTGTGTTCATCCTGCACGAGCCGATGCCGCCGGAACGCTGGCTCGGCTTCGGCCTGGTCTGGTTGGCGCTGATCGTGCTGACCGTCGATATGATCGTCGCCGGACGGGCCCAGCGGCGGCCGGCAATCGACCCGTTTTAGGGGTTTCGCGCCAGGCATCCTGATCAGCGGCCCGTTCGTAACGATTTGGTCGCGTTACACGGCTGTAACACGACCGCCTTGTTTCATGTCGTTGGGATGAATAGCTTTACAGCACGGCAACGATCGTTTGCCAGCTCTTCTTTCGATTCCCCTTACCCTAGGAGCAACATGAGCGTATTCGCGAAGGCCTCGGCCTCCCGCTCGGTCCGGGCCGCAGTCACCGGCGTCGCCATCTTCGGCGTCAGCGCACTGCTGCTCACCGGATGCAGCACGGCAGAGTCAGCGCCGGCCGCAACCGACGAGCCCGCAGCGTCAAGCAGCGACGTCACCGAAATCGTCGCCGGCGACCGCGATCTGAGCCTCAAGGTCGGAACGATCCTCCCGCAGAGTGGTGGACTCGCCTTCCTCGGCCCGCCCGAAGAAGCCGGAGTCCAGCTCGCTGTTGACGAGATCAACGCGGCCGGCCTGGGCATCGACATCGAAGCCATCCTCCGTGACTCGGGCGACACCACGACCGACACCGCCACCGTCTCCGTGACCGACCTGCTCTCGCAGGACGTCTCGGCGATCGTCGGTGCGGCATCCTCGGGTGTCTCCAAGACCGTCATCGACCAGATCACCGGCGCCGGCGTCGTGCAGTTCTCGCCGGCCAACACCTCGGCCGACTTCACGGACTACGACGACAAGGGCCTCTACTGGCGCACCGCTCCGTCCGACATCCTGCAGGGTGAAGTCCTCGGTAACCTGATCGCCGAAGACGGCAACAGCACCCTGGGCCTGATCGTGCTCAACGACTCCTACGGAACCGGCCTGGCCGAGTACACCACCGCTGCGTTCGAAGCAGCCGGCGGAGAAGTTGTCGCGACGTCGCTCTTCAACGAGGGTGACTCGAACTTCGCGGCTCAGATCGCCGAAGTCACCGCTGAGAACCCCGACGCGATCGCCCTGATCACGTTCGACCAGGCCAAGGTCATCACCCCGGCCCTCGTCGGCGGCGGCTTCCCCGGCGACAAGCTCTACTTCGTTGACGGCAACCTCGCCGACTACAGCGCCGACTTCGCAGCCGGCCTGGTCGAGGGTTCCAAGGGCACGCTGCCCGGCCTCGACACCGCCACCCTCGGTGACTTCACCGACCGTCTGCTCGAGGTCGACCCGGCCCTGACCGACTTCAGCTACGCGGCTGAGTCGTACGACGCCGTCATCCTGATCGCCCTGGCCGCTTTCGCGGGCAACGACGTTTCGGGTGAGTCCATCTCCAAGTACCTGCAGCAGGTCTCGGGTGGCTCCGGTGAGGGCACCAAGGTCACCGACTTCGCGTCGGGCGCCGCGGCACTCGCCAAGGGTGAGCAGATCGACTACGACGGTTACTCCGGCCCGATCACGTTCGACGAGAACGGCGACCCGACCGACGCAACCATCGGTATCTACCAGTTCGGTGCAGACAACACGTACGCCCGCATCAACTAGTCCCACCCGCTGACCCGCGGTACAACCACAGCAGACGTACCGCGACACGCACCAGAAGGGCCCCGGCTTCGGCCGGGGCCTTTTTGTGTGCCCGGGCCCCTTGGTCGCGGTGCCGGCACCCGGGGCGCCCCTGGCCGCGGTCCCGGCGGCTCCGCGTCGAGGTGGCCCGGTAGCCGGGAGGCGCGGTAGCCGCTGCGCCCGCCCCTCTGCAGGCCGTCCGTGCGCACAACTCCTGCCGGATTCGGGCGACCGGCGGCGGTGGCCCGGGATTCCGGGGCCGGGCATCCGTTGCCGAACGAATTGCAGGAGTTATGCACGACGCGGCGCGGATGCTGGGGCCGAGGCGGCCGAGGCGGCTGAGGCGGCAGGGACCGGGGCCGCGGGCGGCCCGGGGGAGCGGGGGAGCCGCACTCGGGCGGCGGGTGCGGCGGGTGCGGCGGGCGGCGGCCGTACGGGCCAGCTGGGGCGGCGCGGTGCCGTTCGGGGCGCTCGCTCCCGCTCCTGGCGCCCCACGGGCGTCAGCGGGGCTCCTGGCGCCGTCGGGGAATGCGAAATGCCCCGCTGCGGACCAGTTGCTCCGGTAGACCGGGGCAACTCGTCCTCAGCGGGGCAAGTCGGTGGTGCGGGTGCGGCTAGTCGTCCTGGCCCAGGGTGCCCAGGTACAGGCCGATCACCTTGGGGTCGTTCAGCAGCTCACGGCCGGTGCCGGTGTAGGCATCCCGGCCCTGGTCGAGCACGTAGCCGCGGTCGCAGATCTGCAGGCAACGGCGGGCGTTCTGCTCCACCATGATCGTGGTGACGCCGGCCTTGTTGATCTCCTTGACACGCAGGAACGCCTCGTCCTGACGCACGGGGGAGAGGCCGGCGCTGGGCTCGTCCAGCAGCAGCACGTGCGGGCCCATCATCAGGGCCCGCGACATCGCCACCATCTGACGCTCACCACCGGAGAGCGAACCCGCCCGCTGGCCGAGCCGTTTGCGCAGCTCGGGGAAGATCTCGGTGACGAACTCGAGCCGCTCGGCCAGGCCCTTGGGCTTCTGGTACATGCCCATCTCCAGGTTCTCCTGGATCGTCAACGTCGGGAAGACGTTGTTCGTCTGCGGCACGAACCCCACACCCTTGGAGACCAGCTTGTTGGCCTTGAGGTTGGTGATGTTGTCACCGCGCAACCGGATCTCGCCCTCGCGCACCTTGACCAGGCCGAAGATCGACTTGAGCAGCGTCGACTTACCGGCGCCGTTCGGGCCGATGATGCCGATCAGTTCGCCGTCGTAGGCGGTGAGCGAGCATTCGTTCAGGATGTTGACGCCGGGCACGTAGCCCGCCGTCACGTTCTTGACCTCGACGACGGCCGTGCGCACCGGGGGCGGCGTGGCGTCGACCAGCGGGCTAGAGTTCGTCATCGAGCAGCTCCTTAATAGCTCCGACATGTTCCTTTTCGGCGTCGGGGTCCTCGCCGAGATCCTCGTCGTGGTGCTGGCCCAGGTACGCGTCGATCACGGCCTGGTTGCGCATCACCTCGTGCGGGTCGCCCTCGGCGACCACCTTGCCCTCGGCCATCACGATCACCCAGTCGGCGATGTGACGCACCATGTGCATGTCGTGCTCAACGAACAGCACGCTCATGCCCTGGGACTTGAGGTTGAGGATGTGGTCGAGCAGCGACTGGGTCAGCGCCGGGTTGACGCCGGCCATGGGCTCGTCGAGCATCACCAGGGTGGGGTCGCTCATCAGTGCCCGCGCCATCTCGAGGAGCTTGCGCTGCCCGCCGGAGAGGCTGGCCGCGTAGTCGTCCTTCTTGGTGTCCAGCTTGAACCGGGTGAGCAGGTCCAGGGCCTTGGCCTTGTTGTCGATCTCCTGCTGACGCCAGAGGAACGGCAGCACGGCGCGGAACAGGTTCTCGCCGACCTGCGCCTTCGCGCCGAGCAGCATGTTGTCCATCACCGTGAGCAGGCCCAGGGCCTTGGTGAGCTGGAAGGTGCGCACCTGACCCATCCGGGCCACCTTGAACGCGGCCATGCCGCCGATCGAGGTGCCCTCGAAGGTCCACGAGCCGGTGTCCGGCTTGTCGAACCCGGTGAGCAGGTTGAACAGGGTGGTCTTGCCGGCGCCGTTGGGGCCGATCAGCGCGGTGATCGCGCCGCGGGGGATCTCGAGGTGCTCGACATCCACCGCCTTGAGCCCACCGAACGTGCGGCTGACGCCGTCGACGACGAGGATCGGGTCCTTCTTCTTGCAACCCGGCACCGCCTCGCCGATGTGCATGTCAACGGTCTTGACGGGCTTTGACGTGGGAACGCTGTTACTTGACAAAAGCCAGCTCCTTCTTGTTTCCGAAGATGCCCTGTGGTCGGTAGATGACTATCAACATGATCGCCACCCCGACGAGGATGAAGCGCAGCTGACCGGCCTGGATGCTCGTCATGAACGGCAGCCAACCGGCCTCGACGGCGCGGGCGATGAAACCGGAGAAGAACGACAGCAGCACCCAGAAGATCATCGAGCCGATCACCGGGCCCAGTATCGTCGCGGCGCCACCGAGCAGCAGGATCGCGTAGACGAAGAACGTCAGCGAGGTCTGGTAGTTCGACGGAACCACGGCCCGCGGCAGCACGAAGATCATGCCGGCGATGGTGCCGAAGACGCCACCGAGAATCAGCGACTGCATCTTGTAGGCGTAGACGTTCTTGCCCAGCGCGCGTACGGCATCCTCGTCTTCACGGATGCCCTTGATCACGCGGCCCCAGGGGCTGCGCATGATCTGCCAGGTGAAGAGGCAGGCCAGCACCACGATGGTCCAGGCCACGATGCGCAGCCACCAGTCGTAGGCGTTGTACTCGAACGGCCCGAACCCGTAGGTTCCCGGCGGGATCGGGTTGAGGTCGGCGAAGCCGCCCTTGTACCCGCTGAGCCCGTTGGCCGAACCCGTGAGGGGTTCGAAGGAGTTCGTCGTGAACAGCAGACGCACGATCTCGGCGGCCGCGATCGTCACGATGGCCAGATAGTCCGCCCGCAACCGCAGGGTGGGTATACCCAGGATCAGGGCGAAGATCACGGATGCGCCGATACCGACAAGCACGGATGCCCAGACCGGGAAGCCGAAGCTCAGGGTCGAGATCGCGTACCCGTAGGCGCCGAGGGCCATGAAGCCGGCCTGGCCGAAGTTGAGCAGGCCGGTATAGCCGAAGTGAACTGCCAGGCCCAGCGCCGCGAGGGCGTAGGCGGCGGTGGTCGGGCTGATCAGCTCGACGGCCGCGTTGCTAAAGATTGCTCCCCAGTCGATCATCGTCAGCCCCTAGCCAATTCTCTCTTTGCGACCCAGGATGCCTTGCGGCCGAAGCAGCAGCACCAGGATCAAAACGACAAGTGCACCGACGTATTTGAGGTCGGACGGAAGCCACAGCGTCGACAGTTCGACGAACAGGCCCACGATGATCGAGCCCACGAGGGCGCCGAACGCGGTGCCGAGCCCGCCGAGGGTCGTGGCGGCGAAGACCAGCAGCAGGATCTGGAAGCCCATGTCCCAGCTGACGCCCGGGCGGAAGTAGGCCCACAGCACACCGGACAGGCCGGCGAGCGATCCGCCGACGATCCAGACGATGCGGATGACGCCGTCGACGTCGATACCGCTCGCGGAGGCCAGGCTGGGGTTGTCCGAGACGGCTCTGGTGGCCTTGCCGATGCGGGTGCGCAGCAGGAAGTAGGACACCGCGAGGAGCACCACGACGCTGATGGCCATGCTGGCCAGGTCGATCGGGGACAGCGCGATCGGACCGAACTTGATATCGGCCATACCCGAGCCGGGCAGCTGGCTGGTGCCGCCGCCGTAGAAGAACTGGTAGGTGTACCGCAGCGCCAGGGACAGGCCGATGCTGACGATCATCAGCGGGATCAACCCGACACCCTTCTTCCGCAACGGTTTCCAGATCGCCGCATCCAGGCCGTATCCCAACAGGCCGCTGAGGGCGATCGCGATGATGATCGCCAACCAGATCGGCAACCCGAGGGTGACCGAGAGGGTCAGGGTGGCCAACGCGCCGAACGTGATCATCTCCGCGTGCGCGAAGTTGCTCAGGCCCGTGGTGCCGAAGATCAGCGACAGGCCGATCGCGGCCAGGGCCAGCAGCAGACCGAAGTTCAGGCCGTTGACGAACCGGTTCACGAACTGGTCGAAGAAGCTGACCGTGGTGCGTTCTCCCTCGCCGAGGAAGAAGTTCACCGATTTCACCTTGGTCAGGCCGAACTCGGCGTCGATTTCGGCGCCGCCCTTGGCGACCACCACGCCCTTGGGCAGGGTGTCCTCGTCGAGGGTGACCGTGTAGGTCTCCTTCTCCGGCACCCCGATGCGCCACTTGCCGTCGGCGTCGGTGACAACCTCGGCTTCATAGCCGGAGCCTTCGACGGAGATCAGCACGTCTTCGATGGGTTCACCATCGAATTGCACGTTGCCGGCGATGACGTAGTCGTATTGGTCTGTGTTTATCTCGTCCGCCTGAGCCGCTCCAGCGCCAAGCGTGGAGAAGGTTAGAGCGCCCAGGAGTAGGCCGAGTAACAGCACCACCCTCCGGGGCGTGAATTTACGAACAGCGTGTGTATTGCTCACTGCACCTCCATGGCGGCACCGTCGGTGCGTATTCGAGCTGGCACGGACTTGCCTGCCAGCGACGTTGCTGACAGTACGTGCCGATTATGTCGCATATGTTTCGTCGACGAATAATGTGGTGGCGATTCTGGTTGACGGAATGCATGAAGCGCAACGTCGCTTAACATTGAGTACCGGTTGCATCCCTTGGATTTCCGGACTTTTTTCCATATCCGCGAATGCAAAAGGGGTTTCATGGATCAGCCAGATCCGTTCGGTTTCACCGGGCTCACCTACGACGACGTCCTGCTCCTGCCTGGACACACCGACGTAATTCCAAGTGAGGCCGAGACAAAGTCCCGGCTAACCCGCAGAATTAGCGTCGCCACACCGTTGCTCTCCAGCGCCATGGACACCGTCACCGAGACCCGCATGGCCATCGCCATGGCTCGGGAAGGTGGCCTGGGCATCCTGCACCGCAACCTGTCGATCGCCGATCAGTCCGAGCAGGTCGATCTGGTCAAGCGCAGCGAATCCGGCATGATTACCAATCCGGTAACGACTTCGCCGGATGCCACTGTGGCCGAGGTGGATGCCCTCTGCGGCCAGTTCCGCATCAGCGGTCTGCCCGTCGTCGACAACGACGGTGTGCTCGTGGGCATCATCACCAACCGCGACATGCGCTTCGTTTCCACCGTGAAGAAGCACACCACCAAAGTGCGCGAGGTCATGACCACCTCCCCGCTGATCACCGGCAAGGTCGGCATGGCCCCGATGGACGCCGTGGCGATCTTCGCCACCCACAAGATCGAGAAGCTGCCGCTCGTCGACGACAACGGTCGCCTCACCGGGCTGATCACGGTCAAGGACTTCGACAAGAGCGAGGAATACCCCAACGCAACCAAGGACGACGCCGGACGCCTGCGCGTCGGCGCGGCCATCGGCTTCTTCGGTGACGCCTGGCAGCGGGCCACCAGCCTGCTCGACGCCGGCGTGGACGTGCTCGTGGTCGACACCGCCAACGGCGACAGCGCCGGCGTGCTGGAGATCATCCGTCGCCTCAAGAACGACAAGGCCTTCGCCGACGTCGACGTGATCGGCGGCAACGTCGCCACCCGCTCCGGCGCCCAGGCGCTCATCGACGCGGGTGCGGATGCCATCAAGGTGGGCGTCGGCCCCGGCTCGATCTGCACCACCCGCATCGTCGCCGGCGTGGGCGTGCCCCAGATCACCGCGGTCTACCAGGCCTCGCTGGCCGCACGGGAGACCGGCGTGCCGGTCATCGCCGACGGCGGCCTGCAGTACTCCGGTGACATCGCCAAGGCGCTCGTCGCCGGTGCGGACACCGTGATGCTCGGCTCGCTGCTCGCCGGTTGCGACGAGAGCCCGGGCGAGCTGGTCTTCACCAACGGCAAGCAGTTCAAGACCTACCGCGGCATGGGTTCGCTCGGCGCGCTGCAGACCCGCGGCTCCAAGACCTCGTACTCCAAGGACCGCTACTTCCAGTCGGACGTGCCCAGCGACGACAAGCTCATCCCCGAGGGCATCGAGGGCCAGGTGCCCTACCGCGGCCCGGTGTCGAACGTGGCGTACCAGCTCATCGGCGGGCTGCGCCAGTCGATGTTCTACGTGGGCGCGCGCACCATCGACGAGCTCAAGCAGAAGGGCAAGTTCGTGCGCATCACCGCCGCGGGCCTGAAGGAGAGCCACCCGCACGACGTGCAGATCGTGGTCGAGGCGCCCAACTACCGCCGCTAACATCCGCGAACTGTGAGTTAAGCCCCGAAAATCTCGAATTTTCGGGGCTTTTCTCACAGTTCGGCGAAGGTGGGCGGCGCGAGCGATGGACGGGCTGAGTGCGGGCTGCGACTAAACTGAGCGGGTGAGTATGGAAATCGAAATCGGCCGGTCCAAGCGCGCACGCCGCGTATACGCCTTCGACGACATCGCGGTGGTGCCCAGTCGGCGCACCCGTGATCCCGAGGATGTGTCGGTCGGCTGGTCCATCGACGCCTACCAGTTCGACATCCCGTTCCTCGCCGCCCCGATGGACTCCGTCGTCTCCCCGACGACCGCGATCATGATGGGC
>Ga0247803_1002050_pt1 | contig 10328 bp, 9 predicted proteins | sample UWRJL014104B1_FD_180928 | JGI IMG/M metagenome (GOLD analysis project Ga0247803, IMG submission 180928) | Plant litter microbial communities from Arlington Agricultural Research Station in Wisconsin, United States - UWRJ-L014-104B-1 | ecosystem: Environmental > Terrestrial > Plant litter >...
GTTGCTCGGAGATGGTCTCATAAGTAAAGACAAGGCTTGGGAACACACCACACCCCTCATTGTTGCGGTTGAGTCCCGCAGCTTCCACGTCACTGAGGCCGTCCTGAATGCTGGAGTCGAAAAGAACGTTAGCATACGTCGTGGAAAGCAGTTCATGACCGCTCTCCAGATAGCTTTGGGCCGCAAGAAGAAACCTATGGTCCAGCTCCTTCTCGACAATGGGGTCCAACTTCCGCCGTTATGCGACTGGCCACACAAAGAAGATTTCTACATCATGCTACGCAACGAGACGCTCAAGCGAGGGGCCAAGGACTGTCCCGACGTCAAGACTTTCCGGAAAATGAAACTCCCTCGATCTCGGAAATCATCGTGAAGAGATCGACCCGTGCTAGTCGCCATTCTTCTCTCGGATCAAGGAATGGTAATTTGGCGCAATTTAGCATCGTGAGCCTTGCCTTCGTGCTCCGGACAGCCATGGTATTCAAGTCAAACCCCACATTCATCGTCAAGGCTTATTTCACTCTCATACCACTTTTACGCTGTAGTAGCGTCATAGGATTGCACGTATGTCAAAGCCGGCGAGGCTTTGCGAATTGAAGTTTTGCTTTTGACCTTACTCCACCTGTTCATCTCTCCAGTGCCACCCTTTCTCCTTGCAACAGTCGGGAGAAATGTACCAGGGTGGCACTCGGCATGGCGAAATTCGAATTACGGACCTGGAAGCATCAACGGTTACTTTGAGAACCTATATAGTATAGATACCACTTTACCACTTCATCAAAACTTTTGTATTTCCATTTCCGTGTAAGCCGAAAACTAAGAAGAGTTTTAGTGGGACATAGAATGTCTCTCCCCACAAGATTCGACAAGTACTCCCATGGCAACACTCCATGGAATTACGATGAGTAAGATTGTGCACTTTCTTTCACTCGAATGCATATATGTTCAAGCGAAATAATCTGGGATATGCTGCGCTAAAATAGATTGATACCGGAATTCCCTTTACGTCCGCGCCTGCGCAATGAACAGCGCAAACAGTTTCTTCAATTCCGTGTCACGCTCACGAACAATCATCAAGATGCCGCACCTCCCCTACCTATCCCCGAAGATATTCGAGAACATCCTATTCCAGCTCGTATCGTCGAACACCTTCCACGCGTGGACTCAGCGATCATGTCGAATTTTTGCAGCCGATAATTCTCATGCATTCAGCCAGCTCACACTGGATGGTTTCCGGCGCCACGAACCTCATCTCTAGTTATGTTAGAGGACTTGAACGTTTGATTTGGCTGCATCTATTCTGCCGCAATTATGTACTTATGGACGTGCAGCCATAACTTCCGAATCGGGCCAATGAAAGGCTGGCATGGCTGAGCGAGATTCTGGCACTGGAAGAGGATCACACCACGCGAGACGGTGCACGATTTCACTGGGTAAAGCAGTCTACAAAAACCCCACAAGTAGTATTAAGCTCAAGCCAAAGTTCCAGCTCTGCACAACCGCTGCTCTCCAGTCTCCACCCACTCCTCACTCCCCACCGCCGTCCTCGCCCAAAGCAGCGCCTCAGGATCCCACTTCTTTTTCACACTCGATAACTTAGCCCAATTCTCGCCATAGAACTCTTCCTTCCATCGCGGATTTCTGGGGTCCGCCTCATTCAAGTACGCACCGCTTGCCAAGTCTTGCAACGATGGCATAATCTCTTCTGTCAAAATTCGCTCTTGATCTTGCATGTGCTCGACCGGTGCAGTGAAGTTCCAGGACTGAAAGACGACGACGTAGGAGAGAGCGTCGCGCCACGCCGGAAGCACTGCATTGGGGGAAGAAGGCGATGAGGAAACATCGAGGGCATAGGAGGCGACATAGAAAGCTGGGTAGCTCAGAGCTATGTCGCGCATAGTGGAGATGAGAGTTGTGGCGTTTTCGGTGGCGGTGGAACGAGAGATCATAACACCGCCTTGGATCTGAGCTGCTGGGATGGCCCCGTATGGAAGTGGGCCAATGTAGTGTTCTGCATGCTCTAAGAATGTACTATACTCGGTGGCGTTAATCTGGTATGGGATGCTTTTGTCGTCGAGGTACTTGGTGAAAGGCGCGAATAATCTACGCATGTCGGCCGCTGTCGCTCCCGGGATGGTGGCTTCGGAAAGCATGAACGCAGGTCCGTAAACACCCCACTGAACGTGTGCACCTGCATCCACAATATCCGCGAGCACGTCTTGCTGGAAGAAAGTGACGGCGTCCCAGAGTGCGTTGTCGGCTGCTGTGGGAGTCTGGAAAACTAAGCTGACACCACCCATTTGCTCGTCTCTGTAAGCTTTCGCGGTGAGCGAAAGGACTACGCCGTAGGTACCTCCTCCACCTCCACTGAGTGCCCAGAAAAGATCAGAGTTTTGGGTGGGAGATGCAGTGACAAGGGTGCCGTTTGCGGTGACGACCTCCCACTCCAGAGCTTGATCAGCACCGAGACCGTGCTTGGAGCTGAGGAGCCTGATATATTGTTAGTCTTTTCCGCATTCCAGTGGATGTACTGATGGGACAACATACGAATGGCCACCACCTTGTGTGTACCCACCCGATATACCGACAGTGGGACACTGCCCACCCATCACATTCAAGCCGACCTTGTCGGCAGCGGCGTACGCTTCGAAAGCTTGTACTCCTGCACCCATCTTGGCCGCGGGTCCCGAATATGCAGCGGTAGTGTAATTCTTAAACGAGATAGAGTTGAGGTTATGCATCCACAAACTGAGCCCGCCCTTCCCAGTGGACTTGCCGAGATAGCTAATCGTCGTTAGTCTTGTATTGTGCTATAGTTGGAAATCTGAACTCACTCATGACCCGTATTCTTGACCACAAGCCGAACATTTTGCTTTTGCGCAAACTCCAATCCTGCGACAACGTCGTCCACGCCCGTCACATTAATCGCATACTCCACGTAGTTTCCATGAGTGCACGTCTGATTGCGCGGTGTGTACGGATCGCATGTCGCATTCTGGAACAATGTTGCCATGAAACCCGCGGGGTTGACGAATCTGGTGCGATATATTAGTTTGACCTCGCGCAAGTCGTGTGGCGCTACATACTGTGTTTGCGGGTAAGGCCATGACTCTTGCAGCGCTGCGCACGCGGCTGCGTCATAGGTCGGATCGTGGCATACGTGCCCCGCGGGAACAGTAGCAATGAGACGACCAGAAACGCTGGCATTCAATTGCGCCCATTGCTCCATGGACGGCCATCTCTCGTCGCCTGGCAGGTATCGACATGTCGCGTTTGCGTCGGCACTCCGCGCGGTACTCGTCGGTACAAAGGCAGCAAAGAGGGCAAACGCAGTGCTGAAGTGCGAAACCATACTGCTTAATGACCACACTAAACAGCAGGTAATTGACAAGCGACAAAATTGACGCGGGAAACGAAGTTTAAAACTTATTTAAGATGAATTACATCCTCGTCGACGATCTAGCGCGAGGGGAAGTGATCGCCGTGCAGCTAGCCAATCCCGATGCTCGGACTGTCCGGATCACCCCTATCCGGTGAGCATCAGCGCCGGCGAAGATGAGCTGGTGGCCTCACGGCGAAATTCGGGAAGAGAGACACGACTTACAAACGCTGGTGGGTCTTTTGAAAGATATTGTCCTATCGCCTCACTGAGTACCAAGCCTTCCGGTATCGAAGTAGAAGTAAGGCTTTGCGTACTATCTAGTACGTATGTCGTATATTTCATCATGGGAGACTTAAAAATGTGCATCACACTGCAGTGGTTCTTGATCACATGCTAAGAAATGAGTTTCCAATTTGAAGTTTGGATGGATGAGTTCGAAATGTTACTCGCGTAGTCTCGCGGTATATATTGTACGAACGGTTTTGGGCTTTGGAACTCTTAAGTCAGCTCTTTGTCTGCACCCTGGCCCCAGAGCCTCTTACCCTTCCGCTTAGACTACCCTAGTAGCCAAAGTAGGGACGGAGCCCACGGCAGCGGTCACAGCCACCCCCATCATTGGTGCAACTATCAGTGCACACGTGGCCGTCAAGCACAGCTCAAACTTAGTGATGCTAAGCGTATGTAAATCTTGTTTAATCGCTCCTCTTACCGTTAACCCGTATCATCTTTCCTGGGTTCAGCAGCAATAAAGGATCAAGCGCGTACTTCACCTGCCGCATAGCATCCACCGAGCTAACGCCTAGTTCATAGACAACCTGGTCCCGGAACTCGAGACCTATACCGTGCTCACCAGTAACAGTACCGTCCAGATCAACGCTCTGTTTTTGGATATCCGATATAATCTTTCTCGCCTTCATCTCCTCATTCGCGCTAAAGGTAACCATGGTATGGAAGTTGCCTATTCCGTTAGCCATGTTCGTAACATATCTGGCGGGCGTTCATCTTACCATCGCCGACATGACCCACACAACATCCAAACAGGCCACTTTCTTCGAGCATAGCATGCGTCCGCTCTATAATGACTCCCAGCTTTGACACTGGAACGCAAGCATCTGCAGCCAAAAAGCGGTCATCAGCGTTGTACTTCAATGCCAACGCACTCCATAACGCCGTTTTACGAGCTGCCCAAAGGGTCTCGCCTTCTTCAGTATCTTTCGCTAGAGTGAATGATAGAGATTGAGCCGATTTTGCTATTCCTGAGACAACTTTTGCTTGGTTCTGCACGTCATCTGTGGTGTGACCAGCTAGTTTGAGGAAGACGGTAGGCTTTTCTGGTAGCTCCTGCTCATAGTACCCGCCTGCATTCAACGCACGCATGGTGATATTGTCTAGCAGTTCCATCGCTTCGAGCTGGTGGCCACCTTGGATGACTTTGACAGCAAATCGAACGGCATCGTGTACGGTTGGGAACTGGGTGACAGCAACGCGTACATTCTGAGGTGCCTTTGTAAGTTTCAGGTTCGCTTCGGTAACAAATCCCAAAGTCCCTTCTGATCCTACAAAGAGTCGAGTGAGATCGTACCCGGAGCTGGATTTCCTTGGACGATGGCGTGTTGTGATTATTGTACCGTCTGCCAGTGGTCATTAATTATCACGGTTATTCAATAATGGCGTACGGACCTGCCAGCACCACTGTTAACCCAAGGACCCAGTCTTTCATGGTCCCATATCTGAACGCATTGGTTCCGGAACAACCTTGTGCAACCATACCACCTATTTGCGCGCCTGGTCCAGGATCCGGCGGAAAGAACATGTTATCTTTCACCAAGACCTCGTTGAGTTGTTCATAGCCGACAGAAGGCTGAAGAGTCACATCCATGTCGTCTTTGCGCACTGCTAAGATTTTGTTCATATGGCGGTTGAAGTCCAAGCATACTTCTTGGTTCTGGGCCGCCAAAGTGCTCTCCAAACTCGTTCCACCGGAAAATGCGATCATTGGAATTCTTCGCCGATGGCAGATTTTTGCGATATTGCTGACATCTTGTGTTGATCGAGGATATACAATCATACTCGGTTTGTCCAGGTCGCCATGAGGTGCAGGTGACCATTCGGTGCTCGAATGCGTAATACGCTCACCGACCTGATCACTGATGTTTTCTGCTCCTAACAAAAGCTTGAATTCCTCGTATGCGGCGCGAAGATTCTCAGTCGACGTATCATAAACAGGCGGTGAAATCTGATCCAAGGGCAAGGTAGAAGCTGATAAATCTCTTGAGACTAGGTTGGAGTCTGGGAGAGCTTGACTAGTTTTGATCCCGGTCATTGAAGTTGAGATACCGATGGCTGATATCGAAGCGAAAAGACCGCCAGCAGCAAATATGCGTCGTTTCCGGTTAATGGCCGTTCTAGACCATGGTGGTATCTGGCTGAATCTTTTTGTATGCAAGCCTCTGCCTTCGAATCGCGGATGAGCAGATTGGACATTTGATGGGGATGTTCGGAAATCGAAAGCCATGTAATTCTTTGCCAAGCGGGGAAGTTTCTTCAAGGGAGAAGCCATGTCAAGTGCTGTACGATGAGTTAGCGTGGTAGGCGCGAGATGCCTCTACGTTTATAAAATTCCGCTTCTACGTTCCGATTCCCAGAGCCATGAGACGTCATCATTTTTAGCACAATCTGTTGAGCACAGTCGAGTCTCTGAATGCTTTGATAAGCACACATGACGCAACAACGCTCGCTTAGGCAGCACTTTGGACGGTCTACGATACTCCCAGCGCACGGGCCATCTTCTATGCGGGTCTAAAACATGCAAAGTAATGCTGACGGCATTTACACAGGTCCAACGTTTTGGTTCTGAAACCACGAATCGCTGCAAGTAGTTAAAATTGTCTCAATCCAGTGAAGCCCGAATCGCCCCGAAGCAGGGAGGGTATCATTTTCCAACCCATATCCCTGGAAACCAAGCTGGGAAATTCGCAATTAGGATGAAAGTGAGATGCATTCCAGACTCGTGATATTTAGTCGGGCCCGAACCAGCGGAAAGGTGATCCGGTTGTCTCTCATGGAGCGGCGTCGTGATGCGCCTACGATGGTTGCGCGCTTGTAACAGGCCGCGAAGGCGGTGCTTGATATCAAGCCTCACGCGAGAACTGACCACTTTAGTAGTAATGGTGAATGGGTGTGGCTCTGACCTCTGACCATTATAAATCTGGGTTCTTAGTCGAGCGATAACTTTTTTCACGAGCTGGTCGAGAATCAGTTGATGAACAGCGAGGGATGGATTCACTACCTGCAGGGCGCCGTGGGCGTGCCGAGGCCAAAGGTGGGAGACGCGTTCACGTAGTACCGTGTCGCTCCGGCTTGAGCACTCACAACGTCTGTGCCTGCGAACGTTGACTTCGTCTCGAGGTAGTTTGTTTGATCCAATGGCGGCGTCCAAAGCCGAAATTAAATTTACACAACATCGGCTGACCGAGCAGATGTAGAAATCAGTTCAGAGGCGGGTTAGATGTCATATGATTGATCTCAACAACGCAGCGCGCCCATACTAATGCATAGACTGTGACTCAAAGCACGGACCGTGTCTGATAAGTGTTCTTCGCCAGTGCAACACGATCATCGCGAGCCGTCAGGCTGTCGAGTATCGTTCACATGCTCCACACTGCCCATCAATCTCGCAATCGATACCGCTTCCCGAAGCGCTTTTCCTAGGCTCCCTCTCACACCCGCCTCTTCCAACACCATCAAACCTCCAATCGTACAACCTTCCGGCGACGTTCCTTGGTCTTTCAATACGCCTGGATGAATGCCGCTCTGCAGCATCTCGGCAGTTCCCCTCATGCTCTGGTAGATCATCTGCTGAGCAGTGCCTCTAGGAACGCCCGTAGCAACCGCCGCATCAATCAGGGCGTCGCAGATAACAGCAAAGAAGGCCGGTGTTGAGCCGCCAACGGCTGTGGTTGCATCCATGAGCCGTGGCGCGATGTGCACGGTACGTCCAACTTGGTTGAAGATCGATTCGGCAGTAGTCATGTAGTGCTCCGGGAAGTTCTTCCGTGGATCCTCGATTGCGGTGAGGCCTTGCGAGGCGAGTGCAGCAATGTTGGGTAGTGTGCGTAGAACCCACGTCTGATTCTTCTCATCCTCCGAACTTTCATCCGAAGACACGAGCTTTTCAAGTTTTTCTCGGGGCCAGCCTGCAGCAACGCTAATGAGCAGCTTGCCTTTGAGTGCTTCGGAAAGCCCTTCTTGCTTCAACGTTGGTTCGACTTCCGAGGGATCGACACCAAGAATAATGATGTTGGAATCTTGAGCTGCCTGAACATTGACACCTCTCGAAATTACCAATGTTCCGGCTTCCTTTTGCTCGGAGAACTGCTCGGTCAATCGCTTCTCCGAGCTATGACTATGCACACAAGCAATGTATCGATCAAACTTGGCACCGTTTGCGTCTCCGTTGGCATTGAGCAGGCTTTTCAAGATGGCGGTTCCCAGATTGCCTGTGAGCAACATAAGTCAAAATCTGTTTAGATGGCCATTCGAACCTACCGCAACCCAAGATGCAGAGAGTCGAGCCAGCCATAGTGCGTGCTTCAGATACGAAAATCGGTTTCGGTGTCTAGAAATTTTTATTAAGAAATGCAAGTCTTGTGGTTCGGGATGTCTGTTCGCAATGCTGAAGGACTGTAGGAGATTGGACCGACGCTACGCGCACCGTCGCGTTCACTCCCGATGTCGGCTCGCAATGCGATTGGGGCGTGATAAGGACTACGTCACACTACAATATCGCTAGCGGCGGTCTACACCACACATCTATAGCTCCACGGCCAATCATACGCAGAATTCCAAGAGCCTTCGAAGGAGCATGCTGCGAGGTGGCCAACTTAGAGAAGCACCACCAACATCAGACGTCTTAACTTCTGACATATCATTAATCGTTCTGATTTCATTGCTTGTCTGGCGCAAGCATCTATGAGGAAAACATTGCTCTCGCCCTTCTCCCAGCCTCGCTTCTTAAAGCCCAGAATTCATCTTTAGTCCTCAACACTGCATCGCGATTCTCCACTGCTCTCCTGAGCAAATAGCCAATGCAGTCCCCCATGCTACCCCAAGTCGAACACTTAAACACATGCGGCGCAGCCCCATCCTCGTTTCTCTCCTGCAGCAACGAGAAGCTGACTTCATCCGACATGCCGTGAAGCTGCCCAAACGCGACCGGCACGGTGGGCAGACCTGCGCGCACGCGTTGCTGGCGCAGCTTGTGTGCTGTGAGCACGCTTGCGCGGTTGTGAGACGCGAGAAATAGGTTGAGAGACGGGAAGGGCACAGACGAGCCGGAGTCGTCGCCGATGTGTTTGAATTGTCGGCATAGTGCGCCGCGAACAATACCGTCGTATGTATCGTCGGTCTCTTGTTTCGTATCCCAGATCCGACTCCTCTCGTCACTCAACATATATGCACCCCTGACGACCTTCAATCCCAGAGTGAACCCTTCTTTGCTGGCCGCCTCCATGTGTTTGGCAACATTATCTGGCGTGCTCTTGAGATACGCTTGGTATGTATTGTAGATCACAACGTTCTTCTCGCGATTGAACTCACGCATCAGTTGGAGAGTAGTGAGGTTAATGCCGGCTTGGAAGTGCTGTGATTCCGCGTCCACGATGATCTGGATGCCTCGATTCTTGCATCGTGTGGCTATCTCGGAGAGTGCATCGAGCATCTGTTGTGGTGGAAGTGTGCCTTTCGTGAAAGCGTGGGCGACGGTTGGACCAGCGCCGGACATTCTATGCAATGTTAGTTGAAACGCTCTTGCTAGGCATAAAGCTAAGAAGCGCTCCAAATACACACGAACTTACTTGACGGCGAGGATATCACCCTCCTCGATCAGGTCAACGGTGCTCAGCGTACCTGACTTCCACTGCTCAATCTCCTTGCAGATATCTGCCTTGTCCTTGCCCTCCGGCGCTATCTCAGTTCCATCTCCGACATGGAACTCAACCTTCGCATTACGATCAAAAACCAGCTCTTTCGCATAAGTCATGATAACGCCCCGAAATCCCAAGTCTTTGAGTTGCCGGATGCAACTATTTGCCTCCTTGACCGTCTCACCCGCACAGAATTGATTGTACATGGTTCTTTTGAGGATGCCGTGGAGTATGGGATTTCGGTCCACGTTGAACGGCAAAGATCGGCCGTCTTTTGCGAAGAAAGAGAGCAATTTGAGAGATGGGATAAGCAGGAAGCGGTTCGATGATATTGTGGCAACAAAAAGGGATCTGAGGAGCATGCCGGTGGGCATGGCCGAAAGTGGATGTCGTGATTTTACCGGCGTCGTAGTGATTGTCTCATTGTTCTTCTCCCGAGCCATGGCAGTCGAAGACAATCGAACTTGGAATTTGATGCCTGAGACTCCATCGAGGCCCTCCTTTGTAATTCGTCTTGAAGCCACACTGCTGCATCGAATAGGTAGCATGTTTGCTCAGTCAAGATTAAGCACACTGATGTGGATGAAAGTTGAAAGCAGTTGTGGTAGTGAACAGTACGGACCTTCTTGCAATCACACTATTTCATATATTTCTCCAGTCTACCATATCTGCTCTGCTTGCAATCGATAACCCCGCATCATGTACGGTAGCGTGGCGATCCAGTGATCCCGTGACATCACGCTGTGGTTCGCGTCGGTTCTGGATCCTATCGGGCAGCTTGCCGATTAGAACACAGACACTATCTCGTACTTTTCTGACGTTCTGGGACGATTTGCGAATCTAATCAGGAAATATTGACCCGAGCCATCGAACGCGTTATTCGTCGGTGGTGGCTGTTGACGTGGTTATCTCTAGAAGTGCATGCGCGAGATTGCAGGACTACGAAATGGGTATAGCGCTACCAACATGCTCGATTTGTGGTTGTGATATCTACTGTGTAGAACATGCTTTTGAAGAAGCGC
>Ga0247803_1002051_pt1 | contig 10325 bp, 8 predicted proteins | sample UWRJL014104B1_FD_180928 | JGI IMG/M metagenome (GOLD analysis project Ga0247803, IMG submission 180928) | Plant litter microbial communities from Arlington Agricultural Research Station in Wisconsin, United States - UWRJ-L014-104B-1 | ecosystem: Environmental > Terrestrial > Plant litter >...
GCAAAAAACGCGTTTCTTCAGGATTGTAGACCAAATCGTAGGCTATGTGTTTCTTGGTAAACAACGCGTAGTCCAGCTGCGGGCATTCTTCTACATTCGGGAACGTGCCGGTAGGGGTAGTGTTAATGAAAATCAGGTATTTGCTAAAAATCTTGCTATTGAGGTCTGTATAGCTAAAATACTCTTCGTTACCGGAGCGGGAAACAAAGTCATACTCTATTTTTAGCTTTCGCAGTGCAAATGCCACCGCCTTAGCCGCCCCGCCCGTACCCAGTATGAGTGCCTTTTTATGCCGTTTTTTAAGCAATGGCTGTAACGATTTTTTAAACCCAAAATAATCGGTATTATAGCCTTTTAGCTTGCCTTTTTTTGTGAGTACTATAGTGTTTACCGCGCCTATAACTTTAGCGTTTTTAGATAGCTTACTAAGCAGTGGCAGTACCTCTTCCTTATAAGGGATAGTTACATTAAGCCCGGCGAGGTTCCTGGTGTTTTTAATCAGGTACGGCAGTTCATCAATATCGTCAATATCAAAGTTGCGGTAGGTATGGTTATCAAGACCCAGCTTCTCAAACTTCTTTTTAAAATACCCCGCCGAAAACGAGTAGCTTATGTTACGGCCCACCAGGCCAAAGGTTTTAGGTTTCATTTACTTTGGTAATTTTATTACGATGGGTAAATTGTATTGCGCCCTTACCGGCTTACCATTTTGTATACCGGGGCTCCACATTGTTTTAACCTGCTTTAAAACACGTACGGTTTCCTTGCCAAGGCCAAAACCGGGATCTCGTAGTAGCTTAATTCCAGTCATATAGCCATCTTTTTCTACTATAAAAGTTACATATACTTTTAGTTCTGTGCCTTCAGCACCTTTTACAAGGTTTTCTTTTTTAATGTTTGATGTTACAAAATTATAAAATGCCTTAATACCGCCGGGAAACTCCGGGCTTACCTGGAGCCCGGCAGCAGGGTAAACGGCATTTTCACTTTTATCCTGTGGTGGTTCAACTCCGGCATCAAAAGTGTCGCCCGGGCTTGCTTCTACCTCCTTAACATTGTCATAGCCCATATCTTTATATTGTTTATCGCTTTTATGGATAGGTATACGTATGCTTATTTCCATACCCGTCCTTACCTTTTTTCCATTGTATTTTCCGGGATTCCATTTGGTTTTAATCGCTTTTACGGTATTTATTACTTCTTTCACCGTAGCATCAATTGTTTCTTTACCTGTGGCAGGAGCATGGTTGTTTACAACTTCTGCGTTAGTAACCGAACCATCTTTTTCAATTATAAATGAAAGGACAATGTTTAGGTCGCTACCCCAACTATCTTTGTACTGCTCTGTACTTACCTTATCGGCAATTTGCTTTTCAAAGCTGTTTTTCCTGTCGGGAAAATTGGGTTTTTCATCCAGCCCGGCATAGTAATATACACCATTTTCATTAGTTGAACCCGGACTGGCTGCTATCATTCCGTTTCTAAATCCCTGTGCATGAGTGTAATGTAATAGCGTTGTTAAACACAGCGTTGTGAAGAGTATTTTTTTCATGGTAATTGATTTAAAATAAAAACCCCGCCGTTACGGGCAGGGTAAATATAAAAATTATTTGGCAACTTAACGTTTCCTGTATTTTTTCATTTCGTCCTGAACAATTTGCATCGCAAATACATCCGGGAAATATTCTTCCAGCAGCGTGTGGTGCCTAAAGTTAAGCCTTAAAGCGTTATTGAGGTGGTAAATACCCTTATCGGTTTCCTGCTGGCGCAGGTAAAGCGCAGCCAGGCGGTACTCTACCTCATATTCTTCACTGTAATATTCTGCTGCCTGAAGCAGCGTAGCAATGGCGGTGTCAAACTCGCCCAGCTGCTGTAGTGTGTCAATCCAGAACAGCCAGGTATCAAGCTGGTAATCGCCAAATTCTACTGCTTTACGGTAGCCTTCTTCGGCCTCCTCATAAAAGTTAAGCGCGTTGTTTATGGTAGCATAGCGCTTCCAGTACAGTTTATTCTCGTTATCTATACCTATGGCTTTGTTAACATAATACAGCGCCTTTTGGTAATTTTTAAGGCGGATGTAAAAGTCGGTAATCGCTATCCAGGCTTTATCCAAAAGCGGGTCTTCGTGTACGGTTTTAAGGTAATACTTAAGCGCTTTCTCGCGGTTGCCCAGCTTTTCATAGCATTTGCCCACACGCAGCAGCGCAAATGAGGTAGGGTCATCCAGCTCCATAGTGGTGTTGTAGCAGTTAATGGCATCGTCATAGCGTTTCAGCTTTTCGAGCGTTTTTGCCATTTCCAGGAATGCTCCTAAGAAACTGTCGTCTATAAGCGTGGCATAATCAAAGGCCCGCAGCGCCTGTTCATATTCTTTAATGGCATAGTATTGCCTGCCCAGCTGGTGCCAGGCCACTTCGCTATACGGATTTTTCTCTATAAAGTCATTAAGGAACTCGATAGCCTCAAGGTTCTGGTCAAGAAAGTCAAAACAGTACACTACATTATACAGTGCAGAGTGGTCTTCGTCGTCATCATCCAGGCACTTGATAAAGTTTTCCTTTGCCTTTTCAAGATTGTCCATAAACAGGTATTCCATGCCCAGCAGCGAGTATACATCGGCAAAATCATCAGTATACTTAAGGGCAATTTCCAGTAGTTCTACGGCCTTGTCGTGCTGGTCGCGCTTGCTGTAAATATTTGCTTTTTGAATGTAAATTTCTTCGTTTGTAGGTTCTATGGCATAAAGGTCGTTGAGTAACCGCTCGGCCATATCGAGCTTATCATCAAAAACTAAAATCTCAACCTGTACTAATTTTAAACCTGTAGACCTGGGGTGTTGTTCCAGGCCGAGTTTTAAGGCCTTTTTAGCTAAATTAATTTTTCCACTGTCAAGGTAATGAAGGATGATGTCTTCAAACTCTTCGGAATCAAAGAAGAACACTTTGTTTGTTTTTAACATCGATTCAAACTTTGATAAAGATAAACCGCGGTCTTCTTCCTCGTGACTTAAATTCATAGTCTTTTGTTTAAAATTATCCTTCTTAAATTTACAAAATCTTTATCTAAAAAGGAAATTCTTTAATTATCTTTTAAACAATTTAATTAACAAAACATTTGCCGTTAAGTTGTTCATTGTTCACGGTTCAGCGTCTATGCCTCGACCGTATTACTTGTTTTGCTCGTTAAGCACTTCATCCATAACGTCAATAATAATGCCACATCCCTCTTTTATCTCATCTTCCGATATCGTGAGGGGAGGGGTTATACGTATGGCTTTGCCCTCAAACAGCAGCCAGAACAAAATAAGTCCCCTTTCATGGCATTTTAAAATCACGCTGTTAGTAATATCAGTACTTTCGGTCATTGCGGCGAGCATAAGCCCTATGCCGCGCACCTCTTTAATAAGAGGGTGTACCAGCAGGATGCGGAACAATTTTTCTTTTTCCAGTGCCTGCGCCATAATGTCAGTCTCAGTAATTTCCTGCAATGTAGCCAGGCACGCTGCCGCTATTACCGGATGCCCGCCAAAGGTGGTTATGTGCCCCAGCTTAGGGTCATGGCTCAGCAGGTCTATCTTGTGCTCATTAGCGGTAAACGCGCCTACCGGCATACCGCCGCCCATACCTTTGCCCATAACAATTACGTCGGGAACCACATCATAGTTTTGAAACCCAAACAATTTGCCCGTACGGCCAAAGCCGGGCTGTATCTCGTCGAGTATCATTATGGCGCCCACTTCGTCGCAGCGCCGGCGCACTTTTTTTAAAAAATCGTTGTGCGGCTGTATAAAGCCGGCGCCGCCCTGTATGGTTTCGAGGATGATGCCTGCTGTTTTTGTGGTAATCTTTTGCAGATCGTCTTCGTTATTAAACGTAATAAAATCTACATCGGGCACCAGCGGGCGAAATATTTGCTTGCGCTCCTCATACCCCATAACGCTCATACTGCCCATGGTATTGCCATGGTAGGCGTAGTGGCACGATATAAGCTGGCTGCGTCCGGTAACCCTGCGGGCGAGTTTGAGCGCGCCTTCGGTAGCTTCGGTACCGCTGTTTACCAGGTAGGTCTTATTCAGTTCCGGCGGAAGATGCTCAGCCAGCAGGCGGCAAAATTCGGCAGCCGGGTGCTGGGCATATTCGCCATATACCATCACATGGCTGTATTTATCGAGCTGGTCTTTAATGGCCTTGTTTACCCGTGGATGTTTGTGCCCCAGGCTCGTAGCCGATACCCCGGCAACAAAGTCGAGATAAGGTTTGTTATCAACATCATATATATAGCTGCCCTCCGCATGGGATATGGCAATGCCAAGGGGGTGCGGCGAGGTTTGCGCCTGGTATTTATAAAAATCGTTAAGTAGGGTCATGGTGTGAAATTATAAGGTCTCACTTAAAAAGTGCTATTGCTTTTTTGGGGTGGGCGGTGCAGCCTGTAAGCTGGCGCCGGCCTGAGGCTTAAGGGCTTCCTGCGGTTTAGGCTCCTCTTTCGGCTTTACGTCGCTTTCCAGCATAGGCTCGCTGGTTTCTTCGTTAAGTACTTGCTTAGGCTTAGGGTGGTCCTTATCATAGTTAAGGGTTTCCTTAAGCGGCTGCATGGGCTTGTCTTCTTTTTTCTTCAGTTTTCCCGACCGTATCAGGATTTCCTCGTGGAGCTTTTTCTCTTCTTCAGGAAATATGTCATCCTTGGTACGTATCCGCTCATCGCCGCGCCACTCGAAGCCTTTGAGCTTGCGGGCATTTTCGGGGAATTCGGTTTCCGGGTAACTCTCGCTCGCGGGCTTTACCATAGAGGTGACGGAAACAATCTGGTTATCCTCAATCTCCAGGTGAATCTTGCTGCTCACGCCCTTATCTATGCCTATAAGTTCGCTATTACCGTCTTTGGCATCATCATACATATAAAAAATCTTCTCGGTGTTCTTTATAAGATCTACCGAATAGAGCTTGTTATCCTTAAACTTTCCGTAAAGGTTTACACCTTTTACCTGGTTGTACCGCGACCGGTCCGGGTGTGTTTTGTTCCAGATGGTATCAAGCTGTACTATAAACGCATTGGTAAGCACCTTGATACTGTCTAACTGCTCGGTCCTGGCATTAGATATCAGGTGTATTTTTTCGCCGGTTACCTGGCTGTCGCCGTTCCAAACCACAGGACGTTTTATAAGCTGGGTTAATCCCTTTGCCTCGTCAGAATGTATAGAGTCGCACTTGCCGCTCATATCCGTCTTATAAAAGCGGGCGTTGTTGTAGCCGCGCACTACACGCTGGCCTTCCTTTCCGGTTATTACCATACGCCGGGCATGCAGGTACAGGGAATCGGCTTCTACCAATGTAACTACCTCGGCATGCTTTGTCATCATGATAGAATCCTTCAGCTTATATACCTCGGCATAATGGCCCCGTCCTATGAACTTATTAACCGTATCGGTAACCTTTACATTATTTGTTGCCGATGAAAATTCCCGCTTTCGGTCGTAATACAGGCTGTCGCCCTTTATAACCTGGGTATCATATTTTATATAGGAGTTGGTCAGCAGCCGTGCCAGGTTCTGCTTGGTATCATAAAAGCCCTTTTCGGTATAGATAAAATTGTTCTTGCCGGTAATGGTTGTTGGCCCAAAAACATAAGCATGGCCGCCGCTGGTGTAATAGTCCAGAGTATTAGTCTTCATTACATACTCCGGGTTAGTAAGTGTAACCGCCGTGCGGAACTCATATTTTTTCTGCGCAATAAAATAACGTCCTGATTTGCTTTTAAGTACGTTCTTGTCGTTTGTTATAGTGCCATTAGTGCGGTAATAGGCCTGCTGTATGTTGCGGTCAAAATATACGGTATCAGTAACCAGGCGCATTTCGGTTGAGCTCATATTTACAGCGCCGCTGGCAAAGGCAAAATTCTTTTCTCCGTTATATTCGGCATATTTGCTGTTCATGTGCAGGGTGTCGCCCTGGTTCATGCGCACATTGCCAAACATCTTTGCATAATTCTCTCTCTCAAAGTAATAGGCTTTGTTAGATGTAATAACAGCACCGTTATGCAACAGGCGTACATTGCCGGTAAGGATAACTGCCCCGGGTACTTCGGTCTGGTCGCCATTTATATAATCGGCATGTTCCAGTATTATTTTTTTGCCCTGTGGCTGTTGTTGTGCAGGTTGCTGCTGCGCCTTGGGCGGCGGAACCGTTAATTTGCGCGGGGTTGTTTGCCCGGTCATGATAAAATGACTGAATACGCTTAATATGGCCAGTAAAATGATCTTTTTCAAAGTCAAAAAAATATTTAGGCAAATTTAGGCAAAATATAGCACAATAACCGAACCGTTGTTGATATAAGCTGGCTAAACGCACCGTAAAAATAAGCCGCGGCCCGATTTAATGTGAACTGGCGAAGTAATTATGCCGATGCCTTAATTTTAATTCACGTTAAGTTTTAAAAATTCAAACGCTGAATATGCTTTATTCACGATAAATTTAATGGATAATAACCGGCACAAAAAAAGGGCAGCAAAACCCCATTTTGCTGCCCACTGAATAAACAATTGCTGTAATTAATAGTAAAAAATATCGCCATAAAAAGTTTACCACGATAAAAGTTTGTAAAGATAAATAATTTATTCCTCCCGGCCTGCCGTTACTGAATTTTTAACATATTTTTCTTTTATTTTTAATACCTGGCCTGCCTGCAGCCCGCCGTCAGGCTGTAGTTTATTATCCTGTATTATAGTGTCAATGGTAGTATTGTACTTATTTGCAAGGCCTAACAGTGTTTCGCCGGTTTTTACCTGGTGTTCTGTTACCATATCGGCAATAGATGATGCCCCTTTATTTTTCTCTACTAGGGGCGCTATATTATTGGGCCCTATATCCGTCTTTACATCTGCGCGGTTGCTGCCGGGCAGTACCATAAGCAATTGCCCTGCCCGTAAGCCGTGTGCCAGTACCTCTTTATTACTTTGTGTAAGTGCCTCAATTGTAGTGTTATATTTTTTTGAAATGCCTGTAAGGGTTTCACCCGGAGCTACATTGTGGGCAATATAGCCGGCATCAGGTACCTCAGAGGGTTGTGCAGCCGTGGTAGTTATCATAAGTTTCTGGCCTACTCTCAGGCCTTTTTTGAGGCTGGCGGCGTTTTCTTTTTCTATGGCGGCAACGGTAGTATTATAGTTTCGCGACAGCCTGTAAAGAGTTTCGCCCGCCTTTACCACATGCTCAATGGTAGCAGGCACCTGCGGTGTGGCAGCTGTAGCTTCTGCTAAAACAGATACTTCTTTTACTATTTCAGGCACTGCTTCTACAGTTGTTAGCTGCACTGGTGCAGGGGCTGTAACGGCTATTGCAGCCTCTTTTTGTGGTGCAGGTGCCGCATCAGCTATGTTTTCGTCTGCAGGTGGCAATTCATTATTGTCTCGGGTAACTACCGCAACTTGCTTTTGCAGTTGGCGGTGAAATGGTATTTGTATTATTGCGTTTGGCGAAAGCCCTTCGACCGCACCCGGGTTATAATCATAAATATCCCTGGGTTTAATTTTATATCTTTTTGCTATAATAAGTACGGTTTCACCCATTTCTACCGTATGCCGCTGCAAATTTTCCTCTGTATCTTGCTGGGCATATGAGGTAAAGCCTACCCCAAATATCAGAGCAACAAGTAGTGTAAGTTTTTTCATGTTATTGTAGTTTTGGACTTGCTAAATATACAATTCCTACAAATATTTTACCAATAAAAAATTAAAATATTAATAAAATTTAACAGTCAAAATATAACTAAGTGCCTTATTATTAAAACAACAACTATATAAAGCAGATAACGAGTATGTGTAAAATTAAAAGAGCCTGTATATTTATTTTTTAAATATACAGGCTCCATAGTTATCGCTAATTTTCTTCTTCTTCTTAGATTTAAAATGCCTTTATTCCCACTCAATAGTGGCGGGCGGCTTAGAACTTATATCGTAAACTACCCTGTTTACGCCTTTAACTTTATTAATAATTTCGTTGCTTATCTTCATCAAAAATTCATACGGAAGGTGTACCCAGTCGGCCGTCATGCCGTCGGTGCTTTCTACCGCGCGAAGGGCAACCACTTTTTCATAAGTGCGCTCATCGCCCATAACGCCCACACTGTTTACCGGCAGCAAAATAGCGCCTGCCTGCCAAACCTTATTATATAAGCCATGGTCTTTAAGGCCCTGTATAAATATATGGTCTACCTCCTGCAATATGCGCACTTTTTCTGGGGTTATGTCGCCCAGTATCCTTATAGAGAGCCCAGGCCCGGGAAACGGGTGGCGGCCCAGTAGTTCAGGGTCTATGCCCAGGGTGGCCCCTACGCGGCGCACCTCGTCTTTAAACAGCATCCGCAGCGGCTCTACCACCTGTAGCTTCATAAAATCGGGCAGCCCGCCCACGTTGTGGTGCGACTTTATGGTAGCCGACGGCCCCTTTACCGAAACCGACTCTATAACATCGGGGTAAATAGTGCCCTGCGCCAGCCACTTAACATCGGTAAGCAGGTGTGCCTCATCGTCAAAAACCTCTATAAATACACGGCCTATGGTTTTGCGTTTCGTTTCCGGGTCGTCAATACCCGCAAGCTGGCTCAGGAACCTATCGGCAGCATCTACGCCTTTTACGTTAAGGCCCATATCTTTATACTGGTGCAGTACGCTCTCAAACTCGTCTTTGCGCAGCAGCCCGTTGTTTACAAAAATGCAATACAGGTTAGGGCCTATTGCCTTATTTAAAAGTACTGCCGCCACCGTGCTGTCTACCCCGCCGCTTAGGCCCAGTACTACTTTATCATTGCCTATTTTAGTTTTAAGTTCGGCTACTATATCTTCAACAAAAGTATCGGGCGTAAAGTTTTGCGGCACTTCGGCAATCTTAACTAAAAAGTTTTCCAGCATCTGTTTGCCGTCGGTACTATGGTATACCTCGGGGTGGTATTGTATGGCATAGGTAATTTCGCCCTCAATGCGGTAAGCGGCATTTTCTACATCTTTAGTGCTGGCAAGTACCACTCCACCAGCGGGAAGCTGTTTTATGGTATCGCTGTGACTCATCCAAACCTGGCTGTTTTCGGCCACGCCTTCTAAAAAGGTTTCACCGGGTTTGATATAGCTCAGGTTAGCCCGGCCATACTCGCGTATGTTGCTTGGTGCCACCTGCCCGCCGTTAAAATGGGCAAGGTATTGTGCGCCGTAGCATACTGCAAGTAGTGGCAGCTTGCCGCGAATGAGCGATAAATCGGGGTGCGGGGCATCGTCGGCACGTACCGAAAAGGGGCTGCCTGATATTATAACCGCTTTATAAGATGATAAATCAGTGGGTGGGTTGTTGTAAGGGAAAATTTCGCAGAAGATGTTTAACTCGCGAACCCTGCGCGCAATAAGTTGTGTGTATTGCGAGCCGAAATCTAAAATAAGTACGTTGTGTTGCATGGGCAAAAATAATCCATTAATTTAAAATGTGAAACAGGAATGCTACATTTTTAAAAAAAAGAGAATTACTATTGATTCAACCATTAAAACCAGGCAAACGAAATAATATCATTTAATGACAATTTGGCATTTTTAAAAAATTGGCAATACTTTTGCAACTCGCTTTAGCGACTATCACAAGAAATAATGTTTAAGAAAATATTTAAAAATATGGGCCGCGAAACTTCTGAAAACGCCGAAAATGAGCTAAAACAGGACGAATTAGTAAATGAAACAGAGCAGGTTGCTGAAGAAACAGCAGCGGAAGGGCTGCCTTCTGCCGAGTCACTGTCTGAAGAAGAAACGCTAAGGGAAGAGCTGGCTAAAGAAAAAGACAAGTTTTTGCGCCTTTTTGCAGAATTTGAAAACTATAAAAAACGTACCTCTAAAGAGCGTATCGACCTGTTTAAAACCGCTAACCAGGAAGTTTTACAGGCCATGCTGCCCGTGCTCGACGATTTTGACAGGGCACAGGCACAGATAGCAAAAAGCGAGGACGAGAACCTTATTACAGGCGTTGCCCTGATACACAATAAGCTAAAAGATACGCTTGTAGCCAAGGGCCTTGAGGTGCTTGATATTAAGGCAGGCGATGCCTTTGATGCTGATTTTGCCGAAGCGATAACCTCAATCCCTGCGCCTACCGATGCCCTTAAAGGTAAGATAGTAGATGTGGTAGAAAAAGGGTATAAGCTGGGCGATAAGATTATACGATTCCCTAAAGTAGTACTTGGTAACTAAATAATATACACGCAGAGGATGGCAAAAAGAGATTATTATGAGGTACTGGGCATTGATAAAAGTGCAACAGCAGAACAGATAAAAAAAGCATACCGCAAAAAAGCAA
>Ga0247803_1002053_pt1 | contig 10321 bp, 10 predicted proteins | sample UWRJL014104B1_FD_180928 | JGI IMG/M metagenome (GOLD analysis project Ga0247803, IMG submission 180928) | Plant litter microbial communities from Arlington Agricultural Research Station in Wisconsin, United States - UWRJ-L014-104B-1 | ecosystem: Environmental > Terrestrial > Plant litter >...
ATGCAACGGGGTCCGAAAATATAGAATATTTCCTCCAGACTCCGTTTATAAATAGAAGTGCCACAGTCAGCGGGTCGCTTTCCATTTGCGCCATCTCACGATCCGAGAATCCAATAAATTCCTGCTTGAAACCATACAACGCACCAATGAACGATAGTACCAGCCAAACTTTAAATATGAGACGTATTGCCGAAACCGATCTCAACTGGTAAAGAAACACGAAGTACATAATGGTAATAACTGCTACTGACCTTACCGTGTAAACCCAGGCAAGCCGGGACTCGGCCCACGGATTCGCGACTTCCAAGATGTTGTAGCCAATCCAGATCAGAATGACAGTAGATATCGGATTTTTGAATACTTTCCAGTCTGGTTTGGCTCGTTGTTTTATAAAGAACCCAAGAATCAACAGACCTTGAATACCATCCAATACTGTTCCCAGAGGAAAGTTAACGCCGAATCTCAAAATAAAGAAAAGGGCATAGGCCATCGTCATTAAGACGATCACCCCAAATACCGGATAGGCCACGATAGCATACACGACTGGCAGAGCAACCATTGTGACCAAGATTAACAATCCCGCAACTATGCCCCCCTTTATGGAAACATATCCAATCGTTATTGAAAATAAAAACAGCACAATTAAGGCAGCCGGTTTGTTCAACTGCACAATCAGCGCACCCGGTTTGAGCCTTTCGCTTAAAGTTCTACTGCTTTCGGGAATGAAATTCAAATTTTGACGGCAGGTTAAAGAAATAAAATCTTGAAAAAGAATATAAAAACTCCGATAAACACAACCATCAATGCTAATTTTTGCGTGATCCTTTCTGTTTTTGTCAAATCAGAATCAGAACCCTTTTTCAGCTTTTTCGACGGTAGAACTTTCATAATAAATTATGCTTTGTCGTTCTGGTGATAAGAATGTTTTGTAGCGACTGATATCTGATTCGCACGTTTTGCTTTAATCAGAGAAAGAACCTGATAAAACATAAACGCCGGAATACTTTTCAATGAGTCAAAAATCTTTTTGTCGGTTGGGGAATTCAGCAATGCGATATAAAAGCCTGATACGAAAACCGTCAGCCCCGCAAGCCAAATTAACGCTACGGGAATAGAAATTAACAGGTTAGCAGCAAAAAATAACAACGAGATGATGAGAAATATAAAAAGTGGGGGTCTCAACAGAACCAGCCCAAAAAGAAATTGATTCCAGCTCGCTCGCTTTATCCCGCTGAAAACCAACCCAAACCCAAGCGAAAAATACTTAAACCAAGTGTTAATCCATCTGGCCCTTTGGTTGACGAGCTGGTCGGTTCCTGTGGTTTTCTCGTCGTATACGATTGCATCTTCCGCAAAAGCGATTCGAAGATCGTGTTGCAGAATTGCGTTTTGCAACACTTTGTCAAAACCGGCACCGGTGATGTCCAGATGTCCCAGGCATTTAACATACAGTGAGGTTGTAAAAGCCATGCCAGAACCCGAAAGGGTTGCAGACGATCCCGCTCCGAACAACATTTTCCCATCATAGTAGTGATAGTAAATATCCCTGGCCGCATCGAGACAGGCATAGGTTGTATCAATATTTTTAGCAGCCCTCAATCCCTGAACTGCCTGATAACCAGCATCGAACCATTGATTTAAATGCACTAAAAATCCTGAGTCTGTCAGGTTATCACTGTCGATTATCGCAAGCCTTTCGTGAGGTCTTTTGAAATGATTAATTGCGTAAAAATGGGATCTTGTATTACTTGCAAGAGTTTGCTCCGGACGAAGCAGAATAACTTTATCGCTATCAAAATACAATCCGGAAATATCACACTTGTCGGCGACGACGTAGATCAGATAATTATCATAATTTAATTTCAAGAGAGAATTTATGACATCAGGAAGCTGTTGCGTTTGTTCATAGGCGGTTACAATAATCGCATAATCCGCCTCTCCCCGACTCGCCACTTTGTTTTTAAGATCCGATCTTCGATTCCGGATCTTGTAAAATATTGAAAGAAGAATAGGAAAGACCAGATTATATCCAATAAGTATTTGCAATAAAATCCAGAAAGACTTGATCAGTATCATAAGTCAGCCTGTTTAACTGTTTTTCCTGTCTGCTCTGAGATGTCTTTCGCTCCCGTCAAAACCCAGCCTGCCATCTTCGTATGCAGGTTTTTGAGATAAACCAGCTTGGACTTATCTTCCGTATGAATTGAACGTCCTGCTTCAAAGGCCCCAATAACGATATCTGCAAACGAAATCCACTCTTTCGCCTTGTTCATGGAAACGAGTGAGCCTGTTTCGATAAGAATTATGTCATATTGAGATTTCAAATAATGGAACTTCTCACTAATCACATTCTGACTTGCAATTTCAGCAAGCGAGATATCAAGACCCTTGTTTCCTAAAAAGCTAATCTGGCCATTGCCTGCCGAAGGACCTGCACCATTTAATTTACCAAAAAAATCTTCCAGATAGACGTTCCCATCATTTAATCTTGTGATTTGGGGATGATTGAAATTGCCATCGATCACCAACACCGTCTTGTTCACTTTCGAAAATGCCCAGGCAAGACTAAGCGCTACCAACGTCTTACCATCACCTTCAACCAGACTTGTAATCGAAATAATTTTCGGATCGGAATGTTCAATATCCACTTCATAACGAACAGACCTGATAAGATTTCTAAATCTTCTCATCGATTTCTCGCTTGCATTTTCGTCCTGAAGCTGACTTAGATTAAGACCTTCATTAACATAGTTCAAATAGCCAAGTACCGGAATTTCCGTTTCGTTCGCCAGCTGGATCGGATACCGAATGGATTTATCAAGATAGAATAAAATAAAGAAAACAAACAGGCAGAAAGATAAGCTGATAATACCAGAAAGAATAAGTAATACCATTTTCTTTGAAGGCTGCACCGAGCCCGGCATTGCTTTTTCAATAAATTTCAACTGCGCCGGAAAACTTGATTCCAGCGTTGCATTATTAAACCTTTGCAGTGCTTCGATGTACTCTTTGCTGGCGATATCAATCCCGGTTTCGTATTCCTGAATTTTCGCCTCGTTCGGTACTAGACCATCAAATTTTGTATTAAGACGTCTTAATTCTTTAAGAATGGAAGAAATACTGTTGGTGGAAAGTTCAAGTGCGATCTCCATGTTCAGCTTCTGCGCCACTAGATTTTCTTTCACAACCAAGGGGCTGTAAATATAACTATCTGTCGCCTCATGTATTTTCAAAGTCAGCTTGTTCTGGATTGAATCCATACTGGCTTTGTATTTCGGCTCAAAGTTGCTCCTGATATAGGCATCATTTAAAGCCTTTAACTGCTGCTTGGATGTCACAATACTCTGATTTATTCCTGAAAGACTGCTTTCAAGATATCGTCTGTCTGCCGGATTAAACTTATTGTCAATATTCTTCACTGCTGCTGCGTATGCGAGTACATCTTTTTCGGCCGCCTCGCGCTTTGTTTCAAAATCAGCAATCTGTCCGTATAAACTCCGCGCCTGCTCATTTAGATTAAGCACCCGATTTTGGATCTTGTAATTTCTCAGCTCATTCATCTTTCCATTTAATGCATCTCTCTTCTGAGTCAAGAACGCTCCCAGAAAGTTGATAGCCTTCAAATTATTATCCGAAAGACGTGATGAATAAAAGCTTATAAATTCATTTCCCAGTGTGTTGATTACAAACGCTGTCAGCTCAGGCTTTTCCGCTTCGTAGTCTATATTGATATAATCGCTGCTACGCAGCCGATAGATTGTAATTTTCTCCTGCAAGGAAACATGGTCATACTGCATATCTTCAAGCAGGTCGTGCAGTACTTTCTCTGATTTTTGCTGAAGAAACAGCTCTTCTCTTAATTTTAATTTTCTGGTGAAAATCGCAATTGCATTCTTCTTTTCCGTCTGGCTCATATCTTTTAAAGATGCGGAAGCTTTTCGTAAAGTTCCATCAATAGGAGCCTTAAGATCATGCAATATTAATTGGTATGAAACCTGGTCCAACACTTTTTTAAGTGTCATCATTTGGATCAGGTTATCGAACTTCCGGTTTATCTCGGATTCCTGTTCGCCTTCCCCATCCGGTAAAACCTGCTCCGTCTTATCCACAAGTCCGGTCGCAATGCTGCCATGCGACTTATATTGATCCGGAAGCTCCCTTACAAGAAAAAAACAACACACTAACGTAAGAAGCGGTACAAGAATCAGCGTTATTCTGTTTTTATATAATAAGCGAAAAAATTGTCGAAGCTCTGTCATTTTATAGTTTCAAGTTTTTGTCCCAACAATTCTTCCAAATTACTTTTAGCTATATAAACTTCCGCTTCTGTAGAAATCTTGGTCTGTAACTGGTTTGAGTAGGCCAATAATGCGTTGTTATAATTCTGCAACGTGGCCTCTCCTTTTTCAAATTTGTACCTGGTTTCTTTAAGTAAACTTTCTATATCCAGCAATCCATCCGACTTTATTCTCAACAGCATAACCGATTGAATATAAGTAAAATAACGTTTTTTAACATCTGCTTCCAGATTTAGCTCAAATTCATCTTTTTCGAGTTGCGTTACCTTAACTTCTGCCCTGGCCTGTTTTATAACCGTCGGCTTTTGAATTATAGATCCGATATTTATAAAAAATCCGAATTGATAGCCCTGAAGTAGGCCGGGATTTATCGTAGCTGCGGTCTGGTTCGGACTATACAGATAAGAAAATGAAAGGATATCAAAATAGGACAATTTGGCTTTTTTGACACCCATATTCCCCATTTCAATTCTAGAGTCATACATTTTCATTCGCGGGTAATTCACTTTCGCCGTCTCTACCAATTTTTCAAGAAACGGCAACGATATCTCCTGCGCCAAAGATTCCTGCGCGCTGGCAAAAGTGGGGAATAGAAAAAACAGTATCAAAAAAACGACGTATCGCATTAATTTAATAGTACGTATAATAATGATCAAAATTGCGTATGATTAAAGAGCTGAACAAAATCTCTTCGAGGGAGCTTTTCTGGAAAAGTAGATATGCCATCTAGACATTCTCTGACTGAAACAGCGCCGGGAATGTTTTTAAAATAATTTCCATATCCATTTTGAAGGAAAAATTCTTGGCATAGGTTATATCCAGTTCCGTTCTTTCTTCCTCAGACATATCCGATTTCCCCTTTCCTCTTTTTGTAACTTGCCAAAGCCCAGTCAGGCCGGCCGGGCCTGCGAAACGAAGAATGGCCCTATCCGTGGTTAACTTTTCTGCTTCATAAAGTGGTAAGGGCCGATTCCCGACAAGAGACATATCGCCCTTCAGGATATTGATCAGCTGTGGCAGCTCATCCAGACTTGTATTGCGTAGAAAATTTCCGATCCTTGTAATCCGGGGATCATTTTGGAATTTCATGAAAGCTGCTTTTTGGTCCTTCTGTGTCTGATAGACTTTTTCACAAATTTCTTTACCATCCAGAAATAATCTTCTATTGCAAGATCCGCCGTTCTGACATACTTCACAGAGATTTGAATTTTCTGATTTTACCTCAGCAGCAGTCGTCTTAACATTATACATATTCAAAGCGGCCATTTTACGGATCATTTGATCAGCATCAGTCCGCATTGTCCTAAATTTGTAAAGGTCAAAAATCTTGTATCCGCTTCCAACGCGTTTTGATTTATAAAACACCGGTCCCTTAGAGTCCAGTCTGATGAGCAACGCTACCAGAATAAACACCGGAGACAATAGTATTACAGCCGTGCCCGTTGACACGATGTCGATCGTTCTTTTCCAAAAAGGTGTTTGATTTTTTTCGGATTCGATTTTTTGAGATGCTTTCCTGGCAACATACCATTTACGTTTTGTAAAATAATGCAGCCTGTTCAGAAGGTCACCCTCCGAAAAATCAGTTGGAAAAATGTCATCAGCTTTCTTCGCTTTGGCATTTTTGATGACAGCCGGATTCAGATTATCTACCAGGACAATAAATGGAATATTCCCAAATCCAGGGTTATTTCTTACGGTGTCCAAAAGTTCCCAAGCTCCGCTCTTGACATGTGCAAGAATTGCGTCTGCGGGAAAATATTCTTGAATCGCCTTTAGCAGACCTTCTTTTTCTTCGAAATATTCTATCTGAAGATACGAGCCATAATTGGCTGAGAACCAAAGATACTGTTCAAAATCTTTTGTAAGATAAGCAATTCGGTACTGTGCAGAAGGGGATACTTTTGTTTCAACAGAAGTACCATCAGACTGGCTTGTCCATTCCATTATGTTGCAGGTTTACAGTATCAGGAGTATCTTTTGCTACGTCTTAAAATGGCATTGATTTTGGCATGGACTTCTACCGGATTAAACGGCTTTACCATGAAATCATCGGCTCCCAAATTAAGACATTGAATCCGTTCACTACTTTCATCTGAGCCAGAAAGTATAATCACGGGGATATCGGCGTAAAGATTACTTGCTCGTGCAGTTTTTAGAAATTCTTTTCCATTCAAATTAGGCATTTGTAAATCAGCTATGATAAGGTCAACCTCATTCCCTTCTTCCAGCCATAACATACCTTCTGCGCCATCACTTTTGACAAACACATTAAAATCCTTCTTCAAAAAATGCTCAAGTATTTTACAAATACTTGGCTCATCATCCATTACCAGTAAGCTTTTTCGTGGGTTCATATATTGAGTAAAATCGGATATACTTTAAAATTTCTCAAATGCGTGTATAGTCCAGATCAGAATTTGTAGAAATAATTCGCCGCGTGTTTTTGTAAAAAAATTTAAGCGTTGACAACGAACACATTGCTCTATTCAAAATATGGGAAAAGTGATATAAAATCAAACTTGTGTTTAACAGAAAGCAACAATATTTCGTGGTTAATTTGTAAGACTATATGTATTTTATATGTCGAATAACTTACAAAGTAAAATTACGAACAATGTCTACAATCACCAAAGGGAACCCAATAATATTTTATTCTTGTCCCAGAAATGTTAAGTCTTTTAGAAATTTCGGCATCAGTTCATCACATATAAGGCACGACGGCGCCGAAGATGGAGCCGTCATGCCAATAGTTTAGTAAATGAAACAGAAGTAAGGGAAGTAAAAAAAAGCAACTTGAAGAAGTACAACTATCAGAGGATCTTCACATTGACTATTCATTTTTATGGCAAATGATTTTAACGAAGTTGCAAATCATCATTTAGCGCTTTTGCTATTAAATTAGTGCCTTGTTTGCTGAACTTCATTCCAAGGGCATATTGCCTTCCGGGCTCACTCATTTTCCCCCACGTTTTGCGGAGAATTTCTATCATTTTTTCTTCGCTCAGCTTTTCAATTAAATCGTCAAACTGAAATTCAAGGAATACCAGACATAGTGCATTTTCGATGGTTTGAACATCTGCATCTGCTTTTAACCTTTGCTTTTGAATAATTTCACGCACACGTTTTATAGTATCGTCATCATAACCGGCTTCTGCCAACAAAGCTGCTGCCGTTTGCGCATGAAATTTTCCCAGATCACTGCGCCACTTTAAATAACCTACTCTGCCGTCAGGATAAGTTTTCCTGGGTATTTCCCATCGCCCGATATGTTGCGCCCTCGATGCGAGCAGCAAACTTTCAGACGCATCCGGTTCCAGCTTTTTAACCCAGTCATAGAGTTTCAGGGCAAAAAAATATTCGGAAGGATATTCTTCGCCTTCCCAAACAATTTTCTCTGGCGACTTTTTATTATAGGCATCAAAAAGGGTGAAGGCTTTTTCTAATTTATCCATGGTGAAATTTGAAAACATAGTCAACAATGTTGCAAATAAAGGATAAATACAGCACGAATCACATACTTAATGGACCAGGTTCGGCAAATCAAAAAGGGCTTGCGATCACAGCATACCCTGTGACCGCAAACCCCGATTCAAAAATTGCCGGACCAGCTATAAAAGCTGTAAGTGCGCCGGCAAGGGAATATTTTCGCTTAACTCGTCACTAACAGGAGTTAACCTTTTGTTTGACAAAGGAATAAGTCCCGACCAGATAGGCAGGCCAAGATCCTCCTCTTCATCATTCGGCATGCCCGACCGCGCTTTTGAGGAAGCTTCTTCCAAACTGAAAGCAAGAGCCGTTGTTTTTTTCACTTCGCCAGGTTTAACCGGACGCAGATATTCCCAACTATTAGGTACCACTTTATTTGTCAGCCATTCAAAAGATGCCAGTTTCTGGTCATAATCTTCCACAACCTCCGCCGTTGCAAAAATAACCACTGACCGATAGTTGACAGAGTGACTGAACGCCGACTTGGCTACGACCAGCGAGTCTACAAGCATTACGGTTATACAAACCGGAATTCCAGTCGCTATCTGTCTGATAAAGTGGCTTCCTACCGAGCCGTGTATATAAATTTTGTCCTCATACCTGACGAATGATGTCGGAATAGAAAATGGCTTGTTATCAATTGAGTAACTAATCGTGCAAAAGAGCGCTTCATCCAGGATAGGATAGATAGACTCGGCATCGAAGCGCGCTTTTTTTGCTGAACGGCTCGGAACAAGGTGGGAAAGTGGTGCTGACATAATATTTGTTTTTTTACAAATATGTTTGCTTATTGGATGAGTGTAATAATCCAATTTCAACAAAAGCGATAGTCCAGTTTATGCAGCCGCTTTCTTCCCTGCTTCACATTGACAAAACTGACAAGCTTGCAGTATACTTGCAGCTGTCCAACCAATTAACTGATTTAATCAGAAAAGGTGTTATCCAGGGCGGACACCAGTTACTGAGCAGCCGGCAGCTGGCAAAAGCTCTGAATATTCATCGGAAAACGGTTGTCCGGGCATATGACGAACTTTTAGCACAGGGTTGGCTTGAAAGCAAACTTGGCAGCGGGACATTTGTCGCGACTCACTTCCCGGAAATTAAGCCGCAGCCGTTGCAAGACGATAAAAACCAAAACTTTGATTCAAAGAAAGTCGCAGGTTTTTCTTTTGAAGACAAACCTCACTTGCATCGGGCTGTTTTGAAAAACACAGCAGCTTTACATCTTGACGACGGTTTTCCTGACCCCAGATTTGCGCCTCTGGAAGAACTTTCAAGAGCATACCGAACGCAACTGATCACCGGTAACCCATATGTTAAGCTGGGATATGGGGACACTTCCGGAAGTTATTGGTTAAGACAGCAGCTGTCGGTATATTTAAATGAAACCCGAGGTTTGAAAACCAGTCCTGAAAATATTCTTGTCATTCGTGGTACAGTGATGGGCCTTTTTCTCGCTAGCACCGGATTGTTAAAATCAGGGGATAATGTCGCGATAACAGATCTGGGCTGGGCAAGTGCACGAATGAATTTCATTCAGGCAGGAGCAAATATCCTGCAGATTCCAGCCGACGAACATGGAATCGATGTTGATGCACTGGAAAATATCTGTAAAAAACAATCTCTGAGGATGTTGTATGTCACTTCCCACCACCACTATCCTACCACAGTTGCGTTGCGTGCTGATCGCCGGCTTCAGTTATTGGCACTCTCAGAAAAATACGGGTTTATCATTTTTGAAGACGACTATGATTACGATTTTCACTATTTGAGCCGGCCTCTGCTGCCTCTTGCCGGGGCCGATCAGGCAGGGATGGTGCTTTATTGCGGCTCATTTACTAAAACCATTTCGCCCGCATTCCGCGTAGGCTATCTTGTGGGATCGGAAAATGTGATCAATCATCTTTCCCGGCTTCGTAGGATTATTGACCGTCAGGGCGACAATATGCTTGAAAACGCGATGGCTGAACTTCTTCAAAATGGTATTATTCAACGCCATTTAAGAAAATCTGTGCGTATTTACCGACAGCGAAGAGATATGTTCTGCAGCCTTTTAAAATCAAATTTGAGTAATTATCTGAATTTTAACACACCGGATGGCGGGATGGCTGTCTGGGCCAAATTTGATAAAAGTATAGATTTGAAAAGTTTATCTGAACAAGCCATGGCGAAAAATTTGTATTTTTCTGATGGAGGCGAAAATAATTTGATTCCGGACAAACTGAACGGTACGCGCCTGGGATTTGCATCGTCAACTCCGCAGGAACTTGAACAAAGCGTTGAAATCCTGAAAAATCTGTTGAAAATCAAATAGATTCCGAACAATTTACCTAGTATTTCAGCAGCAAATTCAGAAGTTTCCGGTCGAGTTTATGACCATGGAAATCTTCATACGCCACATCTGTTCTCCTGGAATCCAGGACACCGAAATCGCCGGCAAATTCCCATAAAGAAAATCCAATCCCGTTTGAAGAGAGAATATCCAGAACATCTTCAAACCAGGCAAGAAAAACAGCATGTGGCGTTTTGTTCCA
>Ga0247803_1002054_pt1 | contig 10316 bp, 6 predicted proteins | sample UWRJL014104B1_FD_180928 | JGI IMG/M metagenome (GOLD analysis project Ga0247803, IMG submission 180928) | Plant litter microbial communities from Arlington Agricultural Research Station in Wisconsin, United States - UWRJ-L014-104B-1 | ecosystem: Environmental > Terrestrial > Plant litter >...
TAAAACTTATAAGCTTCGTATTTTATTATCTGTTTAATCACCTGATCCAGAGTTTCATTTAGTATTTCCGGACTTTCCAGCATGGGATAATGCGAAGTTCCTGCGATTTCCCGGACTTCAAAACCGTTAGGCACTTGCTCAACAAGTGCTTCCATATTCGTGGGCATGTAGCTGACATTGATCAGATAAAGTTTTAAACGTAGTTCCGGCAACAGGGCTTTTTCAGTTTTATCCATGATAAAAACTTCCGGCATAATTGCTTGCCCCATAGGCTCATAAGCATTCCTGTAATCCTGAACAACACGTTGCCTGATTTCCTCAGGCGTATCTGCTGTCAACAACACCATTCTGGCATATTCCTCGTTGGTGGCGATAAACTCCTTCTTCAAATTATCCAGAATAGAAATAACCTGGCTATCGTATTCATCTGGCAGGGGCGTTGCTGCATTTTTGAAATTATCGATTCCGATAAACCCAATAACGGGATCAGGATATTTCGTGGCCACATATAGATTGACACTGCCAGCCAAAGAGTGCCCGATCAAAATAACATTTTTAAGATCAAGCTTTTTAGTGAACTCAATTACATCATCAGCTAAGCCCTCAACACTCCAGTTGTCACGTTCCCTTCCCGACATTCCATGTCCAGCCAGATCAAGCGTTATCACATGATATTCATCTTGAAAATATTTCACCTGGTCGTTCCAGTAGGTCTGGTCAATGTAAGATCCATGGATAAATAATAAAGTTACATTTCCGCTACCGTATTGACTGTAAGCGATTGACAAGCCATTAACCTCGATTTCTTCCATTATATTTTAAATGATGTGTTAGAAATAATTTGTGTCAAAATTCATAAAAAATTGTGCCGCTCATAAACCGCCTGCTATCAAAATTTTTCCACCTTAATCCAAACCTTAATACCTTTCGTATGTGTGCAAAAAAAAGTAATCGTAAAAAAAATATTCATCAACATCATGAAAATTTCAAAAAACATTTCAACTGGCTTACAAATTGCGTGCGCAACAGCAATCAGCTGTTTTCTGCTGACATCATGCGGCGGCTCTTCTGAAAAAGGATCCAAAACGGATTCACTGGCTACAAACATGGATTCTTCGATGTCGGAAAAATCAATCAAACCAATGGGTGAAGCGCCATCCTGGGCTCCTGACATCAAACCGGAAATGCAGGCTGTAATCGAAAAACTGGCAAGCTATAAAGACACCCCAATTCCACAGCTTACAGCGCAGGAGGCCAGAAAAAATCACACGCCCACAGATGCAGTTATGGACCTTATTAAGGAAAATAACATTGCTGTACCAGCTTCGATGGTCGACACGATGGGTAAAGATATTCCGGCAAAAGGTGGAAATATTCATCTGAGGATTTACACGCCTAAAACTGGAAGTACACCTTTCCCGGTCATTGTTTACTATCATGGCGGTGGTTTTGTGATTGCGAACCTTGACGTTTATGATGCTTCCGCCAAAGGACTGGCAGAACAAACCGGCGCTGTTGTGGTTTCCGTTGCCTACCGCCTTGCTCCTGAACATAAATTCCCGACAGCACATAATGACTCTTATGCAGCATATCTGTGGACAGTGAGTAATGCAGCATCGATTAAAGGCGACCCGAAAAATATTGCCGTTGCTGGCGAAAGTGCAGGTGGAAACCTGGCTGCCAACGTGAGCATTATGGCGCGCGACAAAGGGGCACAAATTCCAGTTCATCAGGTATTGGTTTATCCTGTTACAGGTTCGGATATGACGACGAAATCATATCAGAAATACGCAGCCGCCAAGCCTCTCGACAAACCGATGATGGAGTGGTTTGTAAAAAATTATTTGAATAATATGAGTGAAGCGAAAGATTCGAGAATTAGCCTGGTTAACGCAAATCTTAAAGGTTTGCCATCTACAACGATCATTACAGCGGAAATCGATCCTTTACAAAATGATGGAGAAATGCTTGCTGAAAAACTAAAAGCAGCTGACGTCAAGGTTGATTCAAAAAACTATTCAGGCGTTACGCATGAGTTTTTTGGTATGGCTGCTGTTGTTCCGCAGGCGAAAGATGCGCAGGCTTATGCCTCTGATGCCTTGAAGAAAGCATTTAAAAAATAGTAATGCCAATTTGTTACACAATGGCTGTTGTTTTTAGTATTTTTTCATTCTAAAACAACAGCCATTATTTTTAATTTATAAACATTTCATCAACCAGCAAAAGTGCCTTCTTTCCTTTATTTTTATTCCAATCCGGTATTTTGTTTATTGGTCGGGCAACGATTTTCAGATAGGTGACAGTCTCCGGCTTGAATGTTCCTTCCAATGATTTCAACGAAGGCTTATCTCCTTTTGACGGCAAACCCGGCTTGACTCTGACCAGTAATTTTAACTTATCAGGATTTGGGCCTCCCCAGATTTCAACAATTTCAGGCGGAAAGATTCCTGTATCTTCTTCAATCATATAGTGCATCCCTACCGAAGAAATCGTCACAGGTTTTTTAAATTCAGAAACAATCGCCATATCATTATCCCGCACCGCAGCCCAGTTGTTGGCCCAAGCAGGATTATTTGCGCCAATTGTGCCGAGTTTATTATCAAAAAACGTTTTGGCACCTTCCGCCTGATGCACGCGGTTCAGCGGCAGAAGTAAATTGACGCTATCTGGCTTATACGTGCATTTAAAGAAATCAAAGGTCGCCATATCACTCCCATACCAACCTTCTTTAAATGCTTTTGCCTTGATCGTTACACTTTCATTCAAAATAGTTTTATCACTAAAAACCGGCGATCTCAGACTGTCCGGCTCGCTTCCGTCTGTGGTGAAACGGATCGCAACACCTTTTATCGGATGTTTTAACAACAATGGCATAGCTTGTGAAAAGACGGTCCCAGCGTTTTTAATCTGTGGCGGATTGAGTTTTAAAGGGTCTTTTCCGTCATCCCGAAAACCACCGATAACAGAAATATTTGTATGCGACTTCTGTAATTGCGCTACTTCTGCAACCGATATTTCCGTATCCCATACCGATACCGTTTTGAGTTTCTTAAACGAAGAAATCTGACTTTGCAAATCCTTATAATTAACTTTCGTTCCTGATAAGGTCAGGCTTTGCAGATGTTTTAAGGTCGTTATTTCCTTCAAACCCTTTCCGGTTATATCGGTAAAATTCAGGTCGAGTTTCCTCAGATTTTCGAATCTGGCTATACTTTTCAAATCCTCATCCTTAACCGGCATTTTGTTCAGATTCAAGGAAACGACCTGTTGACGAACCTCGTCGAGTTCGTCCAGCTGTTTGATATTAAAGGCACTGCGGTTGTAGATATTTACAGACAATGCAGGCGATTCTTTTGCTAATGGCGCAACTGTACGGTAATCGTTGTTAAGCTTCTTTACTGTTTCTTCGTCAACTGCATCAAAATCATATGTTTCTTCCTTTTTCGCTGACGGCACCAGTCTCGCTGTCGCCAGTAATCTTAAGGGATCATTTACAGGCAAATCGACAACCTTTTTTGTAAAACCTGAATTCTCTTTTATCCAAAGTGTTAAAAGCTGTATTTCATCCGGCGTTAATTGGGCTTTTCCGGCTGGAGGCATATGCTTTTTATCATCAGGAGATAAATGAATACGCTGCAACAGCAGGCTCACTTCCGGATTGCCTGGGACATATAATTTCCCTGATTTCCCACCCTTCTTTATTGATTCAGGATTTGTTAAAACGAGTTGACCTTTAAGTTTATCAGGATTGTGACAGCTCGCGCATTTGCTTTCCAATACAGGTCTGATTAAATCATTAAAAACGACGACCTTTTCAAGAGGTACTGCCGCCATCTCCTGCCGGCTTGAAATGGGCTCAAAAATAAAATTATCACCATGGGTAAGAGATGCGCCGTAATGTCCGGTAAGGACAAGACCAATAACCGTCAATATTGCCCCGGACTGCGCAATGGGTGCTTTGTACCAGCTGCTGTTACGTACCCAATAAATTAAAGAAGCTATGAAAAATATCCCGAGGCCGGTCCACTTATGCCAAAGCAGAAGTTCTCCCGAATAACCTTCCTCGCGGGAAAGGAACAATCCCATAATAACGGTGACTGCTGCAAACAATGCACCGATCAGGAGCAGGTTTTGCAGAAAATTCTGATAAAACATATTGGTAGAATTTTCAGTTTTAAACCGAAAAAATTCCATCAACATCGCAATCAGCAAAATAACGATGGGAAAATGCAGAATGAGCGGATGCATCCGGCCGACGGTTTGCAGCCATACCGGAATAACTAATTTGTCTTCGAAAAAGAATAAAAATGCAATAAGAATATTTGAAGCGAATAATAACTGCTCAGCAAACCGTTTTAATTTTATCTGCATCAGAAACTCAATTCATGAATTTAAACTTTCTACCAGTTAAAAAATACACTTATTTACTTGATTATCAAATAAGTATATCATTAACAACCTTTCCTGAAACATCAGTCAGGCGGTATCTCCGGCCGAGATGTTTAAAAACCAGCTTTTCGTGGTTGAGCCCTAACTGGTGTAATATCGTCGCCTGGAAATCATGAACATGAACGGGGTTACTGGCAATGTTATATCCCAGTTCGTCCGTTTCCCCATAAACGATGCCCGGTTTTATTCCTCCGCCTGCCATCCAGATCGTAAAGCAGCGCGGATGATGGTCGCGTCCGTAATTATCCTGGGTCAGTTTGCCCTGCGTATAACTCGTCCGCCCGAATTCACCGCCCCATATGACAAGCGTTTCGTCAATCAGCCCCCGTTGTTTTAAGTCAGTCACCAAAGCTGCCGAAGCCTGATCAACATCCTTCGCCTGTTTTGTTATTTCAAAAGGCAGGTTTCCATGCTGATCCCAACCCTGGTGATAGAGCTGGACAAAGCGTACGCCGTTTTCCGAAAGTTTACGGGCAAGCAAACAATTTGCCGCAAAAGTTCCGGGCACCAGGCAGTCGGGTCCATATAATTTTATTATATCGTCCGACTCTTTAGAAAGATCCATCACTTCCGGTACGGCGGTCTGCATCCGGTAAGCCATTTCATATTGTTTTACCTTGGCAGTAATTTCCGGATCACCGAATTCCTGATAAGAAATTTCGTTCAGTTCCGACAAATTATCAAGCATTTCCCGACGCTCCTTCCTGTCCATTCCCTCCGGATCGCGCAGATAAAGAACAGGATCTTCACCCTTGCTGAACTGTACTCCCTGATGCACGGAATCCAGAAATCCGTTTGACCATAATTTTGAATAAACACCTTGTCCGTTTCCTACCCCACGAGAGAGCAGAACAGTGAAATTGGGCAGATTTTTATTCTCATTTCCCAGTCCGTAACTTAGCCACGCGCCCATGCTGGGCCTGTTTCCCTGCTGCGAGCCTGTCTGTAAAAATGTCAGCGCCGGATCGTGGTTGATCGCCTCGGTGTACATGGATTTGACGATGCAGATATCATCAACAATCTTGGAAGTATAAGGAAGCAGATCACTCACCCAGGCGCGGGATTCGCCATATTGTTTAAAATCGACAAAAGAGCCTACCAAAGGAAAAGAAGCCTGATTGGCGGTCATGCCTGTCAATCGCTGGTTTCCGCGCACCGACGGCGGAATTTCCTTACCAAAAAGATCCCTGAGTTTGGGTTTATAATCAAACAACTCCTGCTGCGAAGGTGCGCCGTTTTGAAATAAATAAATGACACGTTTTGCTTTTGGAGCAAAATGCGGCATCCCGGCAACCAGCGCTTCTTCATCCAGTTCGCCATTTTTAAAAAGATCAGGCATAAGCAGAGAACCAAGTGCAATGCCTCCGATTCCCAAACTCATGGATGATAAAAACCGCCTTCTGTTAAAGTTGAGGCCATGTTCCAAAATTTCCTTCTCCATAATTAAAAACTTTTTAGCGCCTGCTGATTTCAAAACTTACCATGCCTATGTTCGTCAATTATCCCTTGATCAAGTTTTCGTGATCGTTTCTTCCAGATTATAGATCGTAGAGACTACACGCATAAGCGCAGCCAGCGTTTTGATATCAATATTTTTTGTAATTGGATACTCCCCTATTGCCACCATTTTTTTTGCAGCTTCAGGTTTGATCGTTTTCAGTTCTTTGTTATAATAGGCCGTTAGAACACCTACTTCCTTTTCGCTTGGCGTCCGGCAAACGATCAGTCTGAATGCCTTGACAATTTTAGCTTCTGACTCTGTTTTTTCCTGTAATAATTTGGCTGCCAAAACCCGCGATGCTTCCAGGACTGCGGGATCGTTCATCATCACCAGGGCCTGCAAAGGTGTGTTAGTTTTCAATCTTTTCACTTCGCATAAATCGCGGTTACTAGCATCAAAAATCCCCATCGTCGGAGGCGGAACAGTGCGTTTTATTAAAGTGTACATTCCTCTCCGGTACAAACTTCCGCCATGATCCTGATTATAAACCGAAAGTAGCCCACGACCAGACGTAGCACCTTCCCATAAACCCGCAGGCTGGTAGGGTTTAACACTTGGGCCGCCAATCGTTTTGTTTATTAAACCGCTGCTAGAAAGGACGAGATCTTTGATGAATTCTGCATGAATACGGTATCTGGGTCCTCGTGCAAGCAAAATATTATCCGGGTCTGCCGCCAGTTTATCTTTGGTAACAACAGCTGACTGACGGTATGTCGCGGACGTAACCATCTGTTTGACAAGACGTTTAATATCCCAATTATGCTCCATAAAATCAGAAGCAAGCCAGTCGAGCAAGGCAGGATGTGACGGAAGCTCGCCCTGCATACCAAAATCACCTGAAGTTTTTACAATACCTTTTCCAAAGAATTCCTGCCATAATATGTTAACGTAAACTCTGGCAGTTAACGGATTTTTTTTATCAAACAGCCACTGCGACAACCCCAGACGGTTCTTTGGATACTTATTGCTGAAAGGTAAAATAGAGCTTGGCGTTCCAGGCTGCACTTCTTCTCCCGGCGCGTCGTATACGCCGCGTTTTAATACATAAGTTTTTCTGGTAGTGTCCAGATCGCCCATCACCGACACGATCAATCTGTTGGTATCCTGTTTGTTGACAAAAGTTAAAATATTCTTTACGTCCTCATTACTGATCTCCATTAACGGTTTTTTCGCGTAAGTTTCCGGCCCACCGATCACAGATTCAATACCAACTTCTTTGACATTATTAAAAAATGCGAACATCTGGTAATACTCTTTTTGCGAAAACGGATCGTATTTGTGGTCATGACAATGTGCACATTCCAGCGTTACACCCAACAGCCCTTTGCCAAAAAGATCGTTTCTGTCGGTAACGTACATGATCCGGTATTCTTCCGGAATAACGCCGCCCTCTTCCGTGATTTTATGATTTCTGTTAAAACCAGTTGCCAGCAATTGTTCCTTCGTAGCTTTCGGCATAAGATCGCCGGCCATTTGCCAGGTCACAAAATCATTGTAATGCATGTTGTTATTAAAGGCATGGATAACCCAGTCACGCCACGGCCACTGTGTCCGGTAGCCGTCATCCTGATACCCATGCGAATCTGCATAACGTGCCAGATCAAGCCAGTGAAGCGCCATTTTTTCTCCATAAGCCGGGTTTCTCAGCAGTTTATCTACCATTTTCTCATAAGCTGCCGGACTTGTATCCGCGAGAAATTCATCCATCATCTGCAGCCCTGGCGGCAATCCGTTCAGATCAAGACTCAATCTTTTCAATAAACGTTCTTTATCCGCTTCTTGATTTGGTTTCAAACCTTGCTTTTCCTGTTTTTGTAAAATGAAATTGTCAATTTCATTTTTTGGCCAGTCCGTCATTTTTACTTCTGGTACTGCCGGCTTTTTCGGGGCTACAAAAGCCCAGTGTTTTTCATATTTTGCTCCCTGCTTGATCCACTTTTCGATCAGATTGATTTCATGTTGGGAAAGTTTCAGATTTGAAGACGGAGGAGGCATTAAAAGAGCTGTATCTTTGGATGTGATCCGGAGATAAGCCGCCGATAATTCTGGTTTTCCAGCCACAAGCGCGTGTGCTTTGGGATTTTCCTTTAAGGCCTGAAAAGCATTTTCAGCCAGATCAAGCCTTAGTCCAGCTTCCCTTTTATTGGCGTCGGGGCCGTGACAGGCAAGACATTTATCGGAAAGGATCGGGCGGATATCAAAATTGTAACTTATCCGCTCCGGTACTTTTTCCTCCTTAGGTTGATATGAAGAATTGCTGGTGCAGCACTGAAATGCTATAACAAGGCACACCGCAATGAATAAAAAAAACGAAGTTTTCCGCATATTAAAATCACCCGTGAACTACATCCAATTTTTATACAATATAAATAATCGACTAAATAAATGTACAATTTTTGGGCAATATAAACAAACATGTGCGCGTCAACTATCCTGTGCTATGCTGTTTTTTTGAAAGTCATTCAATTTATTTTCATTACTTATAAATACGTTTAATAATTTGACTCTAAGATGATAACCCACTCAAAATCAAACTTAACTCTACTTACTCCGAACCTTGCAGCATAATGCTCTTTTTAAAAAATCTGAACATTCTTCCGCCGGTTTTCCCTTGCCCTTAACCGTATCTGGGTTTCCTGATAAATATCTCAACCTCAAACGTCCGGTAAGGATTTTCGGGCCAGTCATGTTTTTTAGCGAAGCTTTACTCTCATGATTTTCGGCCCGGCCGTCCCTATCTGACTGGCATAGTAAAATTTTGAATGTTTTTCACAACTCAGCCTTTCCCACTCATCCGTGCACTTTTTATAACCGGCGCTCCGATTCCTGAATGGCAAGGTCATTGATACTGGCGTATCGTTTTTTCATTAGCCCATTTTCATCAAATTCCCAGTTTTCGTTACCATATGCACGGAACCATTGTCCGCTTGCGTCGTGGTATTCATACTCGAACCGCACTGCAATCCGGTTGCCGGTGAAAGCCCAAAGTTCTTTTTTCAATTTATAATCCAGTTCTCGCTGCCACTTTCCGGATAAGAATTGTACGACATTTTCACGCCCGTTTATAAACTCGGAACGATTGCGCCATTCCGTATCTACGGTATACGCCAGTGAAACCCGCACTGGATCCTGGCTGTTCCATGCATCTTCCGCAAGCTGGACTTTCAGGTTTGCGGTTTCAAAATTAAACGGCGGTAAAGGAAATTTTTGCTCCATTTTGTTTGATGTAAATTGATTGAATAATTGATTTAGCAGTATCAACGGGCCATTGTTCCCGGAAAAGTTTACTTTCCAGTATAGCACCTTCAAAAAGAATGTAGATATAGTTGGGATCGATTCCGGTATCGAGCAGCAGCGTATGAAAAAAATAGCGAAGATCTGTTTTATGCCGGATTATAACCTGGCGGATCGCTACGTTTTCTTGCGATATTTCGGAAAGAAAATTCAAGAATGCGCAACCCTGAAAATCTTCTTTGTTATTCATAAAACAGATATAATCAAAAGCAGCCATTAGCCTGGACATGATCCCTTGCGACGAAGAAATAAATGTGTTTAAGCCCTGAAACCAAAAATCATGTCGTTCGTTTAGATAAGCAATGGCAATTTCTTCTTTCGAACCGAAAATCTGGTAAACACTCGATTTTACAACGCCCGATTCCTCAACAATCTGGTTGATTCCCGTAGCATTATATCCTTGCTGGTAAAACAGTTTTGAAACCGTTTCTAAAACACGTTCTCGTGGCTTGATAATCCTTTGTTTCATATTCTTCGGAAAACAGAACGGTCTGTTTTTTCTAATATGACAAAGGTAGTCTGGCGGGGAAAACCGTTAACGGTATAAGTCAATGCTCTTGTGGTATTAATCAGTTATTTAGAACTTTTGCAGAGAAGGATGAAGGTGATTTGGCATATTAAAAACAATCAGTAACAGGATTTGTTTTCCATCTTTAAACTGTATTTATTTCAGGATATATCGAAGAAAATGTCCGGTTTAAAAACTTTAAAAATGATGGACTTCCCTATCAAGCCTGTTTGTAAAACCTGCGGAACACAATATCCCGCCGATCAAAAACTTCCTGAACTTTGTACGATCTGTAACGACGACCGGCAGTATATTACCGAGTTGGGACAGGTATGGATTGAGCTGGAAAGTCTGTCAGCGCAGTACTGTACTAAAACAACCAGAGTCCGGGAGAACTTATATACCCTGAAAATAATTCCTGATTTCGCGATTACACAACGTGCTTTTCTGGTTCTTTCACCTTCGGGAAATATTTTGTGGGACTGTATTCCACTTCTCGATGAAGCTACGACTGCATTTATTAAATCAAAAGGTGGCCTGAAAGCAATCGCTTTCTCGCATCCT
>Ga0247803_1002055_pt1 | contig 10310 bp, 8 predicted proteins | sample UWRJL014104B1_FD_180928 | JGI IMG/M metagenome (GOLD analysis project Ga0247803, IMG submission 180928) | Plant litter microbial communities from Arlington Agricultural Research Station in Wisconsin, United States - UWRJ-L014-104B-1 | ecosystem: Environmental > Terrestrial > Plant litter >...
TCACTGAAAATCAGAAAGATCTGGAGTTAATGGACGATGCTGATCCCAAAAAGGACCGGTTGCTTTTAAATGAAAAACGAATCAATGACCTTGTGCAAAGCCTGCGTGACGTAGCAGCACTGCCTGATCCAACCGGTGAGGTATTACTGGAACGGACCATCGAACAGGGATTGGCATTAAAAAAGATAGCGGTTCCGCTCGGAGTCGTTGGTGTTATTTATGAATCAAGACCAAATGTGACACTGGATGTTGCTTCGCTTTGTCTGCGCTCTGGCAATGCATGTGTTTTGAAAGGAGGTAAGGAAGCCCATTTTTCGAATACTTTTCTGGTGGGTTTAATTCATGAAAGTCTGTCGGAATTTGGCGTTCCGGCCGAAGCTGTAACATTACTGCCAACGGGCCGCGAATTGGTGATGGAACTACTTACAGCCACAAAATATGTGGACATTATCATTCCGCGCGGTTCAGAAAGTCTGATAAAATTTGTTCGCCAGAATTCACTGGTCCCAACCATTGAAACAGGAGCAGGGGTATGTCACACGTACATCGAAAAAACGGGTGATCTGGATAAAGGTGCGAAAATCGTTGTCAATGCAAAGGTTTCGCGCCCGTCCGTTTGTAACTCTTTGGATACCATTTTAGTTGACAAATCTGTTGTGGAGGAGTTTTTGCCAAAACTCAAAGATGATTTCATCAAATGGAATGTAGAAATTTTCGCTGACGAATCTTCTTTTGACATATTGAAAAAAGCGGATTACCCGTTTCTTCAAAAAGCGCAGCCGGAAGATTTTGGCAGAGAATTTCTGGATTATAAGTGTTCAGTGAAAGTAGTGGAAGGACTGAATGAAGCACTGGAACATATTCTGAATTATTCATCCAAACATTCAGAAGCAATCATTTCCTCGGATGCCGGGGCGATAGAAACTTTCCTGAAAGAAGTAGATGCCGCTGCTGTTTACGCCAATGCTTCTACGCGTTTTACGGATGGTGGAGTTTTTGCTCTGGGCGCCGAAATTGGTATTTCTACTCAAAAACTACACGCGCGCGGACCTTTTGCACTGGAAAAACTGGTTACAGAAAAATGGATTGTGAGAGGAGATGGCCAGGTAAGGTGGTAAATATTGTGGAGATAAATTTTACCTATGTAGTTTGGATTCGTCTGCCAGGTTTTCACAAGCCTGTTTTTGTACCTTTGCCCAAATAATACCCGAATAACCCCGCCCCATTATGGATACATCAATCGCCGTTGAAAGTATAAAAATTTTGGTTCAGGAAGCGACTGAACTTTTGAAACAGCTGATTGAAACGCAGTCTTTCAGCAAAGAAGAAGACAAAACAGCTCAGTTAATCGAAGCATTTTTTGTTGAAAAAAATATTCCTTTTCAGCGTAAGAAAAATAATATTTGGGCTTATAATCTGCATTTTGACGAATCAAAGCCAACTCTGCTTCTTAATTCACATCATGATACCGTAAAGCCAAATAAATCATGGACGCTGAACCCTCTCGAAGCGCTGGTTAAAGATGAGAAATTGTTTGGATTGGGAAGTAACGATGCAGGAGGATGCCTGGTTTCGCTGATTGCAACATTTTGTTACTTTTATCACCGGAAAGACCTCACTTATAATATGGTAATGGCTGCGACGGCAGAAGAGGAAATTTCAGGAAAAGAGGGGCTGGAAATCGTGATACCATTGTTGCCGGAAATTTCGTTTGCGATTGTCGGCGAACCAACAGAAATGCATCTTGCTGTTGCAGAAAAGGGTTTGCTGGTGTTGGATTGTACTGCAAAAGGCAGGTCAGGCCATGCGGCAAGAGAAGAGGGCGACAATGCCATTTATAAAGCAATAAACGATATTAACTGGATCAAAAATTATCAGTTTCCAAAAGTTTCGCCAACGCTGGGACCAATTAAAATGTCGGTGACGATCATCAATGCAGGAACCCAGCACAATGTTGTCCCGGATGTTTGCACATTTACAATTGACGTCAGAGCAACGGATCAGTATTCGCTCGAAGAAATTATTGAAATCATTCAGGCAAATATTGGTTCAGAAGTAAATGCCCGTTCCATTCGTTTGCGTCCTTCGAGTATTCCAATGGATCATCCAATCGTTCTGGCTGGAATCAAATTGGGACGCGAGACCTACGGCTCGCCAACAACTTCGGATCAGGCTTTGCTGGATTGCCCTTCGCTGAAAATGGGCCCAGGTCATTCGGGTCGCTCTCATAGTGCGGATGAGTTTATTTATCTGCATGAAATTGAGGATGGAATTACACAGTACATCAGCATGCTGGAAGAAGTAATTGCAGGATAAATCAGTGTTCAAATTCACGTAGCTAACGGCTGAACGCCAAAGGCATAAGCCTACATCCATGCGCTTTTTTACCGAAGAGGATACTCATTCATTTGGAACTGTTCAGTTTCTTTATCTCAAAACGAGATTGGAAGATCACGCCTTTTATATTGTTTTGAACCGTCCTGAAAAAAGAAATGCTTTTACGCTAACCATGGCTGAGGAAATTGCCTTTGCTTTGGCTTATGCGCATTATAATCCGGAAGTCCGCTGTGTGATAGTAAGCGCCGAAGGACCAGTTTTCTGCGCAGGAGCGGATTTAGCTGCCTTTCACGATTCCAGTGTTGACATTAAAAATGAAACATTGCCAAAAATCAGGGAAGAGGTAAAGCTTGGAGATTCTTTTTCTCAATTGTTAAAACCAGCAATTGCGAAAGTGGAAGGACCTGTTCTGGCCGGAGGATTTTTGATCATATGCGGCTGTACTTTTGTGATATCCGTTAGTGAGGCAACTTATGGACTTCCGGAAGTAAAAAGAGGCATTTGGCCGATGCAGGTTATGGCTTCTCTAATGCCAATTATTCCACAACGCAAAATATTGGAAATGGCTATTACCGGTAAAAATTATACGGCCGTTGAGGCGTATCAGATTGGGTTGGTTTCGCAGGTTTCTGATAAAGAACGCATTACTGCGGAAGTAGATAATCTTGTAAAAACCATTTGCAATAATGCTCCTTACGCCATTCGATCAGGAATGGAAGCGTTTCAAAATCTGCAAAATATACCTGAGAGTGAATACCATAGCTATCTTAAAAGGCAACTGGACTTACTTCTCCAATCAGAAGATGCAAAGGAAGGTTCTTTTGCATTCAAAGAAAAGAGAAATCCAGCCTGGCAAGGTAGGTAATAAGCAAATTGAGCATTTTTTTCGCTATCAGCTAAAAATCAGTTTCCTGGAACGATTTCAATTTCTTCTCCGTATTTGTTATGAAACTTGAAATCCACCACACCAAGAGACGAGTCTTTGATGAGCTTCACCCAGGTTTTGTATTGGAAAAGCCATTTTATCTGTTCTGAAAAGATTCCTTTCGTAAAATAGGAATGCAGGAACGGATGGAGAGAAATTGTAATTCCCCGTTCGTTTTGCTTGGTAAGAATGTAATCCAGGTTGTTGGCAATAACGTCCGAAACCAGAATACTTGCCTGAATCGTTCCTGTTCCGCCACAAGTTGGACATGTTTCGCGGGTAACGATATTCATTTCAGGCCTTACACGCTGACGGGTAATTTGAAGCAATCCGAATTTTGAAAGTGGAAGGACGGTATATTTAGAACGGTCGCCTTTCATTTCATCGCGCATGGTATCAAAAAGAACTCGTTTATTTTCCGCTTTCTTCATGTCAATGAAATCGACGACAATGATGCCGCCCATATCCCGAAGACGAAGCTGTCGGGCAACTTCTTTGGCGGCTTCAAGATTCACGCTCAATGCAGTAGCTTCCTGATCCTCCTCTGAATTGGATTTATTTCCACTGTTTACATCGATAACATGCAATGCCTCAGTATGTTCGATGATCAGATAACCACCATTTGGCAAACTGACTGAGCGACCGAAAAGAGATTTGATCTGTTTTTCCAGGCCAAATTGTTCAAATATCTTGTTCTTCCCATTGTGAAGTTTAAGAATATTCTCTTTGTCGGGAGCAATGTTATGAATGTAGGCTTTGATATCGTCATAGACTTCTTTCGAATCCACAGTGATGCTGTCAAACGATTCGTTCAGCATGTCACGGATAATCGACGAAGCGCGGTTCATTTCACCTATAACCCTGTCACGGGGTTTGGCGTCACGAAGCATTTTAATACCATTTTCCCATTTATCCAGGCAGTCCTGAAGATCCTTGTTCAGTTCGTCAACATCTTTTCCAGTAGCAACGGTACGGATAATGACACCAAAATTGGCAGGTTTGATGGACGACATCAGTCTTTGCAAGCGATTTCTTTCCTGCTTGTCTGTTATCTTTTTTGAAAGGTTAACAGAATTGGAGAAAGGAACGAGTACAATATACCGGCCTGCAATGGAAATGTCACATGATAAGCGGGGGCCTTTTGTAGAAATCGGCTCCTTGACAATCTGAACCAGAATGGGCTGATTCTTGGAAAGCACCTTGTCAATTTTACCAAGTTTCTCAATTTCAGGTTCCATCTTGAAGTTACTCAATTTGCCTGAATTGACGCGCTTGGAAATTACATCTTTGGTTAACTTGTTGAGAGAGTTGATATTAGATCCTAAATCCAGATAATGCAGGAATGCATCTTTTTCAAAACCGACGTCTACAAATGCGGCATTAAGGCCTGCCACCAGTTTCCTGACGGTACCCAGGTAGATATCACCTACGGTAAAGCTTTGGTCCGGTGTTTCTACGTGATATTCTAAAAGACGTTTATCCTGCAAAAGGGCTATACGTTCTCCCTTTTGAGTAGAACTGATTAATAATTCGTTACTCAATGTTCAACCAACTGAATGGCTTATATAATGTGGATACTTAACCTCCCGCTTTTCGAAATAAAAAGGGGCAATAAACATGTGGTGAAGATGGAATGACCGGATTAATGTTAGCTAATCCGGTCAAAACCAATTATTTCTTCTTATGTCTGTTTTTTCTAAGGCGTTTCTTTCTCTTGTGAGTGGAAATCTTATGTCTCTTTCTCTTTTTTCCGCAAGGCATAACTTTATGTCGTTTATAAAATAAATAGTTGTATTCCTTTATTGATCAATTATTCAGCCGGCCTTCCAGTTCGCCGATGGCTTGTTGAATAACCGGATCCTTTTCTTCTTTTTTAACCTCAGCCAATACTTTTCTTGCCTCATCCTTATTTCCTAATTCCACAAGCGTTAATCCAAGATAGAATTTCGCTTTTGTATTAGCAGGATTATTGGTCAGTATCTGCCGGAACCGGTCCGCGGCTTTGGAATATTGATTAGAACGCATTGATAAAATCCCTAAATTGAACAACGCCAATTCGTTGGTAGGATCTGTTTCAATTACTTCGCGTAACATTAGAATACCCTGCATCGGGTTTTCTGTGTTGACGTAAGTCATGGCCATATTTGCTTTTGCTGCCAACAGGCCAGGATTCTGATCAATCGCTTTTTGATAATATTCGCGTGTTTTGATACCGAGGTTTTTAGCCTTTTGCTCATCAACCGCAAAACCATATGCTTCGTAGTAACGATCTCCTGTCCTGATCAGATTTTCCACTGACGGACTTAATAAAGCTACCTTTTCCGCATAGAACGCAGCACTGTCAAACTTCTGAAGTTCCATAAACTTGTTGGATAACTTCACACCGGCAGCCGCCTTGTCCTTATCAGTTGCCTGAATGAAGCCACCTCTTAGCTGATCAACAATTTTTTGCTGCTCAGGGGAAAAAGTGGCTCCATCATGGGTGTTAGCAGAAGTTTCTGCTGTTGCGGTTTCCTTAGCAGGAGCCGTTTCAGAGGACTTCTCAGTATCCATTTCTTTTCCCTTCGTATTAACAACTACCTTCGGGAGACTAAATAAAGTACCCACCAATGCAAATGCAAGTACGCAGGAAAGAATGATGGATTTTTTCATACTGTTATAACCAAACCAGTCAAAGGCAAATTACTTTTCAGCGACATCTTTCAATTTGTCACTTTCTTTTACCTGCTCAACAAAAACTTTGGCAGGCTTGAAGCTCGGTACAAAATGCTCGTCAATAATCATCGAAGTACCCTTCGAGATATTACGGGCAACTTTACGTGCACGTTTTTTATTAATGAAGCTACCAAAACCTCTTACATAAAGGTTCTCACCATCAGAGAGCGAGTCCTTTACCACGGTGAAAAACGATTCTAGCGTTTGTTGAACATCGCCCTTGTCTACGCCTGTTTTCTCAGAAATTTGTGCGATTACGTCTGCCTTAGTCACTTTGATTGTTTACTTTAAGTGGATATTATTTCATTTATTTACTTCCTCCTCTAAATTTTGGGAACACAAAGGTACGCTATTTTTAGCTAAAATTAAAAGGATGGCGTTTTCATTTTTTTTATAATCCGTTAAAAAACAGTGTATATAAGATAAAACAACATGATATCAGATCATTTACAGGCAATTGATTTTAATAAAAAACTTAAATCTTGGTATCTGCAAAATCATAGGCCGTTGCTCTGGAGGCAAACTTCTGACCCGTATAAAATATGGTTATCGGAAATAATTTTACAGCAGACGCGGGTTGCCCAGGGCACTCCTTATTATGAAAAATTTGTTCTCAATTACCCGACCGTTTTTGATCTTGCCGCCGCTGATGAAAAGGATGTACTGCGCCACTGGCAAGGCCTGGGATACTATTCCCGCGCCAGAAACATGCATTTCACAGCCCAGCAGATCGTAAACGATTTTGATGGGAAATTCCCTGAGACGGCCATCCAGCTTTCTAAGTTGAAAGGCTTGGGAAATTATACTGCTGCTGCCATTGCTTCTTTCTCGTTTGGTGAAATTATCCCTGCCATTGACGGGAATGTCTATCGGGTAATGGCGCGTTTGTTCGGGATTTTTACGGATATTTTAAGTAACGAAGGAAAAAAAGAATTTGCGGCATTGGCCGCGCAGCTCGTTTCCAGGGAAGATCCTGCGACGTACAATCAGGCTATGATTGAGTTCGGCGCGATCCAGTGTGTCCCTGTCTCCCCGGATTGTTCTGTTTGTCCGTTCGCTTATATGTGTTACGCGTACGAGTTTAACATGCAAAATAAGTTGCCCGTCAAAGCAAAAAAAGCGAGTTCAAGGAGCAGGTATTTCAATTATTTTATTTTGCAGAAAGCGGATTCACTAGCCATGCAGGAACGAAAAAATAAAGACATATGGAAAGGACTTTATGATTTTTATCTGCTCGAATCAGCGGAACTGATCGCTTCTCCTGAGAATTTACCCGAAAACGAATACGTAAACAACTTCCTGGTGCATGGCCGTATAAGGGAAATTCCGAAGGTCTTTATTCACTTACTTACGCATCAGCGGTTACATGTTCGCTTTTGGTGGATCGATGTACATGAGAATGCGGAAATTTCATTACCACCTGGATTGGCATTCTATTCTCGTGACGAAGTGCATTCATTGCCCAAACCCATTCTTGTCGATACCGTTTTAAGAGAGGAAATGTTTTTAATGGACTAGTAACTAAACCAAGAAAACTTGTAGTAAAATATCTTTATGAAACTTTTGCTAAAATTGTGCTTTAAGAAATATTAATTTGCATTAAACATGTAACACTTAAAGCTGATTTTGGTATGAGCCTGAATAGTAATCAACTGGAAACATACAACAGAGATGGATATCTGATTGTTAAAAGTCTGTTTAGTCAGGAAGAAATTGATAAACTGTACAACAGTGCAATTGAAAATTCCATCATGCAAAAAAATGCGATGGACCTGAATGACCAGTCGGGGAAAAAGACAAAATTGTCCTTATGGTTTACACCTGGTGATGATGTATTCGGGTATCTGATCAGGAGTGAACGAATTGTAAATGCGGTTTGGCAATTATTGGGAAATGATAGTGCTGTCTGCCATTTTCACACCAAATTAATGCAGAAAGAACCAAAAGTAGGAGGTGCATGGGAATGGCATCAGGATTACGGATACTGGTACAAAAACCAGTTTATTTTTCCTGATCAGCTGATGAGTGTCATGGTTGCGCTTACTCCTGCCAACAAGGAAAATGGCTGTTTGCAGGTGATAAAAGGTTCGCATAAAATGGGCCGTGTCAACCACGGTTTTGCCGGCGAACAGGTTGGGGCCGATATGGAAATGGTCAATCATGCCTTGAAAACAATGGATCTGGTTTATTCGGAACTGGAACCTGGTGATGCTTTATTTTTTCATAGCAACCTGATACACAGATCCGAAGCAAATTTATCTGATCAGCCGCGCTGGTCGCTGATATCCTGCTATAACTCGCAATCCAACATTGCATACAGTGAAACGTCAAATTCATGGAGAGTGCCCGTTTCAATTGTTCCTGATCGCGCTTTGCTCGAATGGAATGCCGTATCTTTTGAAAACGCGGATTTCCTGAAAAAGGAAAATGATCCGGCTTTGAAGTCAACGGGCTGGGAAAATGAAGTGAAGACGAATTGACTTCGGCTCTCGGTTTAACACTATTGGAATTTTAAATTTATAGGTTGTATTAACTTCTTTTATATGCAAAAAATTGCGATGCTTGGTTCCGGTTTTATCGGACGTTTTTATGCTGAATCGATTCACTGTCAGCGTGGTCGTGACAGAGTAACTGCGATTTATGCAAGACGGGAAGAAAGTGCCAAAAAGTTTGCGGAGGATTATGGCTGCGATTTTTGGTCATCCGACATGGAAGAAATTATTGCAAATCCCGAGGTGAATATGGTCTGTATTGCCTTGCCAAATAACATCCACGAACAGGCCGTAATGCTTTGTGCAAAACATAAAAAAGCAGTTGTTTCAACCAAGCCGTTGGGAAGAACAGGCGAGGAAGCTTTTCGCATGATGAGAGCGGTTGAGGAAGCAGGAATTTTTGCCGGATATCTGGAAGATCTGTGCTATACACCGAAATTTCTGAAATCTTTGGAGAGCGTAAAAAACGGAGCATTGGGGAGAATTATCTGGGCGAAATCACGCGAAGCACATCCTGGTCCACACAGTGAATGGTTTTGGGATATTGAACAGGCTGGTGGCGGTTGTATCCTTGACCTGGGGTGCCATTGCATCGAAATATCCCGGAATTTTATTGGAAAAGACATCAGGCCTGTGGAAGTCATGTGTTGGGCAGATACGCAGGTGAAGCCCATTGATGCAGAGGATCATGCGATTGCTTTGGTGAAATATGAAAATGGAGCAATCGGACAGTTTGAGGTAAGCTGGACGTTTCGGGGCGGTATGGATCTGCGGGACGAAGTCATGGGAACCGAAGGCACGATCTGGATCAACAATTTCCTGCGCACGGGCTTCGAAATGTTTACGACCGGCAGGCGTTCTGATGAAGAAAATAAAGGGGAAGATTATGTTGCGGAAAAAGCAGAAAGCAATACGGGCTGGCTTTTTCCGGTTGGCGATGAAGTCAATGACCTGGGCTATAATCACATGTTTACGGATATGTTCAACGCAGCGGAAAAGGGTGTTGAACCTGCCGAAACATTTTATGACGGATATGTTGTAAATGCAATAATCGATGCGGCCTACAAATCTGCAAAAACAAAATTGTGGGAGAAAGTGGAGTTGCCTGTGTGGCGCGGGAAAGAAGGAGTTACAAAGCCCTCAAATTACGTTGACTACGATGAAAGCCATTATTTGATCAAAAAAGAGACAACGCATGACGGCCGTAACAAGTTGATTTTGAAGAATAAAATGACAGGGAAAATTACGGAACAGGATGTTTTATAACCGTCCGAAATGTCTGCAGATTATTTCTTTATGGTTTTACCCGGTTTCTGTTTTACAGTAATATCCATTATATTTAAATCTATATCAATAAAAAGCGTCTTCAAATAAAAAATCCATGGCAGCAAGTGTTAACAAAGTAATTTTAATAGGAAATCTGGGAAGTGACCCGGAAGTGCGTTACCTGGAAAGCGGATCGGCTGTGGCAAAATTTAGTATCGCAACTACGGAAAGTTACACAAATAAAAGCGGCGAGAGAGTTGACAACACCGAGTGGCATCGCATTGAGCTCTGGGAAGGACTGGCAAAAGTTGCTGAAAAATATCTGAAGAAGGGAAATCAGGTTTATATTGAAGGAAGAATTCGTACAGACAACTGGACCGATAAAGAGGGTCAGCAGAGGTCTGGGATCACTATCCGGGCCAATAGCATGACCTTGCTCGGTGGCCCGGCGCAGTCAGGTTCAGGCGGAGAAAACAGCAATCAGGGCTATGCACCGTCGTCTGCACCAAAACAAAATCAGGCCCCAAGAAACTCAGATCCCGTGCCTCCTTCCATGGCAGCTGGCAGTGATGACG
>Ga0247803_1002057_pt1 | contig 10305 bp, 8 predicted proteins | sample UWRJL014104B1_FD_180928 | JGI IMG/M metagenome (GOLD analysis project Ga0247803, IMG submission 180928) | Plant litter microbial communities from Arlington Agricultural Research Station in Wisconsin, United States - UWRJ-L014-104B-1 | ecosystem: Environmental > Terrestrial > Plant litter >...
CCGCACGGTGCCCGCGGGGGAGATCAACCGGCAGACCGTCTCGGTGGCCGTCAACTCCGCCGTCGCCGAGGACCTCAACGTGGCCGACGTGACCAGCCTGGTGTCCTCCGCCGCCGGCATCGACGTGGCCAGGGGCGACGCCGTGACCGTGGAGGTCGTCAGCTTCAACGCCGCCGGCGCGGACGCCGCGGCCGCAGCGCTGGCCGAGGCCGCCGCCGCCGAGGAGGCCGCCCGCAACGCCGGCATCCTGCAGGTGGGCCTGATCGTGGCCGGCACCGTGATCGCGTTCGTGCTCGGACTGATCCTCTACGCCAGGCGCTCGCGCCGGCAGAGCCGGCAGGCCATCGAGCTGAGCGACCTGGTGCAGGCGCGGTCCGCGCTGGATGCACCGACGGTTCCGTTCTCGTTGCCGCCGCAGATGGCGCCCCTGTTCATCGACTCCACGCCCACCGAGGTCTACCCGGTCGCAGGCGGCGGTGCCCTGCCGGGCGGCGGCGACCAGCGGGTGGCCGACATCGACGCCCTCGCCCTGCGTGACCCGCAGATGGCGGCCGAGATGCTGCGCGGCCTGATGGACGATCGGCAGCCGGCCTGATGGACGCCAAGACCGGCCTGACCGGAACCCAGAAGGTGGCCGTGGTCCTGATGACCATGGACCAGCAGCGTGCCTCGGAGGTGATGAAGCAGTTCTCCGAGGTCGAGGCGGCCGAGATCATCGCCGAGATCGTACAACTGCGCCGGGTCGACGCCGCGGTCATGGACAGCGCCGTCGCCGAGTTCCACGAGCTCACCACCCTCGGCGCCCGGAACCCGCGCGGCGGCCACGCCGTGGCGATCGGGCTGCTGGAAAAGTCGTTCGGCGCCGAGCGGGCGGCCGGGGTGATGAGCCGGGTGGCCACCTCCATGGCCGGCAAGGCCTTCGAATTCCTCGACAGCGTCGACCCGTTGCAGGTGCTCGCGCTGCTCGACGGTGAACTCCCGCAGACCATCGCCCTGGTGCTCGCGCACCTGCGGCCTGAGCACGCCTCCGCGATCCTCTCCGGGCTGGACGGCCCGGTGCGCACCGACGTCGCCCAGTGCATCGCCTCCACCGGACCGGCAACGCCGGAGGCCGTGCGGGTGGTCACCGACATTCTCAAGAAGCGCATCGGCGCCGTCGCCGCATCCCGCGACTCAGCCGAGGTCGTCGGCGGCGTGCAGCCGCTGGTGGAGATCATCAACCGCGCCGACATCAACACCGAACGTGCGCTGCTCGAGGCGCTCGAGGAACGCGACCCGGTGCTCGCCGAGGAGGTGCGCTCACGCATGCTCACGTTCGCCGACATCGTCAAGCTGGAGAACCGCGACGTGCAGCTGGTGCTGCGCGGCATCGACGCCGCCGTTCTGGCCGTGGCCATGAAGGGCTCCACCGAACTGGTCGTCGACATCATCCAGCGCAACCTCTCCGAGCGGAACCGCGAGATTCTCAACGACGAGGTCATCAACCTCGGACCCGTGCGGGTCTCGCAGGTGGAGGAAGCCCGCGCCACCATCGTGCGGTCGATCCGCGACCTGGCCGCGCAGGGGGCCATCACCGTGCAGCGCGCCGAGGAGGACGACTTCGTTGTTTAACGCGGCCGGCCCCGCCGAGGCCACGGACAACGACTTCTCGGCGCTGGTCTTTCCCACCCTCGCCGACGCCGGTCAACGCCGCGGGCAGGGCGAGGACCGGACCAGGATCGAACGCCAGTGGCAGGCCAGGGGCCACGCCGCCGGCTACACCGAGGGCCTGCGGGCGGCGGCGGCCGCCGTCGACGCGCGAGTGGCCAGGCTCGAGGCCGAGCACGCCGAGCTGATGCGCGCGGCCGGTGAGCAGCACGACCGCACGCTGGTGGGGCTGAACGCCGCGGTCCGGGCGCTGGAGAGCCGCACCGTCCCGGTGCTGCACGACGTAGAGGACACCCTGCTCGACGCCGCCATCGACCTGGCCGAGGCGATCATCGGCCACGCCCTCGCCGACGAGACCGCCGCGGTGCGGTCCGCCCTGGGGCGCACCAGCGCCGGCGCGGCGGCGGCGGCACCGGCCGTCAGCCACACCACCCGCCACACCGGCAGCCACACCGTGCGGCTGAACCCCCACGACCTGGCCGCGCTCGACGTCGTCGCCGTGGCCGAGGCGGGCGTCACCCTGGTGGCGGATGCGAGCCTGTCCCGCGGCGACGCCGTGAGTGAGTTCCCCGACGGATTCCTGGATGCCCGGATCGGCAGCGCACTGCAACGGGCCAGAGCCGCCCTGGCCGGAGGGACGGCATGACCCTCACCCGACCCGACAGCACCGACCGCCTGGCCCGCGCCCTTGTCGCGGCCCGCCCGGAGCGGGTGGGCGTCGTGTCGTCGATCGTGGGCCTGAGCGTGGACGTGCGCGGCCTGAACGGCGCCATCGGCGATCTCGTCGTGATCGGCGGGCCCGGCATCGGCGAACCGACCTCCACGGGCACCGTCGGCGTGGACGCCGAAGTCGTCGCCACCACCCCGGACGGCATGCGCTGCATGCCCTTGGCCCGGCTCACCGGCATCCGGGTCGGCGACCCGGTGCGCGCCAGCGGCAGCGGCACCGGCTTCCTCGTCCCCACCGGCTCAGGCCTGCTCGGCCGGGTGATCGACGGGCTCGGCCGCCCCATCGACGGTAAGGGGCCCCTCGTCGCGACGCAGCGGGTGCCGCTCGAGAACGCGAGCCCGTCCGCCATGGCCAGGTCGCGCATCCAATCGCCGCTGCAATTGGGGGTGCGGGTGCTCGACACCCTCACCACCGTGGGCAAGGGCCAGCGGATGGGCCTGTTCGCCGGTTCCGGAGTGGGGAAGTCGTCGCTGCTGTCGATGATCGCGCGCGGCACCGACGCCGAAGTCTCGGTGATCGCCCTGGTGGGCGAGCGCGGCCGCGAGGTGCGCGAGTTCCTCGAGGACGACCTCGGGGCCGAGGGCCTGGCCCGGTCGATCGTTGTCGTGTCGACCTCCGACGAGCCGGCCATGATGCGGCTGCGCGCGGCGTTCGTGGCCACCCGCATCGCCGAGTCGTTCCGCGACCGCGGCGCCGACGTGATGCTGATGATGGACTCGCTCACCCGGGTGGCGATGGCCCAGCGGGAGATCGGCCTGTCGGCGGGCGAACCGCCCGCCACCCGCGGCTACCCGCCGTCGACGTTCTCCCTACTCGCCCGGCTGCTCGAACGGGCCGGCACCGACCAGGCCGGCTCGATCACCGGAATTTACACCGTGCTCGTCGACGGCGACGACCACAACGAACCCATCGCCGACGCCGCCAGGTCGATCCTGGACGGCCACGTGGTGCTCGACCGCAAACTCGCCGTCCTCGGCCACTTCCCCTCCGTCGACGCGCTCGCCTCCATCTCCCGGGTGGCATCGCGGGTCACGACGCCGGAGCAGGCCGCCGTGGCCGGCACGCTCCGCGCGGTGCTCGCCGCCCGCCGCGCGGCCCAGGACCTGCTTGATGTGGGCGCCTACCGCCGCGGCACCAACCCGTTGGTCGACGCCGCCGTCGAGCACGACGCCGCGATCACGGCGTTCCTGCAGCAGCGGATGGACGAGCACACCCCGGCCGCCGAGGCCTGGGACCGACTCGCCGCCCTGGCCCGTCTGCTGGGCGGCACCCGATGAGCCGCGCCTTCTCGCTCGCCGGACTGCTGCGCCTGCGGCACCTGCAGCAGGACCAGGCCGCGGGTGACCTGGCCGTCGCCAATGCGCGGCTCCGGGCCGCCGCGACCCGCATCGACGAGACCAGGGCCGCGCTCGAGCACCTGCCGATCACTCCCACCGGCGCCGACACGCTCTACGCGATCGCCGCCGCCCGGGCGTCGTCCCGCAGCATGCTGGCCGAGCTCACGGCGCTCGATGCCGTTGCGCAGCAGGCCGTCGTCGACGCGCAGCGCGAGTTCGAGTCGAAGAAGTCCGCCGCTGTGAGCCTGGAAAAGCTCGAGGGACGCCACGGTGACCTGGCCGCTGCGGAAGAGCTGCACGCCGAACAGACCATTATCGACGAGATCGCGTCGACGGGCTGGCACCGGCGACTGGGCGACGACGCACCAACGGGGGAGAAGAAATGACGATGGTGGATGCGCTCGGCCGGATGGGCGAGATTCAGGCCAGGCTGGTGCAGCTCAACGACCTGGTTGCCGGCGGAACCGGAGTCGCGACGAGCAGCACGGCCAGCAGCACCGCTGCGTCGGCCGTCTCCGCGACCAGCTTCGCCGATGCCCTCGCCGCGGCCACTGGCACCGCTGCCACGACCACCGGCACCGCAGGCTCGGGAGCAACCGGCGCCGGTGTTGTTGCGGCCGCCGAGAAGTACCTCGGTGTGCCCTACGTCTTCGGCGGCGAGGACAGTTCCGGAATGGACTGCTCCGGTCTGGTGCAGCGCGTCTACGCCGACCTCGGCATCGAGGTACCCCGTCTGGTGTCCGGACAGATGACCATCGGCACCGAGGTGGCGTCGCTGGCCGAGGCCAAGCCCGGCGACCTCATCGTCACCGGCGGTGGCGACCACATCCTGATCTACGCCGGCAACAACCAGGTGATCCACGCGCCCTACGAGGGACGCACGGTCAGCAAGGTGGATGCCTACATGGACGACTCCGAGATCACCACCATCCGCCGGGTGATCCCCGATCAGGCGGCCACGGCCAGTGTGGCCTCCAACTCCACCGACCTGCTCACGGCCGCATTCGCGTCGATGTTCAACGGCTCGTCGTCGAACGGCAGCTCGTCCGCGTCGGCGCTGTCCACTTCGGCACTGTCCACGTCTGGACTGTTGTCGTGACCGCGACCTCGGCCGCGTCCGCCCAGTTCCCTCGTTCCCCGGGAGCGGCAGGAGTCACCCCCGGCCGCGGTTCTCGCGGGTCCCAGCCGGATCCCGCCGGCACCGCCGACGCGTTCGCTGGAGCAATGCGTGGAGCGTCCGGCCCGGGCCACGCTGAACCCGGCCGCCCTGAACGCAGCCGCACGGAACGCAGCCACGCTGAACTGAGCGATCCTTCACGCGGTGATGCTCAACCCGGCGACGGCTCCATCGCCACGGCGCCCGCCGCCTCCCTTCACCCGAGGGCACAGTCGACTGCGGCCGCTCCAGTCACGCCTCCCCAGCCGGGATCCGACGCGGCCACCGGCGAAGCGACTGCCGGCTCCGCTTCCCCAATCAGCTCCGGCACCAGCATTTCGGGCGCACAGGGGGTTGCCGGCGCTGCATCGGGAGCCGGCCTCGCTGGACCAATGGCACAGCAGTCGGAGCAGCCGTCGGTGCAGTCGATGGTGCGAGCGTGGGGCCAGCCGCTGGCCCAGTCGGGGACGGCGTTCGGCGCTACTGGCGGGACCGCCGCTACTGAGCAGGCATCACCAGCCGTGCGCGGCAGCGCCGACGTCAGCATCGCCGCGACCGGCGCTGCGGCGACCACGACGGCTCAGACCACGACCGCAGCGACCAGGACTGCCGCGACCGCGACTGCCGCGACCACGATTGCCGCGACCGGGTCTGCGGTGACCGCGACTGCCGCGACCGCGTCTGCGGTGACCGCGACCTCCCTGACAGGGACTGCCCTCACCGGGAATGCCGGGACCGAGACTGCCGGGACCGAGACTGCGGGGACCGGGACTGCGGGGACTGCCGCGGCCGGGACAGCCGGGAGCGCTGCGACCCCGACCGGTGCGACCGGAACAGCTTCGATTGGAACGGCAGCGGCCGGAACTGCCTCGACCGGACCTGCCTCAATCGGAACTGCCTCGACCGTGCCGACCGCGACCGCGGCTGCCGCCACCGCCGCGACCGTGGCTGCCTCGACCGGGACTGCCGTCTCCGTGACCGCCCCGACCGGCGCGGCCGCCGGCGGCGCGGCCGTAGCCGCGTGGGCGACCCGACCCCACGGCGGGGCGATAGAGGAATCCGCTGGTGCGGAGACGCCGTCGACCGGCCTCGTTGCAGCGGCCTCCTCCGGGCCGGTGGCGTCCGCTCCAGTTTCCGGAACATCCGCCAGCACGTCCGCGTCGCCGCTGCCGACGAGTCCCGCCGTTCCCGTGCCGCTGGCGAGCCAGGTGGCGCGTCCGCTGTTCACCCTGGCGGCCGCCGGACCCGGCGAACACACGATGTCGATCAGCATCACTCCCGACGATCTCGGGCCGGTTGTGGTGCGGGCGCAGATCAGCGCCACCGGCATCCGTCTGGAGCTGTTCGCCCCCACCGATGTTGCGCGGGACGCGTTGCGGCTCATCCTGCCCGACCTGCGTCGCGACCTTGCCGGGGGAGCACTGCCGGCAAGCCTCGACGTCTCTGCGCGCAACCAGCCCGGTGACGCCGGATCTTCGGGTCGGCAGGACCGCCCCGCGGGCGACCAGCAGAGCCAGGGGAACGAGGCGCTCGGCGGAGATCTCCGTGGCGCCCGGGACCGCCGCCGGGAGCCCGGTGCAACGGACCAGTGGCTCCGGTCCACGTCCATCGGCGCTGATGCCTCGGCCACCGACGCCGTGACGGACCCCGCACGAGCAGACCAGACGAGGGGACGAGTCGATGTTCTCGCCTGACCCGCCGCCTGCTGCGGCACGACGTGGCACAGCCCCGCCGGGCACACGACCACCTGGCACAGCCCCGCCGGGCTCACCGCCCGCCCTGCAGCATCCGTTCTTCCAACGCACGCCGACTCCCAGAAACGAGATCCCATGACCGTCGACGCCGTCGGCTCCGTATCCACCGCCGCAGCCGACTCCACCACTGGAGCCAGCCTGTACTCGACGACCCCGGTGCGCACGCCCAAGCAGACCCTCGATTCCGAGACGTTCATGTCCCTTCTGGTCGCCCAGTTGCGCAACCAGGATCCGAGTTCGCCCATGGACACCAACCAGATGATCGCTCAGACCACCCAGCTGGCCATGATGGAGAAGCTCACCGCGCTGTCCACCACCGCGGACGAGAACTTCTCACTCCAGATGCGCACGGCCGCCGCCGCCCTGGTCGGCCAGAACGTCACTTACACGGATGCCGCCGGCGCGAGCGTCACCGGCATCGTGTCAGCGGTGTCGTACGCCGGCTCGGTGCCGCAGGTCACCGTCGGCACGGCCAGCGTTGCTCTCGACGCGATCTCGGGGGTGACCGCCCCGAAGGGGTGACCGCGCACCGCGTGAACCTCGGGCGAACCTGCCCCTCGACGCCCTCCATCGCCGGCCCGCCAGTCACCAACCGGTGAATCGCCGGCCCGGCCCCAGCACGACATCACCGCACTGACACATCCGCTGCAGTCCCTTTCGAAAGGAAGCTCCCATGCTTCGCTCCCTGTACTCCGGAATCTCCGGCCTCCGCGCCCACCAGACCATGCTCGACGTGACGGGCAACAACATCGCCAACGTGAACACCACGGCCTTCAAGGCCTCGGCCACCCAGTTCCAGGACACCCTCTCGCAGCTCACCCAGGGCGCCGGCGGCCCGGGCACGACGACCGGTGGCACGAACCCGGCCCAGGTCGGACTCGGCGTTCAGGTGGCCGGCATCGCCACCAACTTCGCTCAGGGATCGTCGCAGGCCACCGGCAAGGCCTCCGACATGCTCATCTCCGGTGACGGATTCTTCATCACCCAGCAGGGCGGCGAGACCGTCTACAGCCGGGCCGGCTCCTTCGACTTCGACTCCGCCGGCCGCCTCGTCACCCCGTCGGGTGCGATCGTGCAGGGCTGGGGAGCCGTGAACGGCGTGGTCAACGAGGGCGGCGCTGTCGGGGACCTGTCGCTGCCGGTCAACGCGGTCATCCCGGGCACGGCAACGTCATCGGTCGCCATGACCGGAACGCTGCCGTCCGACGCCGTCGGCGGCACCCAGTTGCTGCGGGACGTCAAGGTCTTCGACGCCTCTGGCGCGGCCCGCACGGTCTCCCTGACCTTCACAAAGGCGGCAACCGGCAGCGGCTGGGGCGTTTCTGGTGTCGACGGCGCCACCACTGCAACGACAACGTTGGGCTTCACCGGAAGTGCGGTGACCTCCGGCGGCACGCTCGTGATCGGCGACCCTGCCGCTGGCGGCGTGACCGTGGACCTCACCACGCTGACGGGACTGGCCGGGATCAACACGGTCAAGGCAACGCCGAACGGTAGCGCCCCCGGTTCGCTCGAGTCCTACTCCTTCGGCAAGGACGGCACCCTGGTGGGCCTGTTCAGCAACGGCGAGCAGAAGGCGCTCGGCCGGATCGCCCTCGCCACCTTCACCAACCCGGGTGGGCTGGAGAAGACCGGCGAGAACGGCTACCGGGCCACCTTCAACTCCGGCACCGCAGCGCTCGGCGCTCCCGGATCGACAGGCCTCGGCTCGCTCACCGGCGGCGCCCTGGAAATGTCGAACGTGGACCTGTCGCAGGAGTTCACCAACCTCATCGTCGCCCAGCGCGGCTTCCAGGCGAACGCCCGCATCATCACCACCTCCGACGAGGTGCTGCAGGAGCTCACCAACCTCAAGCGCTAACGGACGCCCTCGTCGGTCGAGCCTGTCGAGCCCCGGTGAGACGACCGTAGGAGGTGCCCGCCTCGTGGCTCGAGCTTGTCGAGACCTAGTGAGGTGTGTCGCGAACGCCCACCGGCTCCCGGGATCTCGACAAGCTCGATCAGCGGATGGTGGCGACCCAGCGTCGGTCCACGTTGTCGAGACCTCGTAAGGCGCCTGCGAAAGGTTCCCACCTCGTTGGTCGAGCTTGTCGAGACCTCGCAAGGTGCCTGCGGTCGGTTCCCACCTCGTTGCGGGTGGGGCTTAGGTGCGTCGTGGCTGGTTGTGGCCGGGCATTTCGAGGAGTACCTGGCCGGGGTCGATGGTGGCGGGTGGCCTGAGCCAGTACCGACCGGTGTTCTCGAAGATTTGCCAGCGTTGGTTGTGCAGCAGCATGTGATGGGCGTGACAGAGCAGGATTCCCTGGTTGATGTCGGTTCGGCCGTGGTCCCGAAGCCAGTGTTCGACGTGGTGGGCTTCGGTGAAGGCTGGGGGCCGGTCGCAGCCTGGCCATCTGCAGCCGCCGTCGCGGGCGGCAAGGGCTCGGCGTTGGGTCCGATTGAACAGGCGTTGTTCGTGGCCGAGGTCCAGTGGTCGGTCGAACTCGTCGACCCTGATCTCGACGCTTCCGGAGTCGCAGATCAGACGCTCGATGGTCTCGGGGGAGACCGGGGCGGTGTTGCCTTCGATATAGCCGTGGCCGGCCTGGCCGGCCTGGCCGGTCGGGCAGATCAGAATGTCGTCGGCCGCTGAACCGGCTGAACCGGCTGAACCGGCTGATGCGGCTGGTCCGGCGAGGTCGGTGGGCGCTACGGGCTCGGCCGCCGGGGATGCGGTGGTGAGGATCTGCACGGCGGGGCGTCGGCCGCCGAGCATGTCGTTGGGGTTGATTGTGGTGCCGGCCCTGAGGAGATCGATGAAGCCGTCGCAGGTGATCTGGGTGGTGCTGCGGGGGTCGTCCTTGACCCGTTTGGCCCAGGCCGCGCGTTCGGTGTCGACGAAGCGCACGCCGCCGCGGCGGGGGCTGGTGAAGCTGTCGAAGGTGGCTTTGATGAACGCGCCCTGTTCCGGCGGGAACAGGCCGTCGATGCGGACCTGTCCGGTGTCCAGGGTCCAGATGCGCAGGTAGCGGTCGTCCCAGGCTTTCTGCTCCCGAACCCGGATGCCGGCCGCATCGAGGCTGTCGCGGGTCTGCCGGGCCTTCTTGAGTAGCTGGTCCACGTTCAACGAGCCGGCGTCGGCGAGGAGTCCGGCCAGGGCGTCGGCGAGGACCGGGCCGGTGACGACGGTGTCGATGTCGCCCAGGCCGGTGCGCAGGGCGTGGGCGGCATCGATGGAGAGGCTGCCGTCGGTCACGGCGTGCGAGATCGGCGCGTGCCACGGCAGCGGTGTCGGTGCCAGCAGCGGAACGACCGGGTCCAGGCCGTCGGGGGAGTCCGGGTCGAGTACCGGGTTCACATCGGCGTCGAGCAGCCGGCGGGCTGCTTCGGCGTCGGCGGCGGCGGCCTGGGCTTCGGCTTCTTCGGCCTCGGCCAGCATCCGGCCCACCCCCACGAGTTTGCGCGACTCGACCTTGCTGGTGCCGGTCAGCTCCTGGATCAGCGCCTCGGGGTTGAGGAATCCCTGCTGCGCCGCCAGGCCGGACTGGCCCAGCTCCCACCGGGACCGCTGGGCGAGGGTCTTCGCCATCCACGCCTTGCGGGTATCCAGCTCCCGCTGCGCCTGCGCGAGAGTGCGCTGACCGGCCAACACCGCGGCATCCGACAACGCGTCGTAATCACCGCTGCACGACCCCAACCTGG
>Ga0247803_1002058_pt1 | contig 10302 bp, 10 predicted proteins | sample UWRJL014104B1_FD_180928 | JGI IMG/M metagenome (GOLD analysis project Ga0247803, IMG submission 180928) | Plant litter microbial communities from Arlington Agricultural Research Station in Wisconsin, United States - UWRJ-L014-104B-1 | ecosystem: Environmental > Terrestrial > Plant litter >...
ACGTTCAGGTAATCCGACCCGAACAGGCATATTGGTCACTTTTTCAAATAATATTTCTATCTCAGGAATATTGGCCGTTCCGCCAGTCAGAACGAGGCCGCCAATCAGATGTTCTTCATATCCGGACTTAATAATTTCGGCATATACCATAGCCGCAATTTCTTTCAACCGTTCTTCGATAATCAGCGCAACATTTTTCTTTAAAACTTGCTTTGGCGCACGTCCTGCAAGGAAGTTAACCAAAATTTCAATATTAAGCGGTACATCGGCAGAAATTGCCACGCCGTGTTCCTTTTTCAACTTTTCAGCATTTGGCAATTGAATGCCGCATCCCGTCTTCAGGTCAGCGGTGATTAGCCTTCCAGCGACTGGGAAAGACGCAATGTGCCTGATAATTCCTTCCGAATATATCACAAGATCCGTGGTGTGGTCGCCAATATCGACCATAGCGATACCGGCTTTCATTTCACCTTCATCCAGCACAGCCAGGCTGGTTGCGAGCGGTGCGTAAATCATCTTGTCGCATTTCAGATGCGGGTCAGCTTCGACAAGGCTTTTTCTTGTACGCTGAATCGACTGATTATTTGCAGAAACAATCAGGAAATTTCCTCCAAGCTTAATTCCGGTTCTTCCAACAGGCTGACGAACACCCATGGAGTTATCCACAACAAATTCCATAGGCAAAACGTGAAGCACATCATAATTTGCTTCTGTCTTCGCCCGGTACATATCGTCAACTAACTGATCTACATCTTTTTGTGTAACTTCATCACCTGCCGAAGATGTTGGTCGTATACTTCCGTCACTCTGAGGTGTAACCCTTACATGACTTCCGCTAAAACTTACATTTACAATACCAATATCCAGATCAGAACGCGATGAAGCCTCTGCCAGTGCTTCACGTAAAGCAGTTCCAACCTGCATTATATTTTCCACCGAACCATTTATTACGGCTCCTTCAGGCACAAGAACCTCACTAAATCCCAAAATCTCAATATTGTCAAAACGAGATCCCGTTGCTTTGCCCTGTGCTGCGATTACGGTAATTTTCGTGCTTCCAATATCTACTCCTACTACAATATTATCCTGTGCCATGTTGATGGTGAATTATTATTCACAAACTATTTGATCTTGAAACTTAACACTAATTTTCGAATATCTGCTCCAGTCTTTGCTAAGCACTTTGTCATAAAAAATACGCAGCTTATCAAATTTTGGCACAAAATCCTCCGGCATTCCCAGCTCGATACGCTGGTCACCCAGCAAAGTCATTAACTGTACTTCGCCGTCTTTATCGACGAACATTTCAGCAATCTGGGCTTTCCAGAATTCATCCGTATTTAAAAAACGGATCAAATCCATCAGCATCAACCCTTTTTTACTTTTCAATTGTTTTGAATTTATAAAAAAAGGCCCTGAAACTAACAATGTCCGTGCTGAATAACTATCAGACAACGGAAAAAAAACGCCTTCGTCGTTAATATAGTATCCAGATGTATTTCGCCACTCTCCGTTCTGCGATGTGTTGATCCATCTCGCAAGTGGTTTCTCCTGCTCAACTTCTACGACAACATTGCCTTTCAGGTCACGAAAAACCTGACATTTTTTTACAAGTTTATTTTTCCTGACCCTGTTTTCAAGGTCGGAAAGATGAACATCCCGTAATCTGCTTCCCAATAATGGATCACTTCCGTTCTCCGTAAGCAGCATCTGAATATCTGTTTTATCCAGAAAATGCATCCCGGAATCACCGTCAATAGAGATGATTATATTGTTACATCGCTGATTACCAAGGCGGCTTTCGGCCATACCAATGCCAATAATAGGCAGTATGAGCCACAAGCTACGTTTAAACAAATGCCAAGAATAGTCAAATTTACGTAACATCTTAGTAATTTTAAAAGCGCTGGTACTAATTATTACTAAAAGGGTTTTGTAGAATATTTTTGATAGGGCCTACAAGGGTATCAATATCACCTGCCCCTATTGTCACCACAATATCCGTATTTAATTTCGGTAAAAGGTCCAAAACATCTTTTTTACTGACTAAATGTTTATCCTCGATCTCTACTTTTCCTAACAACATCTCAGAATTTACTCCTTCAATCGGCAATTCTCTGGCAGGATAAATGTCGAGTAATAGTAATCTGTCGACTAACGATAAGCTCTCTGAAAACCCATCGGCAAAATCCCTCGTTCGTGTAAACAAGTGGGGTTGAAATATCCCCGTGATATGCCGTCCCGGGTAAAGAGCCTTCACCGAAGATAGAAACGCTTCAATCTCAGAAGGATGATGCGCATAGTCGTCAATATATACTTTTGCAGGAAGTTCGACCTGGTATTCAAAACGTCTTTTTACTCCTTTATAACTTTCAAGGGCTCCTTTGATACTTTCACCCGAAACACCAAGATGGAGAGCTACTGCGCTCGCAGCTATCGAATTTTCGATGTTATGATATCCCGGGATTTTCATTGCAATATCCTTGATCATTCCTTCCGGATAAATAATGTCAAATACAAAACGGGCATTTTCAATTCTTATGTTTCCCGCATGATAATCTCCGCTATCCAAAGAATAAGTAAACACATTTGCCTTCGTACTATCAGCAAGATCTAATCCTTCTCTCATAAACAGTGCCCCCCCTTCATCGATCTGGCCAACAAATTCCCTGAATGACGCCAATACATTTTCATGCTTGCCATAAATATCCAGATGGTCTGCATCCGTTGATGTGACAATGGCAATTTCAGGAAACAATGTTAAGAATGACCGGTCAAATTCATCGGCCTCAACTACACAGACGACTTCATTTAAATTTTCTGTTGGGGCATTTAACAACAAATTGGTACCATAGTTCTGGGTTATTCCACCCAAAAATGCAGTACAATTAACATCAGAATAACGAAGTATGTGCGCAACCAAAGACGAAGTCGTTGTTTTTCCGTGTGTTCCGGCTACGCCTACCGTTTTTAAATTTTTTGTAAGCAAACCTAATACTTGTGATCTTTTCAGGATCATAAAATTTTCCTGCCTGAAATAATTCATTTGCTTATGCTGGACCGGAACAGCGGGCGTATAAACAATTAATGTTTCTGACGGATCTGCCAAAAATGCTGCTGGAATGCTTTCTATTTCGTCTTCAAGTGTCACAGGAATTCCCTCAGTAATCAGGTTTTCAACCAGTGGGGTTAATGTTTTATCATAACCTGCTACCTGAAATTCATTGGCTTTGAACCATCGTGCCAATGCGCTCATTCCTATTCCGCCTATTCCTACAAAATATATGTACTTCCAGTTATTCATAAAGTCTCGGGGTAAAAAATATATTATCGGTAAATGTAAAAGCTTACTTGACTAATTTTAAAACCTCTGCTGCGATGTCGTAAGCTGCTGTCGGCTTTGCCAATTTTTGGATATTTGATTTAAGTACATCCTGCCTTTTTTGATCTTCCAGTAAACTCAATGCTGCCGGAATCAATTCTTCTGCTGCATTCGAATCTTTAATAAAAATCGCAGCATCCTGCTGAACAAGGTTCATCGCATTTTTCGTCTGATGATCTTCTGAAGCAAAGGGAAAGGGGACAAGAATCGATGGCTTGATAGCCAGACACAATTCTGAAACGGATAATGCGCCAGCTCTAGACACCACAACGTCTGCCGCTGCGTAAGCCAGATCCATTTCGTAGATAAACTCAAATGCTTTCGCGCTAGTTGATTTTAACCCCGAAACAGTTGCCTGAGCTGTTGAGATAAATCCTTTTCCAGTCTGCCATAAAACCTGATAGCCGGATTCTACAAGATTGGCGATTCCTGCGTTTATACTTTCATTAATCGACTTCGCTCCCAGGCTTCCGCCCATAACGAAAAGCGTTTTCCTGCCATCCTGAAATCCAAAATAATCAAGTGCTTCCTGTCTTTTAGAAGCCACATCCACGATATCACTTCTCACCGGATTTCCGAAAAGTCTGACTTTTTCTTTTGGGAAAAAAGCTTCCATTCCCGGATAGGCGACACAGATCTTACTGGCTCTTTTTGCTAAAAGTTTATTTGTTATTCCCGCGTAAGAATTTTGCTCCTGAATCAGCGTCGGGATACCAAGGAGCGAGGCAATCATCAATAGGGGACCACTGGCAAAACCACCAACACCAACAGCCACATCCGGGCGAAAATTTTTAATTACAGATCTGGCCTTCCATAAACTATTAGTCAGTTTAAAAGGGAAGGCGAGGTTATCCAAAGAAATTTCACGCTTTATTCCTACAATTGGAAGGCCTATGATTTCGTAACCTGCACGCGGCACTTTCTCCATCTCCATTTTGCCTAGGGCACCCACAAAAAGAATCTCTATTCCGGGTTCAATTTCCTTTAAAGCATTAGCAATGGCAATAGCCGGATATATATGCCCGCCTGTTCCACCACCACTAATAATTACTCGCTTTGACATAAAATTCATTAAATCTTTTTCTCATCCATTTTTTCTCCTCTGCTTACGCTCAGGATCATTCCCATTGCCACACCTGTAAATAATAGAGATGTTCCTCCCTGGCTAAAAAATGGAAGTGTCTGACCCGTTACAGGAACCAGACCGACTGTAACTGCCATCGCAGAAAATGCCTGAGCGACGACGACAAAAGTCAGACCCGCTGAAAGCAATCCGCCAAATGGTCTTTTTGTGGCTTCGATGGCTTTAAGGCCGCGGTAAAGAAGAATTAAATAAGCGATCATCAACGCAAGACCACCTAAGGTGCCATATTCCTCAACTACTACCGCGAAAATAAAATCTTTCTGAGGTTCGGGTAAGAACCTGCGCTGGCGGCTTTTTGCCGGCCCTTCTCCATATAAACCACCCCGGGCCATCGCCATATAGGATTGCTGAGATTGATAAACTACTACGTCTTTATCCAAAAATGCGGTGATACGATTTTGTGCAGTCCCTGACCTCTGCGTAGAATTTAATAAAATTGCAACTCCCGCAAAAAACACAAGCCCCATGGCTGTAAAAAAGAGATAGTGGATCGGTACCTTGCCCACAAACATTAACAGGAAACATATTCCTGCAAGCATAATTGCTGTGGAGACATTACTGGTAAAAATTAATCCGCAAACCACCCCCACCAGCGCCAAAGGCTCCATAAAAAGTTCACGCGTGTTCCATCCTCCCTTGATATGTCGTGCCAGAATTAATGACAAATGGGCAATGAGGGCAACTTTTGCCCATTCCGAAGGCTGAAATCTCTGCCCTATGATTGGTATCTCAATCCAACGTGATGCTTCATTAACGGACCTTCCAAAAAACATCGCAAAAATGAGCAGAAGAATTGAACTCCAAACCGCCATCCTGGTTACATACACAAACTTTATGTAAGGAATTTTATGAACCCAATACATAATGAGTAGTGATAAAATACAAAGGACAGAATGCTTAAAAAGATAATATTCGGTGTCTCCCTGCTTTAAACTATATGCGTCTTTTACGCTTGCACTATATACAACGACGATACTTGAAAGCAACATCCCAACGCAAATACCCCAGATCCAGCGATCACCTTTGAGGTTACCTGCAAACCATGCCTGTGTTTCTTCCCTTACTTTCTGAATAGCTTCCATATGCAGTAATTAGTCGGCTAGGTTGATAACGGCTTGCCTGAATTTATCACCCCGGTCTTCGTAATTTTTAAATAAATCGAAACTTGCACAGGCGGGCGACAGCAATACAATATCTCCCGGATTGCTTAACATCTTTGCTTTATTAACGGCATCCTGAATATCTTCCGTTACGTATATCTCAGGAACGATTTCTCCGAAATATTCTTTTAGTTTTTCAAATTTTGGCGTTAAAATGATCAAAGCCTTGACTTTCTGACGAACCAGTTCTTCAATTTGCCCGTAATCATTTCCCTTGTCCACGCCACCGGCTATCAGGACAATTGGCTGTTGAAAACTTCCAAGCGCATAAAAAACTGAATCAACATTTGTCGCTTTGGAATCATTTACATAAGTTACTCCATCAAGCACAGCAACCTGTTCAAGGCGATGTGGTGCGTTTTTGAATGATATCAAGCCCGTTTTAATTACGTCAGCAGTCAATCCTACGCATTGAGCGACCAGAATGGAAGCAAGCGCATTTACGGCGTTGTGAGGACCTTTTATCGGTAATTCTGAAAAACTTTGTTCGTAAGTAAAATCATCCTTGATCGAAACCAGTTTATGTCCCTGGTAAAATCCTCCTTGCGGCAAACTTTCGTCCAGCGATATCCCCCATTTTTTCGACGGAATTGCCCGCTTCGTTAATTCGAGACTTATCACGTCGCTGTCGGCAAAATAAATGAAATTGTCATCTGCGGTCTGTTTTTGAACAATTCTGAATTTTGAGTCAACATAATTCTGAAAATTGTAGTCATAGCGGTCCAGATGATCCGGCGTAATGTTCAGCAATACAGCTACGGACGGATGAAAATCAAAGCTGTTATCTAATTGAAAACTACTGATTTCCAATACATAATAATCAAAGTTTTTTTCAGCAACCTGCCATGCGAAACTTTCTCCGATATTGCCCGCCAAGCCAACATTCAACCCGGCTTCCTTGAGCAAATGATATGTAAGAAGGGATGTTGTTGTTTTTCCGTTACTACCCGTAACCGCGATTAGTTTAGCATCTGTATAACGCGAAGCAAATTCAATCTCTGAAATCACCGGAATACCTTTCGAAACAAGCGCGACAATAATCGGAGCCTTATCAGGTATGCCCGGACTTTTAACAACTTCGTCTGCACCCAGAATGAGCGAATCAGTATGAAGTCCTTCTTCAAAACTTATATTTTCACGAAGTAAAACCTCGCGGTATTTTTCAATTATCGGGCTGCGATCTGATAAAAAAACATCAAATCCTTTTAATTTACCAAGTATTGCCGCTCCAATTCCGCTTTCCCCACCACCTAATACGACGAGTTTTTTCTGCACCATATTTTCACATTTTAACTAAGAAGTAAAGTACGCAGTTTAATCCCTTTCTATGAAGTATTTTTAACGCTTTCTTGAAAAATACTTATTTAAAAAAAAGAGGCATGAAATCATGCCCCTTTGAACTATACATATATCTTAATCTTTATGCTTCCTTCTTATCTGACTCTGAAAGCTTTAAGCGATTTGCGACCTTTACAATTAAGAAAATCACCCAAGCGATGATCAGGAACTGAATGAGCGTCTGGATGAAGTTGCCATATTTGACAGCAACCTCCGGTGTTTCTCCGACAGCCTCTTTCAATACGATTTTCAGCTCAGTGAAATCAACTCCACCGATCAGAATTCCTAAAATTGGATTAATGATATCCTCAACCAGGGAAGTTGTAATTTTCCCAAAAGCAGCTCCGATAACAACACCGACAGCAAGATCCAGCACATTACCTTTTGCAATAAAAGTCTTAAATTCTTGAAGCATAAGTTTGTAGTTTAGATGTAACGTCCGATAAATCTAACTAAAACGTATATAAAAAACCAATACTTAACCCCTGGGCAAACTGGATATCGTCTACCTGAGTTTTGTTGTATACTACAATCGCTCCCAAATTCACGTTAAAATATTTGGCAATTTTTGCCGTCAGCATCGCATCAAGTCTGTGATCGTTTTTGAATTCACGTTTTTCCGTGATCTGGTTTTTATTGTAAGCCGTGAAAAGTAAATATCTGAATTTAAGATTTATATTTTTTGCAAGATCCTTGTCAAAGTTCGCTACTAACTGTGCAATTCCGACTTCATTTCGAATTCGTCTCCCAATTTTGACGCCATAATTTTCAGGAATGGTTTTATACAGATTCCTGTCCGAAACAATGGTTTGGCGAATGGCGCCAGGGGCAAGATCGATGAAGAAGTAAGGAGCTGGTTTATATTCAATACCGATTGCTTCCGTTAAATATGCTGGTGCAAAAAGACCTGAAACTTTCGTTTTAAACCCAACTGAGTCCGGAGCCTCAGAATAGTTATATCCATTTGCAAATTGAGACAGCAGGTTGAAATTTGCAAACAAGCTCCATTTTTCCGTCAGCTCGTAGTTGTATTTGGTATCAAAAAATAGCCTGTCAAGATTTTTCCTGCTTCCCTGAGCCTGATTTTTCACGATCCCATATTGCGATTGAAAATCGTTCCGCCATGAATTCCTACCTGTTTTCTTTTCGCTGAGCGCATTAAAAAACGCTCCGAGTGCAATGGATGTGACACCTCCGCCGGTCCAGTTTGAACTGAAAGAACCCTGGGTCAGGTTAACTCCGAATTCTATCTTTTTCCATGCAGTGTCTCCTTTAACTTTAAGTATTCCGGTATTAAGAGAATTGGTAAGATCAACCTTCTTTTTAATGTCATCTTGTGCGAAAGCCATTGAAGAACCCAGCAGCAAAAGGCCTATCATAAGTGGAGTAAATTTCATCGTTCTTCTCATGCTCATAGAATTTGTGTTCATTTTAGTTAAAAATTTCCACCTGCCTTGTTTGAAAAAATTGAAGAGGCAAAATGGTAGTGGTGTTGTCATTTACTATGGTTACTGTTGTGTTATCAATTTTTGTAATCATGCCTTTGATGTCATCAATCTTTATTACCTGGCCCTCTCGGTAATTCTTCCGGCTGTAAAATGATGAAATGATGTTCGACAACACATCTTTGGAGGCGATCCCATATCCCAAAGAAAAAGCAAGGATTACGCCCCCTATCACAAGAAGAAAGCTTGATTCGAGCAGCGTTGTCTCTATACCAATCTGGCCTAACGCACTGATAAACGTAATGATCAGGAAAAACACAAATGCGATATTTCCGATCAGTTTTGCAGAAGGAATATTGAATGACTTACAAGTCGCAACGACAGCGCCTTTGATCGCATCTGAAATCATAATACCGATCTGCAGCATAACAGCAGCGGCGATAAGTTTCGGAATAAAATTCACAAGTGATAATACCATACTGGTGATGGCATCAACACCAAGGGTTTCCGTTGCAGCAGTAAGGAAAATCAGCAAAATGAAGTAATAGACAACTTTTGCAACGATATCGCTCAGTTTTATTTCCGTTTTTAGCTGTTTGATCAAGCCAATTTCATTGAGTTTGTCGCCGATTTTATCAAATCCGATGGTAACCAGTACTTTACGGATAACAATTGTAATTCCTTTTGCGACTAAATAGCCGATGGCTACGATGATAAAGCAGCCGATCACACGTGGAACGAAGATTACAAACTGATTTATTAACGTATTAAACGTATTAAGTAGAATTTCGGAGATATTTGGGAGGCTGTTCATATGTTAGAGTAAAATGTGTGTTGTTGCGAAAAAATCCTGAGTTTTGATCAGCCTCAGTCTGTATCTCCTACGGATAAACTTACCACCAAAGCACCCAGAAAATGCTCGGTGAAATGAGTAACTACATTCATGGTATCACGAATTGTATTTACTTCTGAGACAAGTGCCCTTTTTAGATATTCAGGCACTTCCTCCGTAGGTTCAAGGTCCTTTAAAACTGAGTTTCCAGAAGGCATATATTAGAAATTTATCAAATACTTAATCAATTCAATCAATTTGATAAAGAATATACCCAGGAAAATCATTGTTTCCAGATACTTCTTCCGTAGCTTTTCTCTCGATCTGAGAAGCCGCATTTTAACCGCACTTTCTGTTATTTTAAAAATATCGGCGATGTCTCTTATACTGAGATCGTCGGTATATTTCATGAATAAAATACCCTTCTCGTCTACGGTTAATGTATCCAGGGCAGTTTTGAGATTTCTTGCTTCAATGTCATCGCCGTCGAAAAGATTGTTTAAGTCAATATCATCAGGAACCTCCATTGGCTCATCCTGATACACTTCGCCTCTTTTCTTGTTGGAACGCAGTTGATCCATACAGTGGTTGTATGTAATCGAATACAACCATGTTGAAAATTTGGCATCCTCCTTGAAGGTCCCGAGTTTGAAAATTAATTTTAAAAAGATGTCGTGTGTAAGATCCTCGGCTTTCGCGGAATCTTTGACAAAAGACAGGCACTTGTGATATACCTTATCGGCATACCGACCGTACAGTTTCTCGAAATAGTGGTTACGCTGCGTATCCACAAATAGCTTAACTAACTCTTCGTCAGTATAACTATTTTCTTTGAGTTCTTCTTTAAACGTTTTGACCGCCATACATGCAAAAAGTAACAGAGCGAGGCCTATGTTGTGTGTAAATATTTTTTTCTTGCCGGCAAATAACAAAAACAACGCCTGGTATACAAGTATACGTCAGGCGTTGTTTTTATTTTTTTACTATTTTTTTTTTATTTC
>Ga0247803_1002059_pt1 | contig 10301 bp, 6 predicted proteins | sample UWRJL014104B1_FD_180928 | JGI IMG/M metagenome (GOLD analysis project Ga0247803, IMG submission 180928) | Plant litter microbial communities from Arlington Agricultural Research Station in Wisconsin, United States - UWRJ-L014-104B-1 | ecosystem: Environmental > Terrestrial > Plant litter >...
CCCGATCAGCGGCCAGTTCCTGCGCACGTCGAACCCGGCGATCGTGGCCCAGCACCAGGCCAAGGTCTACGGCAAGGCCGCCGTCGGCGCCCCGCCGATGTCGGTGCCGCACCTCGACACCCGGGTAGTGGATGGCGAGACCTCGCTGCTCTTCGGCCCGTTCGCCGGTTTCAGCCCCAAGTTCCTCAAGACCAGCACCTGGTTCGACCTGCCGTTCTCGGTGCGCCCGCACAACCTCGTGCCCATGCTCGCCGTGGCCAAGAACAACTTCGGCCTGATGAAGTACCTGGTCGGTGAGGTCTTCGCCTCCCGCAAGGCCAAGCTGAACGCGCTCCGCGAGTTCATGCCCACCGCCAAGGCCGAGGACTGGGAGCTGATCACCGCTGGTCAGCGGGTGCAGGTGATGAAAAAGGATGCCAAGGCCGGCGGCATCCTGCAGTTCGGCACCGAGGTCATCACCTCCGCCGACGGCAGCATCGCCGGACTCCTCGGCGCCTCGCCCGGAGCCTCCACCGCGGCCCCGATCATGGTCGACCTGCTCAAGCGCTGCTTCCCGGGGGAGTACTCCCGGTGGGAGCCGCAGCTGCGCGAAATGGTCCCGAGCCTGGGCACCAAGCTCTCCGACAACCCCGCCACGGCCGCCGCCTCCCTGGCGGCCACCGCCCAGACGCTGCACCTCACCGCGTAAGGGTCCCGGCCCCGCCAGTCGCGGCCACGCCCGGTCCCGCCCGGCACTAAAGGCGGAGATATTCGCGACACGCCGCATCCGCCGCCCGAACAGCCGGCGTGTCACGAAGATCTCCGCGTTTACGCATGCGGCCAACGCTGAGCCGCCCGCCCCGACGCTGATCGAGCCTGTCGAGACCCCGGATGCCTCCACCACCTTGCATCCCACTCGAACATGTGTTCGACTGGATGCATGCGCTGGAGTGGACAGGAACTAACGACCGAGCAGGCCGGCGCGCTGCCCGGCCTGGCCCGGTTGAACAACCTGGTGCGAAGCGTGCGCACCCCCGAATTCGACGGGATCACCTTCCACGAGGTGCTCGCCAAGTCCGCCCTCAACCGGGTGCCCGGTCAGAGCGCGATGCCGTTCGGCTGGACCATCAACCCCTACCGGGGCTGCTCTCATGCCTGCACCTATTGCCTGAGCCCGGAGACTCTGATCCTGATGGCTGACGGCCGGCAGAAGCCGCTCTGGGAAGTACGCGTCGGAGACGCAATCATCGGCACCCGACCGGAGGGCTCCTACCGGCGATACGTGGAGACCTCTGTCCTCGCTGCCTGGAACACCCGAAAGCGCGCCCACCGGATCACCCTTGCCGACGGCACCGAGATCGTGGCCAGCGGCGATCATCGGTTCCTCACCGAACGCGGCTGGGAATTCGTCACAGAGGCCCCGGCCGACGATGGGGAGCGCCCCAATCTCGCCACTGGCAACAGTCTGATGGGTTTCGGACGAATCGGGCCAGTGGATGCGCACCGCGCGCCATCAAGACCGGCCGGCCCAGCCATCGACCGCAAGCTCTCCATCGCCGGCCGGGCGGTCAAGTCGGATGCGAAGCTCCAGATCCTTTCTATCGAAGACCTGGGTGCCACCATCGACATGATCGACATCACCACGGGCACCGGTGACTTCATCGCCAATGGCGTCGTCAGCCACAATTGCTTTGCCCGCCCCACCCACAACTACCTCGACCTCGACGCCGGCAAGGACTTCGACAACGAGATCATCGTGAAGGTCAACGTCGCCGAGGTGCTGCGAAAAGAACTCACCAAACCCACCTGGGGCAAGCATCCGGTGGCCCTGGGCACCAACACCGACCCGTATCAGCGCGCCGAGGGCCGCTACCGGCTGATGCCCGGCGTCATCGCCGCGCTTGCCGACTCCGGCACGCCGTTCTCGATCCTCACCAAGGGCACCCTGCTGCGCCGTGACCTCGACCTGCTGCAAGAGGCCAGCCAGAGAGTGCCGGTAGACCCGGCCATGTCGATCGCCATCTACGACGACGCGCTGCAGCAATCGGTCGAACCCGGCACCCCGAGCACCAAGGCTCGGCTGGCCACGGTTAGCGCGATCCGCGAGCGGGGCATGGACTGCTCGGTGTTCATGATGCCGATCCTGCCGTTCCTCACCGACACCAAGGCCCACCTCGACGAGGCCATGCGCCAGGCCAAGGCCGCCGGCGCCACCGGGGTGCTTTACAGCGCCCTCTATCTCAAGCCAGGCGTCAAGGAGTGGTACTTCCACTGGCTGGAGCAGGATCACCCCGAGCTGATGCCGAAGTACCGCGAGCTCTACAAGCGGGGCACCTACGCACCCAAGGAGTACCGCCAGTGGCTGGCGGAGCGGATCCAGCCGCTGCTCCGCGCGCACGGGCTGCAGCGCCGCACCGAGGATCCAGCCACCGGCGGCATCCTCTCGACGGCCCTGACCATGGCGCCCTCCCGCACCGCCCAGCCCGGCGCCCCGGCAGTCCCGCCGTCGCTGATCGCCGCCGAGCTGCCGCTCGACCTGACACCCACCCTGTTCTGAGCCACCACAGCCCGTGGGAGCCTAGCCGAGATTGGGCTAATGCTTCAGTCGGATCCGCGGACGGGTGCAGACTCGGCATGCACGGGCCTCGGACGAAGAACGGCCCAACGGCGGTCCGTTCGAGCATTCACCCATCGCCTCACAGCATCAGTGTGCCGCTCCGTGCCCTGCGCGAACAACCAGCCGGCCGCCACGAGCACGCAGATTACCCCGACGAACGCGAGCCACGAAACGGCGGTTGGCTGCCAAGACCCGGTGACCTGGTTGGGGCTTAGTGCGACGGCGATCAGCGAAAGGATCGGGAGGTGAATCGCGTATAGCGAAAATGATGAGTGTGCCATCTTCGACGTGAAGGTGAGGAGGCCGTCCGTGATCTTGTACCGGGGATGGACGTCCGGGAGCAGCAATGCGGTGAGCAGGGCGGCGGAGACGGCCACGGCGTAACTGGTGGGAGGCGTAGTAGTGGGACTTCCACCAGCGACCTTGTCGGCAACCATCGTTGCCAAGGTAAGCACGACGCAGACGAGTCGGGCGGCGAGCAGCAGCACATAGGGCACCTTCCTGAGGGCTTCCATGATTCGGTCTTGGTAGAACGCAACGAGCCCTCCGAGTAGCCAAACCGGGAAGAGAGCGGCAACGCCCCAACCGAAGAAGACTAGAACAGCACCGCCTGCAGCTAAACAGACCACTCGACTTCTCCAGGACTTCGCGAAAGCGAATCCCACAAGCAGCAGAGGAAACGCGGCATAGTAGGCAAACTCGTATGAGACGGACCAGAGCGCCCGATTCGAGCCGAGCACTTCGACGTAGATGGGCTGCAGAAAGAACATGTTGCCGACGACCGTTGCAAGATCGGTGTTTGCGACGGCGTCACTTGCTGCCGAATACCGGGGGCTGGCGCCCAGCCATGTGCGCCCAATCCAATCGAGCGCAAGCGTTAGAACAATTGCCGGGACCAGCACAAGCCACAGACGTACGAGCCGACTGACGCCGTAGCCCTTCCACGAAAACTTGCGGCTCGCCATCGTCCGCAGGGAGCTCCCCCCGACGAAATAGCCACTCAGGACGAAGAACACAAGTACGGCACCGTGTTCCATGCTGAGAATGGCGAGAATACCTTGCGTGATCGGGTCGTTGGGGGCTTCGTCCCGGGCGACGAATAAATACGCTCGCGCATGTCCGACCACTACCAGCAGCGCCGCAACTGCACGGAGCGCATTCAATGCCCGATTTTCGCGCGAAACAATCAGCCTTGAATCGCTCACTATTCCCCCACCAAGTTTCAGATTAGCCGTTCGATAGAAGATATCGCCCAAATCCCTGGTGCGGTGCTCGCCCCGTCAAATTAACCCAGATTGCAAGGCAACGTAGTCGCGCCAGGCGACTGTTGAGCACAGCGGCATCTCACCACTGTGTCTCGTAGCCGAGCCCTATTCAGTCGCGGTGGCTTGACCGCAATCCTTGACGGATGCGCGGTTCCGGAAGGAGGTGGCGGCAGCAAGGTGCAAATAGACAGCGCCGTTGATGGGTTGTTCAGAATGACCAAATGCGCCGTGCCATCTCGCAAGTCACTGGGTTTGACCAAGCGGCCGCGCCTCAGCGGGAGGGGCTCACGTTCGTTGAGGATGTTCTGGCGAATGAGGTGGATCTCTTGGTGTGAGTTTCGATCAAGCGAAGATCGACCAAAAACTCATTCGCTAGGAAGCTCAGGAACGCGAGCAGCGCGCATCCGAATTGCGTCGAGATGTGGCGCGCAGTCTTGAGGCTCACGGCTCCAGGATCCGCGATATAGGTGTGGTGATTGTTGTCTCGTAACAGTCCAGTTAGCAGGCGCCATCCCCGCCCAACGCCTCGCCCGGTGCAAAGCGGCGCCATCCCCGCCAAACGCACCCCACCGACCGATGCGCAGCCCGTCGCGGCATCTCGACGACCTGATCGCCGCACGCGCTGGCGCCGCACACCGCCCCGCACAACTGGGATAATCAACGGTGGAGAGGGCGCAATGTCACTTGGGTTACCCGGCCACCTGGTTCAGGCCACGCTGAGCCGTGCGCTCGCGCGCGCCTCGCACTGGTTCGGCCTGATCTGCCTGGCCGGCGCGCTCCTGTCGGTGCTGGCGCTGAGCGTGTTCCCGGTCACCGACCGCCTTCCGGTCACCGTCGCCGCGATCCTTGGCATGGGCGCGCTGCTGGCCCTGCTCGCCCGCTGGCGCACGGTGCCGCTCACCATCGCGTACCTGCTGCTGGGCGCCGTGTGCACCTACCTGTTCACCAGCGCGGTCCTGGGCATGCCCGGCGTCTTCCCGTCCTCGGACATGTTCCTGATCTCCCTGCCCAAAATGGCCCTGATCATGGTCGGCGGCGCCGGCTCCGGCGCGCTCATCGGGGTGCTGTGGAGCACGGTCGGCTTCCTGCTCGCCGAGGTCGCCGCCACCCTCGCCGTCTCGCAGACCCCGGTGCCCGACCGCCCCGACGTCTTCACCATCGTCACCTACCTGTTCCTGGTCGGCGTGATGCTGCTCGACGGCCTCGCCCGCCGCACCGGACGCGCCGCCCAGCCGGCCATCCACCGCGCCGTGCAAGACGACCAGTCCCGCATCCTGCGGCACGACTTCGACGTGCGCGCCATCGCCCTCATGCACGACACCACCCTCAACCAGCTGGTGTCAGTGGCCCGCGCCAAACCCGGCCCGCTCACCCGTGGCCTCGAGGCCGGCCTCCGCGAGACCCTGCAGACCCTCGCCGAGCGCGACTGGCTCACCCACGTCGACGAACGCACCGCCACATCCGCGGGCAATGACGGATGGCTGTCCAGCGCCGTGTTCCGCGCCATCGACCGCATGCGTGACCGCGGTCTCGTCGTGGACATCACCGGCGACAAGGAGGCCCTCGCCCGCCTCGACCCGCAGAGCGACCAGGAGCTGGGCCTGGCGGTGCAGCAATGCCTGGTCAACGTGCTGCTGCACGCCGGCATCGTCACCGCCGAGGTGGTCATCGACGCCGACGAGCAGAACGTCTCGGTGATGGTGCTCGACGCCGGCCGCGGGTTCATGGAGGCCGAAACCGGCAGCGACCGACTGGGCCTGCGCCAGTCGGTGCGCAAGCGCATCGAACGGCTCGGCGGATCCGTCGTGATCTGGTCCCGCCCCGGCGCCGGCACCTCGGTGCTCCTCACCCTGCCGGCCCCGCCCATCGTGGCGAGCACCATCGCCGCGGCCGCCGAAGCCGCGGACGAAGCCGCCGCCGAAGCCGGTCCCTCCACCGAACTGCCCTTGTCCGGACCAGTTGCCTCGGCGCACCGGGGCACCTCGTCCGCGGCGGGGCAACTCGCGGATAAGCCCGCCCCCACCGACCGGGCCACCCCGTGACCCGCCGCCGCGCCACCCAGCAGCGCCTCGACCCGCTGGGCACCCTCGCCGCCTGGCCGCTGTCGCCGGCGATCGCCGCGATCGTGCTCTGTTACTCAGTGATCGCCACGGTCCTGCAGCAGGACCAGATCCAGAGCCCGCTGCTGGCTACCCTCGCCGTGCTGGCCATGGGCGCCGCCGCCGGCACCCTGGTGATCGCCACTCAGCCGGCCAATGCCCCGTTCAACGGTCGGATGCACCTCGTCATGGTCGGCCTGGCCCTGCTCGGCTATATCCTCGAACAGTTCAGCCGCTGGGGCGGCAACCTGCTCGTGCAAGACGACTTCGGCCCGGTCTGCATCGGCTTCCTGCTCCTGGCGCTGGCCCCCTACCGGCCCTGGCGCCAGATCGCCTTCTCAGGCGCCGTCGCCAGCGTCGTCGCGATCGCGATCACCCTGCCGCAGGCCGACTCGTTCAAGGTCGAGGTGCCCATCGCCGTCTACGCGATCGTCTCGGCCACCCAGATCCTCGCCCCCACCGCCGCCGGCGCCGCGTACTCCCGCCGCATCGTGCGTTCGATCCTGGCCTGGCAGACGGATGCCCGCCGCGCCATCGTCGCCCGCACCGAGGAAGCCCGTGGTCAGATGGCCCGAGCGGTGGTGGAGCAGCAGGTCGCCGCCCTGAAATCCGGCGTCATCCCGTTCCTCGCCGAGCTGCTCGAACGCGGCACCGTCTCCGCCCTGGACATCGCCCACGCCGGCCAGCTCGCCGCCGATGTGCGCCGCACCCTGGTGGCCGAGATCGACCGCACCTGGCTGGACTCCGTGGCCACCCGGGAACGCGCCGCCTTGACCGAGCGCGGCACCCCCGGGCTGCTCGTCGTGGCCGACCCCGAACACCGCGCCACCGCGTTCCGCGCCGACCAGCGCGCCGCCACCGCCGCCCTGATCGGTGCTCTCTGCGCCGCGCCCGGCTTCGACCCGCACAGCCTTGTCGTGCAGATCACCGGCACCGCCCCGCCGGTCAAGCCCGCCCCGAGCCGGGCCCGACCGGCGCAGGCGCTGCCCACCGCGGCCCAGGACACCGCGTCCGTGCCCATCGTGCCCCGGTCGCCCGTGGCCAAGCCCGCACCCGCTGCCCCGGCGCCGGCACAGGTCGACACGATCACCATCCAGGCCGCGCTCGACCTGCCGCCGCGCAAGGTGCGCGCCCTGCTGCGCCCGTACCTGGGCGTCATCCGGGTGGTCTTCGACAATGTGCGGGTCACCGTGCGGCGCCCCTCGCTCACCATCGAGTACGACAGCGCCCGCGACCCGAACGAGGCATCCGCAGAACGACAGGCCCCGTCCACCCCTGCCACCCCTGCAGGGGTGCGCGCGCAGAAAGCGCCCCGCCAAGTACGCTGAAACCTCAACGTATAAGAGGGCGGTACCGGCGGTTATGGCGAAACTGTATTTCCGATACGGGGCGATGAACAGCGGCAAGAGCACCTCGATGCTCCAGGCCGCCTACAACTATGAAGAGCGCGGCCACCGGGTGCTGCTGGCCAAACCGTCGGTCGACACCAAGGGCGACCGCGGCATCCTCTCCCGCCTGGGGGTCACCCGCGGCGTCGACTTCCTGCTCACACCAGACGCGGATGCGTACGCCCTGTTCCAGCAGCACCGCGCCGACACCCTCGCCAGCACCGGGCTCGACGTCAGCGCCCTGCTCGTCGACGAGGCACAGTTCCTCACCGAAACCCAGGTCGACGACCTGCTGCGCATCGCGATCATCGAGAACATCCCGGTGCTCGCGTACGGCATCCGCACCGACTTCCAGACCGTCGCGTTCCCGGGCAGCCGCCGGCTGCTCGAGGTGTCGCACAGCCTCGAAGAGCTCAAGACCATCTGCCGGTGCGGCCGCAAGGCCGTGTTCAACGGGCGCAAGGTCGACGGCGCGTTCGTCTTCGACGGCGACCAGGTCGCCATCGACGGCGTCGAGGTCACCTACGAGTCGCTCTGTGGTTCCTGCTACCTCGAGGAAAGCCACGGCGTGCTCAACAACCGCCGCCGCGAACCGGTCAGCCGGAACGACGGCCAGGGCCAGGGCCAGGAGCGGGGGCGCTCAACCGATACGGATGCGCATAACGCGAATCATCCCATCGAGAGCGCCCCAGCCAGCCCCCCGGCGCGTTCCCCTTCACTACCCTAGGGACGCGGCCTCGCAGGCAAAAGCCGTTATTTATATGGGCACCCATTTTCGGGTCGGCACGAGAGGCACAGAATGAACCGGTACCGGGTCGCGCTGATCGACGACCATGAGATTGTCGTGCGCGGGTTCGCCAGCCTCTTCGCCACCCTCCCCGGGATCGAGGTGGTGGCCACCGTCTCCACGGTCACCGAGCTGTTCGCCGAAGTGGGGGAGACCCACATCGACCTTGTGATCCTCGACCTGCGCCTGTCCGACGGCTCCACCGTCACCGGCAACGTCGACCGGTTGCGGGCCACCGGAGCGGCCGTGCTCGCGTTCACCGGCGGCGACGACGCCCAGCTCATGCGCGCCGCCGCCCGCAGCGGGGTGCTCGGTGTGGTGCGCAAATCCGAACCCACCGACGTGCTGCTCGACGCGGTCACCCGCGCGGCGGCCGGCGACACGATCGCGTCCACCGAGTGGGCGGCGGCCCTGGATGGTGACCCCGACCTCTCCGACGCCGGACTGAGCCCCCGCGAGCGGGAGGTGCTCTCGCTCTACGCCGCCGGGGCGAAGGCGCCGCTGGTGGCTTCGCACACCGGACTGTCCGAGCTCACCGTGGTCGACTACATCCGCCGGGTGCGTTCGAAGTACGAACGGGTGGGCCGGCCGGCGAATACCAAGATCGACCTGTACAAGCGTGCGCTGGAGGACGGCATCCTGCCGGTTCCCGGCCGCTCATGACCGCCCAAGTTCCCAGGGACCCGCTGGTCGAGCTTGTCGAGACCCAGCCCCCCACGCTGGTCGAGCCCCACTCGCTGGTCGAGCCTGTCGAGACCCCCGTCCCGTCCCACACCGCCACCGCCAATCTCACCCGGCTGATCAGTATCGCGGTGGCAGGTGCCGCGGCCATCTTCGGCCTGCTCTCGATCCCCATGTTCATGGCGCAGGCCTGGCACCCGAGCCCGGCGCTGGCCGCGGCCGGCTGGGCCGCGTCGTTCGGCCTGCCCGTCACCCTGGGCCTCAGCGCCAGGTGGGGCACCGAACGGATCGGACGCGCCATCGTCACAGCCGAGGCGATCTGTTTCATCCTGATCCTCGGCTTCTGGCTCGTCGAACGGGCCGAACCGCTGCCCGTCGGTGCCGACATCCCCTGGGCGATCAGCTTCACCGGGGTGCCCTGCGTGGCCGTGGCCATCTTCGCCCGCGAACGCCTGGCCTGGGCGTTCACGGCGCTCGCCTGCGCGCTCAGCGGCGTGGTGCGTTTCGCCACCTCCGCCGAGGCCAACCCCGCCCTCGTCGGCCTGGCCGACGGCCTCTACTCGTTCCTCCTGGTCAGCGTGTTCGTGTCGTTCACCCTCGCCGCCCGGCGCGCCGCGGCGCGCGTCGACGAGGCGACCCTGCTCACCAGGCAGGCCGAAGCGCACCGGGCCGCCCGGGTGGCCGGCCGGCAGGAGCGGCTGAGCATCGACGCTCTCGTGCACGATAGTGTGATCTCCACTCTGCTGATGGCCGGCCTCGGCCGCACCCCACCAACTGTGGTCTCCGGGCACGCGTCGAAAACCCTCACCCAGCTCGACGCGCTGCGCTCCCCGCCCATCCAGCCGGTGGTGCTGGTCTCCGATGCCGCACGTCGCATCAGCCGGCTGGCCCGGCAGATCGCACCGGATGCCGCGGTGCGGGTCGACAACCCGTCCCGCGCTGGCCAGGATGCCGACATCGAACGCACCGTGCCGTCGGTGGCCGTGGCGGCCATCCTCGGTGCCGTCGGCGAAGCACTGCGCAACTCCGTCGCCTCCGCCGCCGGGCGCGACCCGATCCGGCCGGTGCACCGCGCGGTCGCGATCCTGTCCACCACCGACGGATTCCAGGTCACCGTCAGCGACGACGGGGTGGGCTTCGACCCCGCGCTGGTGCCGCCGGAGCGGCTGGGTATCGCCGAGAGCATCCTGGGTCGCATCGATCGCCTGCCGGACGGCGCCGCCCACGTGCGCTCCGCCCCCGGCCGCGGCACCGACGTCGTCGTCGCCTGGGCCCCCGACCGGGCCGCGCTGGCCGAGCCCAACTCCCGGGTCGAACCCCGCGACCCGACCCGCCCAACGCCCCCACCGTTGCTCGAGCTTGTCGAGACCCGCCGCCACGACCGCCGAGCCACCGAACGCCGCCCAGTGCCCACCCCCCAGTCCGCCCCCACCCCGTCGGTCGAGCCCCACCCGCCGGTCGAGCCAGTCGAGACCCCACCCGAAA
>Ga0247803_1002061_pt1 | contig 10287 bp, 8 predicted proteins | sample UWRJL014104B1_FD_180928 | JGI IMG/M metagenome (GOLD analysis project Ga0247803, IMG submission 180928) | Plant litter microbial communities from Arlington Agricultural Research Station in Wisconsin, United States - UWRJ-L014-104B-1 | ecosystem: Environmental > Terrestrial > Plant litter >...
TAGACACGCAAGCATCTTTACGGGCAATGATGGATTATTATTTGTTTATCAGTATACTGATTGCAGTGATCCTTTTATTCATTGCGCTGGTGCCCTATCTTAGCCGTACCACAATCAATTTGAGAGCTAAACAGCCTGCCCCGGTGGGGTACTAATTAGTTATTGGTAGTATAGCGATCAGGTGCGGATTATCTTTTCATCTTCGTCTTCATCCTTGTCTCGTTGCCCTCCGCCAAGATCAGTTTTACCGCTTTTTCCGTACAGAGAAGCATCGTTTTTTGTCATACTTTCGTCAGAATCTTCGTTTGTGGCTTCTTTCAGCTCATCTTTTAATCCATCTTGATGATTTAAATTTTCGATTGCAGGTACGCCTGCCCCCTCTCTGCGTTCTGTTGTACTATTGTATTTTGGGAGGTTTTGATTTTGTGGGTTCTCGGGGTCATAGTGCTCTGATACAGCTACTTTGGGTTTGTTTTCTTCTTCTTGGTTTTCCATGGTGGTTTTGATTAATGTATATGCTTATGGCTAACAAACCCGGTCAGAAATGGTTTTAAATAAACATAGGCGTATATTAAAACCCAATAATCATTCGTTAATGATTTGGTGGAAAACCAATAATTATTAACTTTAAACCCAGAAATCAAATTTAATTAACAAAATATCATGGAAAAATTCGCAAAATTAAAAGAATTAATCGCCGGAGTAGAGGCAGATGCTGACAAGTTTTATAACTCAGGTAACGGTGCTGCCGGAACAAGAGTTCGTAAAGCAATGCAAGATTTAAAAACTCTTGCTCAGGAAATTCGTACTGAAGTAACTGAAAAGAAAAACAGCGATAAATAAAAATACCTCAGTACTGTGAAAACAGGCTGACACAAGCTAATCCCGGTTGCGCAAGCAGCCGGGATTATTGTTTTTAAAGGGTTTTATAATCCGCCATTGCAGCTAATGAAATAAAGAAATGTATTCTATATTTGTGAAATATTAGATTTCCTTTATTATAATGGTTAATACGTTCAAAAGAAACATCCTGCTGGGCTTAGGGATATCCCTCGTTGCGCTCATTATTAGTTCCACAGCTTCCTATATCAGTATTGGGAAATTGGTAGATAGTGAAGTTTGGGTAGAACATACCTCAAAAGTCATCCTGGGCCTGGATAATATTATTTCAAGAATCAAAGACGCAGAAACCGGTCAGCGGGGATACTTGTTAACCGGAGATCCTGTTTTTCTTGATCCTTACAAGGGGTCTAAAGATGATGTGCTGACTTACATTGATGAGGTCGAGTTGCTTACTGCAGATAATGCTGAGCAGCAAAAGGAGTTTCCTTTATTGGAACAGTTGATTGCGGACAAGTTTGCGTTTATTGACAAAACCATAGCTAATAAAAAAATAGGCATACCCCCAACCGTGAGCGAGCTGCTTGCAGGTAAAAAGATAATGGACCAAATCCGGACTAAGATTGTGTCTATGGAACAAAGAGAACAAAAACTGCTGATTTCGAGGACTTCAAAAATGGATGTTTTCGCTACTTATACTCCTTTATTAATTGTATTTGCGTCATTAATTGCGGTCATTGTTACTTATGCTTTTTACCGAAGGATGAAAAATAACTTATTGGATACAGAACGGCTTCAGCAGGCACTTGAGCAAAAAGAGATAGCTACTGAGCAACAGATCAAGGTGATTAGTGATCTGGCAGAAAAAATTGCAAAAGGCAATTATACGGTGAGGATTGACGATAAAGATCTTCAATAGATAAGATTTAGTCTATCCTTTACCCTAAACGCTTTTGTTGCAACAATGTATTTGATTGTGTAAAATGCAGATTATATGTAGATTTAAAAAAACGTATGTCTGCATACCTTACTTGAATATACCCTATGTCTTTAAAAAGAATACCTGTGATTCTTATCTTTTTTGTGATCATGAGCAATGTGCTGCTGGCACAGTCTGTTGTCACGGTTGCGGATTCAGTGAAGGAAGCGGAAACACATTTAATACAAGAAAGGCAGCAACAGCAGATAGATTCATTAGTTAAGATCCAGTTAGAGGATCAATTAAAAGGAGCTGTTGGGAACAGACAAAAGACGGCAGATCTGGAGAAAAAACTTCGTCAAATTGCGATAACTGATTCTATCAGAAAAATTGCCCAGGCGCGGAAAATAGAAATTTTAAGGAAAACGGCAAAGGGGTTTCCTGTGAAGCTGAACAGGGACACTTTGTTTTATGTTTTTACACGGATTGGTTCATTTAATGCACAAGAAAGAGCAATCTCTATATCAAACCGCATCGAAAAATTATATGAAGATCCCTTTTTCAAGGCAGATTCGATCAATATCAGTCAGAATGAAGATGGATATGACCTAATCTATAAAAATAGCGAGATTATATTGTCAGTTTCTAATTTGGATGGACTATGGTTCGCAAAAAGCAACGCCGAGCTGGCTAAAGAATATCTCCAGAAAATTAAAACCGAGATTAGTAAAGAGCGTGAAGCCAACAGTCTAATGAATTGGTTGAAGCGAGTGGGACTGGGGCTGCTCATTATCCTTTTTATTGTTATAGTAATTTACCTGATTAATCTCGTTTTCCGGCGGTTTACGCTGTTGTTACTTGACCGCAAATCGGTGTATACGAGTGGATTAAAAGTGGGGAATGTAAATCTTTTCACTCCTGATCATCTTAAAAATGCGTTACTTAAGCTTAATAATTTTATCCGTGTAATTGTAATTATATTGATAGTCTATTTATCGCTGCCTTTGTTGTTTAGCATTTTTCCTGAAACAGAACAATGGACAGGTACTTTAATAGGATGGGTACTAAGTCCTTTAAAATCGGCTATGAATGGAATTATTCATTATTTGCCAAAGCTGTTCACAGTGGTAATCATTTATTTTATCTTTAAATATGCGATCAAAGGTATCCGATACTTTTTTAATGAAGTAAGGATTGAAAATATACGTGTGAACGGGTTTCATCCGGATTGGGCAATACCAACTTTCAATATTTTGCGATTTTTCCTTTACGCATTAATGCTGATCTTAATTTTTCCATTTTTACCGGGTTCGGGTTCGCCGGCTTTTCAAGGCGTATCCGTGTTTTTGGGGATACTTATCTCTTTAGGGTCATCTAGTGCAATTACCAATATCGTTGCAGGTCTGGTTATTACTTACATGCGTCCGTTTAAAATTGGGGATAGAGTTAAAATTGGTGAAGTAACGGGCGATGTGAAAGAAAAAACAATGTTGGTAACACGGATCAGGACAATCAAGAACGAGGATGTTACTGTACCAAATGCTACTGTACTTTCTAGCAGTACCGTGAATTACTCTACTCATACCAAAGGTGAAAATCAGGGTTTGATTATACATTATACACTAACAATCGGTTATGATGTTCCATGGAAAGAAGTTTATGAACTTTTAATCCGGGCAGCATTAGCTACAGAATATATTTTACAAGATCCTAAACCTTTTGTATTGCAGGTGAGCCTGGATGATTTTTACATTTCTTATCAGATCAATGCTTATATTAAAGAAGCTAATAAACAAGCTATAATTTATAGTTTGCTGCTACAGAATATTCAGGATGTTTTTAATCAAGCAGGAATTGAAATTATGTCTCCCCAATATGTTACGATGCGGGATGGTAACGACAAAAAATAAAAACATGAAACATAAAATAGTTTTATTCATCTTAATTGCGGTTAGTGCTCATTTATACGGTCAGCAAAAGGATTACCCGATAAAACCGGTACTGTTTACCAAAGTAAAACTTACAGATAATTTTTGGCTGCCAAAGATCGAGACAAACCGTACAGTAACTATTCCAGCTTCTTTTGCCAGGTGCGAAAATACCGGCAGGGTAAAGAATTTTGAAATGGCTGCGGCCAAATCAGGGAAGTTTTGTACAAAATATCCTTTTGATGATACTGATATCTATAAGACGATAGAAGGCGCATCTTACTCATTAGCGTTGCACCCGGACGCTAAATTGGCTGGTTATGTAGATTCTTTGATTGCCAAAGTGAAAGCTGCACAGGAACCAGATGGCTATCTCTATACGGCACGTACCATTGATCCTTTAAATCCAGGTGCGTGGGTAGGTAAAGAGCGCTGGGAAAAAGAAAGTGAGATGAGCCACGAGTTATATAACTCCGGGCACCTATTTGAAGCTGCTGCAGCACATTACCAGGCAACTGGAAAAAAAAACTTACTTGATATTGCCCTTGATAATGCAAACCTTTTAGTGCAGACTTTCGGTCCGTCTAAAAGACATGTAGCCCCAGGACACGAGATCGTAGAAATGGGGTTAGTTCGCCTTTACCGGATCACTGGAAGAAAAGATTATCTGGAACTGGCAAAGTTTTTTATTGATGAGCGCGGTAAAAAAGGATATGATAAAACAAGCAGAGATGCTTGGAAAAATGGAAAATACTTTCAGGACGACCAACCCGTAACTAGTCAGGATGAAGCCGAAGGCCACGCCGTACGTGCTATGTACTTATATGCGGGTATGGCGGATGTAGCTGCGCTGACTGGAGATAAAGGATATATTGATGCCATAGATAAGATTTGGGATAACATGGTCAGCAAAAAGATTTATGTTCAGGGAGGTATAGGTGCGGTAGGGGATGGAGAGCGTTTCGGAGAGAATTATGAATTACCTAATGCAACGGCTTACAATGAGACCTGTGCGGCTATCGGTAATGTGTTCTGGAACCAGCGTATGTTCTTGCTGCATGGTGAGGCAAAATATGCCGACTTATTGGAGAAGATCTTGTATAATGGGTTGATTTCTGGGGTGGGGCTGGATGGTAAATCATTTTTTTATACCAATGCGCTGCAGATTACTAACGGTTTTACACATAAAGATATGGAAGCAGAGCGTTCCGGATGGTTTGAGTGCTCTTGCTGCCCCACTAACATGGCGCGCTTTTTACCCTCTTTGCCGGGCTATATTTATGCACAACGGGGTCAGGATACCTTTGTTAATTTATATATCAGTGGTAGTGCCGAATTACAGATTGACGGTAAACCGGTTACAATCACACAGCAAAATAATTATCCTTGGGATGGGTTACTGAATTTCAACGTTGCCCCAGAGGCCGATCAGCATTTTACCCTTAAGTTCCGGATTCCGGGATGGGCAGAAAGTAAAGCAATCCCTTCAGGTCTATATACCTTCACGGCTCAAAAAGCCGATGCTGTTAAGATTAGCATCAATGGCAAAGCTGTTAAATATGAAGTAAAAGATGGTTATGCCGTACTTGCAAGAACGTGGAAAAATACAGACCAGGTGCAGATAGAGCTACCAATGGAAGTGCGGAAGGTAGTAGCCAGCCAAAATTTAAAAGATGATATTGGAAAAGTGGCTTTGCAGAGGGGGCCATTGGTTTACTGTGCAGAATGGGCAGACAATAAAGGAAAAGTATCAAACCTGGCCATCGCTCCTAAAGCTAATTTTAAACCAGAATTTAGAAAATATCTTTTAAACGGAGTAACCGTACTTAATGGTAGCGGGCTAATCGCTATTCCTTATTTTTCCTGGGCTAACCGTGGCAAAGGGGAGATGACAGTATGGCTACCTTTAAAAGACAAATAAAGAGGGGAATAAAAATCCTATTCTTTAACTAATTAATTAGTTGTATATTTATTCCATTGATTTCAAATCCGAATTTAAGATGGAACTTAAAGATTTAACAAAAGCCGAAGAGCAACTGATGCAGGTCCTGTGGCGGTTAGAAAAGGCTTTTGTTAAAGACTTAATTGATGAACTTCCAGACCCTAAGCCGGCTTATAATACGGCATCAACGATTATCAGGATACTGGAAACAAAAGGATTTATCAGTTATGAAGCTTTTGGGAGAACACACCGGTACTTTCCACTCATCAGCCGGGAGGACTATATGCGGTATGCGACCGAAAAGCTGCTGGGTAACTATTTTGAAAATTCAGTGCAGGGAATGCTGAGTTTCTTTATCAAAGAAAAGAAGCTGGATATTAACGATGTGAATGAAATCATAAAAATGATTGATCAAATTAAACCCTGAAGAAGATGGACGCAGCTAATTATTTCTTTCAAGCGAATATTTACCTGGTGATATTTTACCTGTTTTATATTTTGCTGCTTAAAAATGAAACCTATTTCAGGTTAAATAGATTTTACCTTCTCAGTGCGGTCTTTAGCGCTTTTGTTATTCCTTACCTGCGTTTAGAATGGTTAACCATGGATGCTGCAGGCCAATCTCTTCATTTAAACATTGCTGTTATCCTATCTAATGCTGCTCCTCCGCAACCAGTGAGTTTTGATTGGCAAAAGATTGTTATACCTATTTATTTTGCTGGTACTTCATTTGCCGCAGTCCTTTTAGCTTTTAAGCTTTGGCGGATGAAACATGTACTGAACAATCCAGTCAAAGGTGTCGCTTTTTCGTTTTTTAGGCATAAACGTATTGATATGCAATTGCAAGGTTACGAAACGATCAATAAACATGAAGAAGCACATATTACACAACTGCACAGTTTAGATGTACTCTTATTTGAAGTTGCAGGGGTATTTGCCTGGTTTAATCCAGTAATCTATTTGTATAAAAGCAGCATTAAAGAAGTACATGAATACTTGGCTGATGAAGAAGCTGTTAAATATGAGGGAGATAAAAGAAAATATGCTTTACTACTGCTCACCACAGCGATGGGGGGAATGCCGGCAATAAGTAATCCATTCGTTAAAGAATCGTTGACGAAGAAACGGATTTTTATGTTGCAGAAGGAAAGGTCGGGCAAACGTTCCCTACTCAGATACAGTTTATTTATTCCGCTATTTGCAGGGATGGTTTTACTGTCATCAGCTACTATAAATCGTGATAATGCAAAACCAGACTTTGGTATAACAGCTACTAAGCCAGAATTTCCCGGAGGTTATGCCAAGTTCGCCAAATATTTACGCAGTTCTACAAAATATCCTTTACTGGCCGCAAAGAATAACATAGCAGGGAAGGTGGCAATGAGTTTTATCGTAGATCAAACTGGTCAGTTAACACAGGTAAAGGTGGTTAAAGGATTAGGCTATGGCTTAGATGAAGAAGCTATACGTCTCCTCTCTAATTCGCCAAAATGGCGTCCGGGAGTAATCAATGGTCAGCCAGTCAGGTTTGCATTTGACATAAACATTAATTTTGTACCGGAGCTTTAACTTTATACTAAAGTATTAATTGCTGCCTTAATAGGTGATAAATGGCATAAATTAATTATTTACTGCTTTAACTAAATTATTAGTTGTATAACTAAGATATTAGTTATACTTTTAGGATTATAATCTTATAACCTAAAATATAGCTGTTATGTTAACCTTACCGACCTCTAAAATCCACTGTTTATTTTTACTTTTCTTCATGTTGTTCTCTGGTTTCGCCTTGCATGCCCAGCAATCTTTTAGCGGCGGAACAGTGAAAGGAGTTGTTCTTGATGAACAACGGGCTACTTTACCATTTGCTTCAGTTTTCTTAAAAAATGCAGCAGATACTATAATCGTTAAAAGTGCGGTGGCGGACGAAGCCGGTGTTTTTGCTTTTACTGCGGTGAAAGAGGGAAGTTATTTGCTGGAAATAAAAATGATGGGTTTTGAAACTTTACAGCAAAGTATAAAGATTGCTATTGTGCATCCTCATATCGAGCTGGGCAATTTGCAATTAAAGCCCTTAGCTAAATTGCTTACCGGGGTAACTATTAGTGCTAAACTTCCTTTTATTGAACGGCAGGCAGATAAAATTGTAGTCAATCTGAACAATGGGATCAATGCAGGTTCTTCTGTAATGGAGGTGATGGATAAGCTGCCGGGCGTACGGGTCGATCCTAGTGACCAGATTAGTCTAAATGGGAGTGGTGTTCAAATCTATATTGATGGCAAGCTAACGCCATTATCAGCTACAGCATTGTCGAGCTTATTAAAGGGCATGTCGGCCGAAAATATACAGAAGATTGAACTGATCGCCCATCCTTCTTCTAAATACGATGCTGCAGGTAGTGGCGGTATTATCAATATTGTGAAAAAACGAAACCATAAAGAGGGGGCAAGCGGTAATGTTTATGGTACTTTAGGTAAAGGCGAATATGGTAAACAGAACGGGGGCGTAAATTTAAATTTTAAGGATTTAAAGTACAATGTATTAGTGAATACCAATTATTCATTTAACAAGTATTACCTGGATTCTAAACTTATTTCCGATTTTTATAAGGAAGATCTGGTGGCCGACCGGCAATCGGTGGCTCAAATTAATAGTATCCGCAAAAACCGGACGGTTGCGCCTAGTGTTGGGCTGGATCTTTATCTTTCAAAAAAGACTACGCTTTCTTTTTCGATTGCAGAATCTGTGGAGTCATTTCGTAAGGAGGCGGGGACGGTCACGGAAGATTTTGATGGGTTAGGTAGTAAGACGGGAAGTTCCGATTTTCAGACGCAGTTAAAAACGCGGACCAATAATTTTTCTTCTGGGATGCATTTGCTGCATCAGATTGATTCGCTGGGCAGGGAGTATACGCTGGATGCCGATTATTTCAGGTATGGTAATTATACGGACCAGGATAATTCTACTAGTTTGTATACTGCTGCAGGGAGTTTTTTAAACAACACACAAACTTTGCTGGATCAGGACCGGACTTTTAATGCGTATTCCGTGAAGGCTGATTATACGCATCCTTTTAAGAATGGTAGTAAGCTGGAAGCAGGATGGAAATCAAGTTATGTAATTTCCGCTAACAGTAACCAATTGTTTAATCAGCTGGATGCACGGGATTTGCTATCAATAGATCAGTTTCGCTACACTGAAAATATTAATGCGTTATATGGTACGTATAGTAAAAGCTATAAAAAGTTTTCATATCAGCTCGGTTTGCGGGGCGAAAGTACCTACGGGAAGGGTGAGCAATCACAAACGGGAGAAATCACAAAACGAAGCTATTTTAAGTTGTTCCCTTCTATTTTTATCGATTATAAGCTTACAGAGAAACATGGTCTGAACATACATTTTAACAAAAGGATTGAGCGGCCCAATTATGAAAACCTGAATCCTTTGATCAGAATTATCAATGCCAACAATTATACCCAGGGAAATCCAGATTTGCAGCCTATTATTGCTTATCACGCATCTGCTACCTATTCTTATGATAATGCGCTCTTTTTTAGACTGCGCTATCAATTGAATTTGAAGGATTTCACCAGTTTTTCTACTGCTTATAATAATGATGGGGTAACCATTGTAAAACCAGTGAATAACAGCAATAGCCAGTCGTACGGAATTGATCTGGCCTATAATAAACAAATTTTACCTTGGTGGTTTACCTCTACAGGTCCTTCACTCGCACAGCAGTCTTTTAAAAGCACACTTAATGGCTACGGGTATAATAGTGACGGACTGCTGTCTTTTAATTTAGATTCTTATAATTCATTCGGTATTACCAAAAAACTATTTATTGATGTGCTGTATAAATATACTGGCAAATCCCAGCAGAGAAATACGACCAATGCTGAAAATTCGTACCTAACTGGCGGTTTAAGGAAGGTGTTTAAAAAAGGATCATTAAGTTTTAACGTAACGGACATCTTCAATAGTTTCACCAATAAGTACCTGCAAAATTCAGTGTCGATCCGCCAGTTTTGGGATAACAACTATGATAGCCGGGTATACCGGATAAATTTCTCTTATAACTTTGGCGGTAATATAAAAAAGACGAAAAACAGCAATGCTGCGGAAAATGAAAAAAGCCGGACCAGTATCAAAGAAAACTAGTCCGCTTTATGCTAAGCTATTTTTATCCCCATTTGAATGTCGCAGCGTTCATATGGGGTTGCTCTGCCTGCAATTTTCTCAAAGCCTAATTTCTGGTATAGCTTGATAGCAGGTTTTAAGATGGTATTACTTTCCAGGTAGACATTTTTGCCACCAGCGGCTTTTGCTTTATCTAGTATGGTTTGCCCAAGTAAATATCCTATACTTTTTCCCTGCATTTTTGGCGAAACGGCCATTTTTGCCAATTCATAATCATAGTCCGGATCATTCATCTTGATTAGTGCACAAACCCCTACAGGCTCATCATTGTAAAGCGCCACAATGATTTGTCCGCCTTTCTCCAAAATATACTCCTCCGGATGATCCAATGCTTTATAATCCGTCTCTTCCATCGTAAAATAAGTAGAGATCCATTCTTCATTTAATGCTTTAAAAGCTGTCTTATACACGGGGGTATAATCTATAATTTTCACCTGCATACTTTCCCTTTCTTTTT
>Ga0247803_1002063_pt1 | contig 10269 bp, 6 predicted proteins | sample UWRJL014104B1_FD_180928 | JGI IMG/M metagenome (GOLD analysis project Ga0247803, IMG submission 180928) | Plant litter microbial communities from Arlington Agricultural Research Station in Wisconsin, United States - UWRJ-L014-104B-1 | ecosystem: Environmental > Terrestrial > Plant litter >...
TAGCAATTGCAGCCTGCCAGCCTTCGTAGCCAGCCTTAACTTTTTCGTTTGGATTCGGCCTAACGCTGACACGGTTATCGCAATTCAATTTTTTCAGATACTCTATATTTTCATAAACTCCCGATTTTAAGCCTGCCAGATAAGCGGCGCCAAGGCCTGATATTTCTGCAAGTCCAAGGTTTATCACCGGCTTTTCGAGAAGGTCCGCGAGCAACTGTACCACGAACAAATTAGACGTCATCCCTCCGTCAATCATCAATTCCTGCAACGAAATCCCGGTTTCCGATTCCATTGCATTGATTACATCTTTTATCTGATATGGAATAGATTCCAGTGCAGCCCTGATCACGTGATTTTTATTGCAGTCAAATGTCAGGCCGACGATGGACGCCTTTCTGTTCATATCCCAGTGAGGCGCACCCAGGCCGCTGAACGCCGGTATGACATATACGCCGTTACTATCCGGGATTTCAGCTGCTATTTTTTCAGTATCCTTTATATTTTCAAAAAGCCCCATGCTGTTTTTCATCCACTCGATGGTCGCGCCACAGGTTACTATCACACCTTCAAAAGCGTATTCTATGTGAGTTTCACTGCTCCATCCAATGGTTGTAACCATGCCTTTCTGAGAAGTCTGAGGCTCGGACCCAATATTCATCAGAATAGACGAACCCGTACCCATGGTTGCTTTGGCGATACCTGACGAAAAGCAGCCTTCTCCAAAAGCGGCGGCATGAGAATCTCCGATCATGGCGGTTATATCAATCTTATTTTCAAATAATCCGCCAAAATCTGTTGAACCAAAGTAACTGGAAGATGCCTGGATTCGAGGAAGATTGAGACCGGTTAGCTCAAAACTTTCTATAAGTTCGTGGTCCCATTCCAGTGTCTTTAAATTAAAAAATAAAGTTCTGGAAGCATTTGTATGATCTGTCAGATAAGATTTCCCGTCGGTTAATTTATAGAGCAGCCATGTGTCGACAGTACCAAAAAATACTTTTCCCAATATGATTTTTTTTCCAATCTCGCTGTGATTTTCATTCAGCCACATCACTTTGGTACCTGAAAAATAAGGATCCGCCAATAAACCCGTTTTTTCTTTTATTGTTATGTCAAAACCATTTAACTGCAAACGATTGCAAATTGCGGTAGACCGCTTGCATTGCCAGACAACCGCATTATATAATGGCTGCCCCTTCTCATCCCAAAGAACGAATGTTTCGCGCTGATTTGTAATTCCGCACGTTTTGATTTCAAAAAGTGATCCACCCTTACCAACAAAATCCTTTAAACATTTTTTAACTGACGAAATTACATTTTCATATATATCAAAAGGGTCCTGCTCAACAAAACCTCCGTCGAGATAATGCGTCCTTAACGGTTCGACTCCTCTTGCAACCGCAACGCCAGACTGATCAAAGACGAGCGTTTTAGTACTGCTTGTACCTTGATCAATAGCCAGAACGTAAGATCCATTAGTCATGTAACAATCCTAGAAATTAGTAAAAATCATCAATAATGCTTCTAAAAACAAATAAAAGAAAAACAATCGAAAGAAAACATAAAAATTAAATATAAATAATGGCTTTCGTTGTTATTATTAAATTTAAGGGGCTTACATAATTTTCAACTCCCGGGTTAAACGATACGATTTTCCTTTGGATGTCGGGAACTCGGCAAAGATATTTCCATATCTCATCCTGCATTTGTTTCCTGTTTTTGACAGAATACTAACCGACACCAGTTTTCCGCTTTTCCATTCCATAGACAGCTCAAACGCTCCTCTTGTGACCAACCCTGTTATTTTGCCATCAGGCAAAGCAGAAGGCAGGGCGGGCAATAAATTGATCTCTCCTAAATGACTTTGAACAAGACATTCCAGAATTCCCGCAGCCCCGCCAAAGTTTCCATCAATCTGAAATGGCGGATGTGCATCAAAAAGATTGGGATAGGAGCCTCCGCCACCTTTTTTTATCGACGCGTCCATAATCGGATTGAATAATTTGCGGATCATCGTGTACGCATGATCACCATCCAGAAATCTTGCCCAGTAATTTATTTTCCATGCAAGGCTCCATCCTGTTCCGTCGTCGCCTCTAAATTCCAGGGATTTTTTGGCTGCATTCAGTAAATCAGGTGTTTTTATAGGCGTAATTTCTTCTCCCGGATAAACACCCCAAAGATGAGAAACGTGGCGATGGTGACTCGTCGTATCATCTATGTCCGTCATCCACTCCTGTAATTGTCCGGCTTTCCCGATCTTGTTCGGGGCAATCTCAGGTATAATCATCTTCAATTTTGAAACAAAATCAGCATCCGTTTTTAAGATTTCCGCACTTTCGATACAAGCTTTGAAAAGTCCCCGGATAATCTGATGATCCATCGTTGGACCAGCAACCAAACCTCCATTTTCAGGAGAATTGGATGGCGAACTTATCAAAAATCCGGTTTTAGGCTCCTTCACGAGGAAATCAACAAAAAACTCGGCTGCACCTTTCATCAAAGGATAGGCAGTCTGTTTTAAAAATTCTTTGTCCTGCGTAAATCGATAATGCTCCCACAGATGCAGACTAAGCCAAGCACCACCTGTAACCCAGATTCCGTGATTGGCCGCATTAATCGGAGCCGCCCCCCGCCATAAATCTGTATTATGATGAACAAGCCAGCCTGAGGCATTATAATGCTCCTTTGCTACTTCTGCTCCTGTTTTGGACAGATCCCTGATCATTCCAAAAAGTGGCTGATGAAGCTCGCTTAGGTTTGTCATTTCGACAGGCCAATAGTTCATTTCGGTGTTAATATTGACCGTATATTTACTATCCCAGGAAGGATTTAATTTGTCATTCCATTTGCCCTGAAGATTGGCCGGATGCGTTCCGGGACGACTGCTTGTGATCAATAAATATCTGGCATACTGCACATACAAAGCTAAAAATGCCGGATCGTCAGGAACATCTTTAAACTTTAATAGCCGTTCATCTGTTGGCAAAACTGAATTTTCGTTTGCCGGTAAATCAAGATTAAAGCGTGCAAAAAATTTCTGATAATCAGCGGTATGGCCTTTTTTAGCTTGTTCAAAATCAACGGAGTTTTTAAGTATAGAAGAAGTGATCTCGCCAGGCTTCCCGTTCACGGTTTTATAATCGATGTAGCTTGTTGCCGCTGAAAGAATGACTGTTGCAGTTGTTGCATTTTCAATCGTAATTTTCCCTTCGCCTTGGCGAAGTTTTCCATCTGTCAATAACTTGACTTTTGCGACGCCCTCTAAAACCCCCTTATCCACTTTGACGTGTAGAGTCAGCTCATTTCCGTTTGTGGTCATTTTTTTGTCTAAATGAATCGCGTCCATGCGCAATACAAAATTCAATTTTCCCGACTGATCCGTTTTGAGTTTTATGTAAATTGCCTTGGCTGGATAACTTGCAAAAACTTCTCTTGTAAATGTTGCTCCGTTGCTTTTATATTTTACACGTGCTATTCCATCTTGAAGATCAAGCTCCCTGGAATAATCTGTAAAATTCTCATGATTCATAAAATCCATATACAGGTCGCCAAAAGCCTGATATGCCATCTGGCGCATAGGAACGCCCATAAATTCCCTGGTTGCCAAATCCTCCGCTTCCTTCTGTTTTTCTTCATTCAACAGGGTACGTATCTGATCCAGATACTGGCTCGCTCCTTTATGTGCATAACTTCGTGGCTCACCCGTCCACAATGTCTCTTCATTGAACTGGATACGCTCTGTTTTGACCCCACCAAAAACCATGGCGGCAAGCTTTCCGTTTCCGACAGGCAAGGCATCTTCCCACTGCTTTGATGGTTGTTTGTACCAAAGCTTAAGATTCTGCTGACCGTAACAGACGGAGCAGATTGAGACAAAAACAGTTAGAAAAAAAACTGTTATACTTCGTTGAGAATTCGATAAAATCATTGATAAATTTTTAAGGATATAATTTTATTTTTTACCGCCTAGGCTAAATTATTAGTGGAAACACTTTTCAACCAGCTTCATCGTTTTAAAAGCGTCATCGACATGGGTTAAAAGTTTTTCACTTTTTCCCTTATCAAAATGCATTAGCTGCGACATAATGCCGGCAAACGCATCCGGAAACCAATTACCTTTCAACTCTATGTTTTTCCATTCCGGCTTTACGTCCTGATCTAAAATACAATATTCAAGCTGGTCTGCCGCACCGTTTGGATAATCCACCAAAACACCCATTTTAGCTTTAATTGCACCTTTGGTTCCCTCCCATTTGATAAAACTTTCCTGATGCTCGGACCCAAAATCATGGTCGTGGTTGGTATTAATAACAGCCCGTATGTTTCTTCCATAATCCAGTAAAATTGTACTTCGGGTTGAAGAAAAAGGCTTCAGCGGATGGCCAAAACTTTTGGCCAGAACAGCTTTTGGCTCACCTAAAAATGATCGGATCAAATCGATGTAATGAATACTGTGGTAGACAATTTCAAGCCTGTCCTTGCCGGCTAAGCCTGGAAAAAACTGCCACGGAGTATGCGTCGTCAGCCGAATTTCCATATCGTAAATTTCTCCGATCACGCCGGAATCCATAAGGCCTCTGGCCTCGAGAACAAAAGGCGCAAAACGCAGCTGAAAGTTTACCGCAGCCACCAAATTTTTACTGTGACACAGGTTCAGCAAAACCTTCGCTTCGTCACTGGAAGCGCCCAATGGCTTTTGCAGCAAAACTTTTGAATAGTCCGGCAGCAATTTTACGACATTCAAATGTTGATCCGGATTCAGGGCAAGGTCATATACAACATCCTTCGGGGCATTTTTTACCGCATCTTCAATATTTGAAAATACGTTAGGTATGTGATATTTTTCTGCCAGAATACTTGCCTTCTCCTTCACTATATCGACGATTCCAAAAACAGGAAATCCGGCTTTTTTGTAGGCCGGCAAATGCGCATCTTTCACAATTCCGCCCGCACCGATAATTAAAATTTGATTCTGCATTTCAGGTTTTCCCGAATGATAAGCTTTGACATCTGGCATCTATTTTCTCCATGCTTTTAAGTATGACTTTCATTTCAGTAATGCTCCCTGAATAAAAAAGAACATATTTTCCATTTTATATCACATGAGTTGAGCGAAAATTTTCGAATATTGTAAAATTGACACATTTATATTCCAGTAACTGCATTCTTGACCATCTATTTAAATATAAATCGTTCCTTTACAAATAAACTAACCCAAAGATTTACAGCACCCGAAACATGAAGGATAATGAATCAAAGTATCAGGCCCCAGCGCTTGATAAAGGCCTGGATATTATGGAATATCTTTCTTTAAAAGCAACTTCTTTGTCACAGACAGAAATTGCTGCGGGAATTAACAAGAAGGCGAACGAAATTTACCGGATGCTGGTCTGTCTGGAAAACAGGGGTTATCTGATCAGAGATGAAGTTTCGGGAAAGTATAAACTGTCACTAAAACTTTTCCACTTGTCACACCGTCATTCTCCTGTTGACGATATCCGGAGAGCGTCACAATTCCCGATGGATGAGCTGTCATCAGAAATTAACCAATCCTGCCATCTAGGGATTTTATATATTGAAAAACTAATGGTGATTTCTCAGTCCAGAAGTCCGGGCGCGATTTCTCTTTCTATCGAAGAGGGAAGTTTGTTCCCGTTGCTGCTGACTACTTCCGGCAGAGTTTTACTGGCATTTATGCGGGATGAAGAGCGCCTGCACTTATTACGAAGAAACGATCTTTACATGAGCCAGAGTGCGAAACAGCAAAAGCAGACACTTACGCTGCTGGACGAAATTAAAACATTGGGATATTGCGTAAAAGACAGTGATTCCACCCGAAGTGTAACTGATATCTGTATTCCTTTATGCACGTCGCAAGGAGATATCATTGCAGCTCTGACCGTCGCGGCACTCACCTCAAAATCGGATCAGAGTATTTCTTTTGATGCAATTGTTGAAAAAACAAAAGTTGCCGCTGAGAAAATTCTGGAGCGGCTGGGACTTAATTAATTGTTGATCAGGCATATCTATTAAACGAACTACCGTCCGTTCGATTTCGAGACCTTCAATCGTTCCTCCCAGGCCTTGCGTTCCTTTTGAATGTCATATCCGGCAGAAGAAAGATAATTATTAATTCTTCCTTTGTATTTTCCAAAAATCTGATGTTTTCCGTCGGAGGTACCGGCGTCCATTGCGAGTTCACGGGCTTCTGTCAACCACGTCAAAATCTGTTCCTTTTCAAGCGGTTTAAGGGATGGGATCATATCACTGTAAGCCTTATAAGTCACATTGAGAACACCATAGGTCATACCGTCTTTCACCTGCCCGACCTGCTCTTTCGTCAGGTTAGATGACAGCTGTTTCACATATTCTTTATGTAAAACAAATAAACGCTTGCCTGCCTCCTCTTCTATCAGTTTCAAATTTCTATCACGTTGTTCTTTGTCTATTGGCTCTTTTGTTTTTTCACTATTTATCTGACTATTTTTTTCTTCATGAATCTTGTTCAAATTCAGATATTGTGACACAATAACGTCTCTCACTTTCTTATACTTAACAGAGTCGGTGAGGTTGACAGCAGCAAGTATTTTTTCAGCTCTTTGGGTTATTGTTTTAACGTAAGCGTCATCGCTCTCCTTACTATTTTGTCCAAACGATACATTTCCAGCCAGGAGAATTGCAGTTAGAACTGTCAGAAACTTTTTCATAATTTTCTAAATTGTTATTGAAATATCTTTTTTAAATAGGCAGTATTCGCACTAAAATTTCCTTGAACATCCCTGGGGTTCGAGGCATCCCTCGACCTTTCAACGACCAACCAACCTTTCCAGCCCATTTTATCGAGTGTACTTTTCACCTTTTTCATGTCAAGCCGGGTATTATTTTCCAGCCAGACACCGTCTTTATCAGTACAATGGATTTGACAAATCCTGTTTTTTCCAAGAATTTCCAGTTCTTTATACAAATCGCGTCCTGCTTCCAGTGGATTAGAAAAATTGAAATATACCTGAATCGATTTCGAACCTATTTCTTTTAGCAACTTCACCTCCTCTGACGCGCTCAGTGCAGTTTCAATCCCAATAATCACTTTTGCTTTTTCAGCGATTTTAGCTACAGATTTTAATCGCTCAACGATCAACGGGCGTAATTCCGGATTTTTTACCAAATCACCCTGAACTCCAAGCGGAAGAAAAGCTACCTTAATATTCATCTGCTTCATGGTTTCGATACAGTCGCCGACCATCTTATCTACACCTTCCCGTTTTGCAAAAGACTGTGCGTAAAATCCCGTCATCGCCAGGGAGCAAAATTCCAGATTGAGCTGTTGCGTCTTGTCCATATATTGCTTTCTGATTTCAGCGTCAGCAAGTTTATTGTCGAAGGTTTCTCTTTTTCCAAGTCCGCCCATGTCAATTTCTAGCCCGTCAGCGCCAATTTCTTTGGCTAAGGGAATGGCACTTATTTTTTGACGCTTCAAAATCATCAGGTCAATAACTGCGATTTTATAGCGCTGTTCTTTTTGTCGTTTGTCCTTTGCTTCGAGATTAGTCAGAAAAAAAAGAAAAATAACAGCGATTAGTAGTGTTTTAAATCGGTTTTGGCTGCGCATTGATTTGTCTGTTGCATGGAATAAGAAATTTTATCTATCATCCTTTATTTCGGAACGATGAACCTTTGAAACCGGCTGTATAGATTTTCTGCTCAGTTTGATATCCTTCATTTCGGCCACAACTCGTCTTTAACGGGCTTAGTCTTCAACTTTGCTGGATCAATTTTGACATATTTTATCCGTTCCCTGCGCCATGTATAAACGACATGAACCATTCCATCCGCAGACTGAATGACAGACGGATAAGAATACTGACTGATCTGAGAATCTTCCAAAACCAGAGCTGCTTCCCAATTTTCACCGTCCGAGGAAACGGCAATATTTAATGGTGTCCGTGATCCTTTTTTCTCCAGTTCCGGCGTTTTCACATGGTTATAGGCCAGCAACTGTCTTCCATCTTTCAGCGTTACTGCATCTGTTCCTGAATTATTATTTGGCATATCCGTCAGCTCCATTTCAGACCAGGTCTTTCCGTTATCATGCGACCAGGATTCGGCTATCGAGCGGTTTTTGCTGCGGCATAAAATCTGCAAATCACCATTTTTATGCATGAGAATACTTGGCTGTATAGCATTAATTGTTTTTCCGTCATTAATCGGGCCGACTTTCCGCCATGTTTTTCCAAAATCGGATGTTACTTCAAAATGCACTTTCCACCCATTTCCTTCTGTACTGGACGGGCACCATAACTCGCCGTTGGCTAACAAAACAGGTTTATTTTTCACGGGACCGAGAAATCCTTCCGGCAAGGCTTTTGGTTTCGACCAACTTTTTCCCTGATCTTTTGAGGTTATAATATACCCTTTCCAACCAGCCACAGTGGGACCAACTTTGTAAAAAAGAAAAAGATCTCCTTTCGGTATTTGATACAAAACAGGATTCCAGCAAGCATATCTGAGCGTATCATTCACGATACCGTTCGCGACCTCAACCGGAGCAGTCCATTTGTCGTTAACCAAACGGCTCGTCCAGATACCCACATCGGGATTTCGTTCTTTTGTCCCGCCAAACCACGCCGCAATCAATCCGCCCGGCGTTTCGGCAATCGTTGCTGCATGACTTTCCGGAAAAGAGGTTTTTTCAAAAATAAATTCATCTTTGAGAATGCCTTCCTTCCAGGTTTGCGCATATAACGTGCTCGCTAACAGATTAATAGCAGCACCCAGGAAAATTATACAAGTCAGTTTTTTCATACTTTCTATATCTATAATCATTGTGTTTTCTATCTGTCCGACGACAAAAAAGTCGTGGGACAGTTTCACCGCCTTACGGCTTGATTCTTAACTAATATCCTTTCAATTTTTTCAGATGATGCCTCTTTCTTTCCATTGACAAGCACTTGCAGTCCCCTGCCTTTTTTGTAATGATCACCGGTTTTATCCCAGATAATTGTCAGAATTTTTCCATGGTACAAAACATTATCCAAACAAAACCAATCCCATTGTTCCTGTGGAACCAACGGATTTACTTCTATTACCTGGTCCGTTCGGGGCCGTAAACCGATTAAACCGGAGATTATTAAATCGTTGAAAGTAGAGTGGTTATAGTAGCGGCTTCGCTCCTGGTCACCTTTGAGCCAATAGCCCGTAGTCTCGTCAAGATATTCTCCGATATAAGGCTTTCCCCGATAATATTGCGATTCCACATACAGCTCCATCAATCGAAAATAGGTGGTATCTGCCAGTATTTTCTTCGTGTTGTTATTCATTCTATTCGCCATTCCTGTTAATGTCTGCGAAGTCGCGAAAGGCCATATGGCTCCATCCCATTCACATTTGCAGCAACCATGCGTACGGAAATCAGGGTGTCGGCGCTCTGCGGTTGTCAGTCCAAACGGCGCTCTAAAACCTGCCGGATCCGAAACCTGCTTCCATGCGTCATCGTATTTTTCATCAGGTAAATTAAAGTACCAAGGAATAAAACCTATTGCTTCCCGAACGCTGGCGAAATCACCATTGCCTTGCTTTTTTACCGTTTCAAAAAACCTGCTGCCGTTATTCCATAACCTGTTTTCTATCACTTTTTTTAATGTGTCCGCTTTCAATTTGTAAACCAGTGACAAGTTCGTATCCTTTTTGAGCGAAGCGATTTCCGCTATTGCCTTTGCATTTCCAAACATATAGCTATTGATTGTCGGCCTTGCGTTTTGCTCCCGCCTGCCACCACTCAGCGATTCCTCCATACCGTCTTTCACGTCACTCTGCCAGAATAATCCGTTTGCGGTTCGGCGATCTTTCTCCCAGGTTTTGTACTCGGCGTCAAGATCCGGCAACATATTAACCAGATAATCCTTGTCAGCATTAACCTTGTATCGATTGAAAAGGGCATCGGCCGTCCAACTGCTGAAAGTCAATAATTTTTTCATTCTCCCTCCGTCATTCCCGCGGTACCATGTTTGGACATATTCGTTTAAATACCTTTGATCGTGCAGCCAGCGTCCTTCATAAATGTGGTGTCCGAGTGCACAACTGATCATATTGTATTTGTCCGCGTAATTCCTGTCGACAAGAAATTCGGTAAGAATAAAGCCTTGCGGTGTCTTATGAATATGCTTTCTAAAAGTCCACCAACGGTAATAATAGATCTCCTGGAAATTATCCTGAGGACAGTCGAAAAGAGGAATATTTGCTTTCATCCAATCCCACGATTGCGCATTT
>Ga0247803_1002064_pt1 | contig 10267 bp, 7 predicted proteins | sample UWRJL014104B1_FD_180928 | JGI IMG/M metagenome (GOLD analysis project Ga0247803, IMG submission 180928) | Plant litter microbial communities from Arlington Agricultural Research Station in Wisconsin, United States - UWRJ-L014-104B-1 | ecosystem: Environmental > Terrestrial > Plant litter >...
AGTGTTACGAATTTTCATGATCATGCATCGGTACATCACGGTTTCATTGGCGTTCTTGACGGATTTTTGGTCACTACTTATTATATCCCCCTCATTCCGTATGAATCAAATCACGCAATACCGTTTATTCGATGATGCGTTCCTCTTTTTTAAAAACCTTACATTTGGCTACATACGTTCGAACAATACCAATTGTGTAAAGAAACTACAGCAGTGGTGTTAGTAGGGAAAGAGCGACAATGGATGTCATGTTGGTTCACGTACCGGGCGCCAGAACGTGAGGTCGCACGTTGCGCCTTCCCTGTTGTTACATTAATCTCGACACCTCATTTTCTCTTCGTCCTTCCTGAGACACGTCCCCCCCTCCCCTCCCCCTTGAAACCATTGCCTTGATCGATGGCAATGATCGGATTAGATTGTCAGCTACGTGCATAAAGGATGTCCTCTTCCGGCCTCGGGCGTTCAGACTGCTCGTTTGGCTCAGGCTCCAGTGCAATTTGCACGCGAGTTGGAGACACCGAAGTTTCACTGCATTTGCTTGTGCGTACATGGCGGCGCCGGAAAAGGCTCCCGGTAGCATGTCTTCCCAGTAACGGACTTCCCTTCCGTTGTTCTTGCATTGGTCTTATTCGCCAGGTTTCTAAGCATCACGCAGGTCACGCGCCATCTCATTTTCACCTGCATTTCACTCGCTAACACCCGCTCTGCTCACCAGGCCCCTCGAAGCTGTGCTACCTTTCGGAAACTCCAGTGCATACCTCTGGTATCACCCACGAGAAGATCCTGCGGTGATGTCTACTCGAACCATACAACTAGTTGAGATCGCTTAGGCCGAGGTGTCGTGTCGAACGTATGATATGGTGGTCGTTGCACAACATTCGACACATGCCCTAGCCGACAACTCGATCGCGTGGTCGCCTGTTCCTTTGCCGCGCGGGCTTTCGTGTACGCACAGATGGCTTTTGGCAAGCAATGCACGAACACTCGCGTCTCAGCCGTACGATTCGAACCGTGGTACTCTCGGGAACCTGCACAACGGGCTACGCGCAGCTCCATCGTCCACTCCGGGGCGGACCCTCCGCACCAATCAAACTTTGTGCATACAAGAAGCGGTGAAAGAAAATCCTATCTGCCAGGTATGGCACATTCCCTGGTATTTGGTACGGCCGGCTGTCACAGCTTCTGTCGTACTACAGACATGGACGCCTCGCATGGTTCGTCCATGGGAAGACCCGGAATGGCCCGCCCCTGGGAAGACCCGGCATGACCCGTCCCTGGGAAGATCCGGTATGGCAGAACTGATCTCTGAATGGTCACTCCGTGGAACGGTCATCTTATGTCTACACGTAGGTCAAGAACGAGCAGTCTGAACGCCCGAGGCCGGAAGAGGACATCCTTTATGCACGTAGCTGACAATCTAATCCGATCGTTGCCATCGATCAAGGCATGTTGACAAATCGCTAGCAATGAACGCCTCGTGCTGTAATGCATATTGTTCAGAGTAGGGGGCGTAACGAAACTCGCTGGCGGGCACAGCAGGACGCACGAGAAAGAAACGCACCCGGACCTTGTCGTCAACAGGCAGCATTTGTGTGACTTCTCTTGAAGGCGATTCGGCCAAACACCTCAAACTAACGCCGTGAATCACATCTATGGTCGAACCAGAGAGATCACGAGCGTCCTTCGTTGCTGAAATGAGAGGCAATCGAACCTTTCCCGCTGGACACAGAGTCGCCCAGTCAATCTGGATGCCTTTGTTGTTCTCCTGGCGGTCGCGAAATGGACACCACAATCTGATCAATGGTGCTGCGATACCTTTCGGCCAACTACCCATACGAAGTATCCGTGGCTTTGCCTGGCACAGCACTCGGCGCCCAACGATGCTGCGTCATCTCATACTCAAGAATCGGGCTCAAGTTTAAAAGCTCCTTGAATTCCGTTAAACTGACTGCGAGATTTGCAAACGCACTGGACTACTACGCTGCCCAGCGCCAACGTCAACGTCAACGTCCACACACCACAAGACATAACATTACTTTATCCTACGACCAAGTGGCCATGTCGAACTATTCTACGAATGCGTCATCTCCAGGCACAGATTCGCCTACTCCTTCACCGGCCCAATTTCCTTCCTGCTATGAGGCCCATTTTGATGGAGTCCTCCGCAACACCTGTCCTGATTGCAAAGGACATCCGTAAGTAGAAACTCTACCTCGCATGTCATCGGGTTCTACTGCCTAGACGCAAAGTGCTTTATTCATGACATCGGAAGTTCTGACATCAATAAAGGCCTACCAGTCGCAAAGCAAAATGCCAGATGTGCAATGGAAAGGGATATCTCGAAACAAAGTGCCCCACCTGCTATCACCTTCATCCATTGAAGCCAAATCATTAACAGCACTTGCCACTCTGTTGCGAGCTCTCCTCTTTCAAGGCCAAATGAGTTTCAAGGAAATGCTACACTTCCGATACTCTCAGCGGAAAGTCCACCAATTGTACTGCCGTCGCCTTAATGACTTCACGACCCATTTTCTTTGCACCGTCAATTCATCTATGGGTATTTGTAACAAGCACCAGTATAGCTAGTTGCCCTCTAGATGGCTGGTCACTTTCCGAAATGCAGCTTCATTTTACTACTCTCGTTCGGAACTTTGTCCCAGCACCGACCTGTACACTTTTTTGGTTCTCAATCACTGTATACAAAGAGTATAACTACCTAATGCCAAATCTTCTAAGTTGCTTTCGAAGTTTCATGCAACACGTGCACTTTACGTAATTGCACTTCCGAACACCCTGGGAACAGTAACGCCTGTCCTCAGGCGGTGAGCAACAGACTAGGTTTCAGATAAGCCCTTCACATTTCGGCCATTGGATCAAAGTTGACTCGCGTTCCCATGGTCGAGGCTCCATTTGTGATATCTTGACGCAATCTTACCGTCGCACAGCAATAGCGAGCCACGCCAACCCCTGCCGCGTTGCCGGATCGTGTCACCAGGTCGAGATTACCGAGGTAGCGCGGAAGGCGGATGTCATCCGATATATCCCTTGAGCTCTTGCTCTACACGCGCTAGCAACGGACTGCGCCAGTACAGTGGTCAATAGCGCGTCGCAGGCTCAGGAACTGGGTAGTTTCGGTTCCTCGTATCTTGTTACTAACACTTTTAGTTTGGTAGGACCACCATTTCCGGGTTTTTTTGCAGGATAGAGTTCACGTGCTCGTTCGGGGGAGCCGAATTACTGTGTACGTTCCTTCTTGGGGAGGAGAGGACAATTGCAGAGACTGACACATAGCATAGATGGTCACATGGCCTGTATCAGTCGTATCTGATAAGTGCGTTGTGAGCTGAAGCCAAGCAAGAATGTTTCAGGATCGATGCGCGACAGTGCTAACGTGGCGCCAGTGTCGTCAGCTGGAATTATGCTGTTGAGCGCACGAGCGCTTCGGGCAATACGTTCATTCGGAACGCCGTTTCTCGGATTCGGGTTTTCTCGTTACAATGTCTTGGTGGCATGTGATGTCTTCGACTTCTCATCGTCACGATCTCGATCCCTCCATTGGCATCTGTTGGGCGACACAGCTCAACACGAATACGTCACGCTGTGGCGGTCACGTTCTCCTCCTCACCGGAAATCGGCACGCTTTGGAAGCGATACATATGCAATGGATTCCAGATCAGCTTCAACGTTGAAACTACTCGGTAGATGTCAATGCTGCATTTTCATGCTAGTCTGGAAATGGGTTGTGGATCCCTTCGTGGAACTCTCACCGGTATTGAGGCTGAAGAAGATACGCATCTTTCGAAGCTTGTACCATACGAACCCAGCCCACATACTTGTCAATGTGAATTCGGGATGCTAACAGCTCATGGGAAGTCGTCGTCGCAGACCCTGGCGCTAGATTCGTTGGGGCTAGTGCTAAAGGGCTTCTCTGGAAGCTTAATGCGCACCTTCCATCACAAACAGCTCCAGCGCACGTCTCGGCGTAATCTGTATCAGATTACAGCTGTGGTAGACGTCTTGCCTCCTAGGACATCGGTTTGACTGCCCCTTTGTGTGCTCAGCGACGTCAAGCGGCCAAAGGAGGGCAAAATCGACGCAACAACGCCGAGGATCGTATACCGGTGCTGCGAGATGCCCTCGCGAGCGCCTGCACAGATTCAGGAGTTGGAAATCTTTCCTTTTTCGCAACAATGCTTTTTATGATTTGGCGGTAGTCCATAGGCCAGCCAGACGAGCATTGGGCCCACGAACGGTCATGATGTAAGCCTTGCATTGGTTGCTTGCGAGTCGAACCTTCGCTCTCTTCATCGCTTACTGTTCTTCTTCGCTCTATTTTCACGCCACGACTACACTTTCTACTTCAAAACACTGTATGTATAAGCCCAAAAATGCAATCACTCACCAAACACTAGAGGGATGTCTCTTAAATCCCGAATGGCAACACTACCCCACCTCTCCACACTTCGGGGCGTTTGCTTACTCTCGGGCGATCTCTCACTTCTGCGACGTTCTTGATCGACACCCGTCTTACCCACTTTGATCCAAGACCTGCAGCGGTTGATGTGAGGGGGTCCACGCGAACGGTCGTGACTTATGCCAAAACACTTTTCTATGCTGGTATTGGCGGGGCAGATAGGGCTGCGCGCGATTTGGGTGTGCAAGGCAAATTGAATAAGCAATACTTGCCGGGGTTTTGATGCAGGACGACGGGAAGGAGCTGCTGACGAAAACCTAAACTGGATCGCCTACTTCTTCCGCGTCGGCATGGGACACTTTGGCTCGCTCTTCTACTTCTCCTTTACACTCGCCTACGCTATTGACAGCTACCAAGCTAAAACATCAGAGACGTTGATCGCCATGAACCTTGGCAAACAATCCATGTCCTTCGATATGGGGATTTACCTTTTGGGTTGGATCATCAAGAATGGGTTTACGGTCACTATTTCGGGGATCTTCACGGCGGTGCTGTTGGTGAATAAATTGATGATGCTGGTCTTTGTGTTTTATTGGAAGAGGATTCGTATTTTCATGAGTAGAACTTGGTTGGCTAGGTTGCATCGGGGGACTATTAAGAGTGTGGAGGTTGCGTAGGGTAGTTGGCGAGGGGTGGAGAAGGAGATGATGGTAAGATTGTCGCATTTATAGCACGCATCAAAGATGTTTGAACGCGGATGGAAATGGCCTCGTGCTCTATTCACTAGGTACTTGCCTTATCAACGAAGATTATCTCCACTGCACACAGTAACTAGAAAATAGTATGTTGCGCTCCTTTTCTTCCATGAGAGGTCCGCACGAGAGACGGAAGAAGAGTGAGGGACGGGCTCAGATCTTTGTTCTTGTAGTATTAAGCACGTAGTTGGTAACTTTTTACGTTGACTCGTTGAATTAGAACGGTTCTTTTCTAGAGAACAACACATACCTTGAACTTTTTTTTAGCTTCTTTTTCATCACATGCGAAGTTGATACACTGTGAGATGTTATTTGGGGGCCGTTCGTTTCAGATAACGACCGCAGACGCAGAGGTAATTGTAAGCATAGCCCTTTAGGCAAGCAACGGACGGCAATTGGTTGCATTCGAGTCGAGGAGAGGAGCTGAGATCGGACTAACAGAGTACCAAATTGTAGCCTTAAGTTTGTTAGAGACGCTATGTACTAAGCGACCCGCTAGTCTCTAGATTCGAGAGAACCAAACTAATTGTTCCTGAGCGTCCGATTCCCTATCGACCCCAATCTCGTTCATCTCTCTTCCCGCAATTCGCAGTCGGCGTTCGTGCTATGCTCTTATCTCCAAAGGACATATCACCATCCCTCGTGCAGGTTCTCAGGGCGACATCAAGCTCAAGCGGGGGCGAACCCATTTAGACTTTCGGAGGTTCCCTACATTGGCCGGAGACTCCTGCCATTCCGCCATAAGCCCGTATTGCTTACCTTCCAAAATCAATCGTGAACGTAGCGAATCGCTCTCTTCAGTGTCACCGCCGGATGGCCGACGTTCCATGAGTTAGCGGCCGATCGACCCACCTGATTGGTCGGATAATATAAACAACAAGCGCACTGGCCTAAAAATGGGCGGCCATTCACACGCATCGTTCGAATGAGATGCACGCGTTCTATCTTTGATCGGACCTCTTTGCGGCTAAAGCACCTACCTTGCAGTGCAATCGCGTCGAAGCCAGAACTGGACTATTCTTGGTCTACAAGAGGGAGCGACCCGATATCACGTCTTGGTACTAATGCAACCCATGTCTTACTTAATGATCCTTCCCGGACCCAAATTCCTCCTTGTCTTGCTTCTTAATGATCCTTCCCGCATCTAGTTTCCTCCTGGACCACATCCACATCTTCTTTGGAACTCATCCTCGGACTATCCAGCAACATGAGTCTCGTAGACGCGTACCATGTCCGCCTTGGATTCTGGACAAATTGGGACCATGGCAAGATTGAAGGCGCGACCATTACCCTCACGCGAAGAAACGGCGGCCTCCTAGTCGCATTTATCGCCATCTTTATTGGAGCGGCGGGTAAATCTTTCTGGAGACTTGCATGCTTTCTGCTCCACCGCATGTGCTCGAAGTCGAGCCCACAGGATGGAGTCTACCATCAAATCCAGGCAGTCCTTCGGAACAGCGATACCGCCCAGGACGCGGCGTGGTCTCTGTCACAAGTCCTCTGGGCTTGGCGGATCCCTGCCAGACTTCGAAAACCTTACCCTCGGTTACTTGGAATTATACTCCTGGCACTTTTCGTTTCGATATCTTTCGGCGTCGCCGGTGTGTTTTCGTCCCAGATCACCACGGATACCGCCAATGAAGTTCTCCTAGAGGGCAGCAATTGTGGACCGCTCGATATTGATGAAGGAAAGGATCCCGTCGCCTACAACCTACTCTTCAATCCCTATATGGTGCAAAGAGTCACAACGTACTCCAATTACGCGCAACAATGCTACATTAAGAACGTCACTGCTGCGAGCGAAGACTGTCATCCGTACGTTCAGACTAGTCTGAAGGCCACAAGCATCCAGAATGCGAGCTGCCCCTTCGCGAGCGAAATGTGCAAGTCGCAAAACGAGAACTTGATCGTGGATACCGGGCTCATCGACAGCAACAAGGATCTTGGTATCAATGCGCCGCCTGAGAACCGCTTCCAGATGCGATTCGTGCACCATTGTGCTCCCATCGTCACGGAAGGCTATTCGAATGTGTCCGGAAAGGTAAACTCTACAGAGCTATATCGTCAGTATTGGTATGGCAGCGTGGACGAAACGGTACGTAACTCAACCGAGCGGATTGTGTCGTAGTGCAACCAAGCATTACGTCCGTCTGGCGCAACAAGCACTTGCACCTTCCTAAAGACCATTACTAATTTTCTTTCCCACGGCTAGTTGAACTATACCCAAGAGGTATCCTTGAATGAGACAGACTCTTTCAAAAATCTCAAGGTGGGTAGGTCGCGGGCTCGAGCTGATTATGGTATCTCGTGAGTATTAGGCGCTCAATTCATTTTCAGGTTAGAGCTGATCAATACAGTGTTCTGAAGGCATATGGCGGTTCAGTAGCAAGATCCAAGATCTACTCCATGTTCGAGCCAATACCGCAGCTGCACAGGGCCGACGCTGATGTCATGCTCTTCTTCCTCACTGCGCAAGGAATCAAGTACACCCAGGCAGTCAACGATCCTTGGTTCTCGGCGCATAAAGAAGGTCCCACACACGGCAACATCTTCAATGACACGCCGAACCCCAGTTATCTACAGGACGAACCGCTTTCCGTCCTGGGCTGCACTATGCAAATGCAGATCTGCAACCCAAACCTCCCCGAAGGCAAGCGCTGCGAGCGTCTCCGCGGTTTCATCGATAACAGCTTCCAAGTGGAAGACTTGTATGAATCACAGTCGCAGAAGCAAGCCCTCACCTGGGCAAATCTCATCTTCGGACTAGGATGGTTCTCTATCTCTGGCATTGTCGATTCCATGGGCATATCGTCGCTGCTTGCTCGGCAGAACCTCGCAAACAATTACCAAGGTCCATTGCCAGACAATCAGTGGCAGGCAGAGGTAGAACATTGGGTCGGAGCGTCCATGGCATCCCTGCAGGGTTCGTTTGTCGAAAGCGGAAACGGCCCAACGGCGAAATATCAGCAGTTTCGCCAGGCCCCGAACAATACGGACGAGTGGAATATTTGCAAGAATCAGGTATGTTAGCGGAGCATCCTACCTTGCTCATACACGCCAATACTAATACCGCCTAGAAAATCATGACAACGAAGTACTCTTCCTTCTCCGTGCTTGGCATCGGCCTTATTTTGGTCATTGGCGGTGGTTTCATCTTCCTTGATCTTACCCTTGCGTACGTTGTCGACTACTTCTCGATTCGGCGCAGCAAAACACATCCAAACCCAAGTAGGACGTATGCTCGCTTGGAATGGGACGCGAACACCACGCTCCAGCTACAACGCCTGGCGCATGAACAGATTGGCGTCGGCACCTGGTCCAGCCGCTGGGGCCACCCGGTCACATCGCCTGGCGAAAAGCTTGCTATGATCGACGTTGCAGACGAAGAGCACGCGCTGTACATTGCGCCCCAGAACTGGGAAGCGAAGTCGTTCGCAGAGAAGACCCAGTCGGCCAGCTCTGATTCAGCCTCATGCACATCGGAAGATCTGGAGGCAAGGCGAACTGATACGCTCGATACTTTTGAAGATATAAAGGCGAAGAGAGCCGATACATTCTCATTGGCTGGGAAGAAAGTTAGTCGTGTCGACACAAAAACGACGCTTGTGGACGAGAGCTCCGTTGATGAGATCACGCCTATTTCGGACCGGAGAGGGTCAGACAAGATCAAGCGCGCGCATTGAGGCCCACAATGTGTTCAATTGCTGTGCCAGGTCTGTACAACATTCTCTCGCCCACCTCCCTTCCGCGGCCTGAGGGCGAGTATCCACTCTCCCAGCTTGTTACATTGGCGAGTCTCAGCGAGCCCACTGTCAATGCCACGGCTCACAGCGCGGCCCAATGAGGTCTGGCTACCCGTACTCATCTCTTCCGGCAATACCGCAGGAAGTGGAGGTAGCGACTTGAAAGCCGCAGAAGAGACAGATACCCCACTGTCCGCTCTCTTGTGTGTCATCACCACGCTTTTTCCATCCCCAATGACCTTAGGCGGTACAGGGGGTGGTCTTTCGACCTCCTCACCGCGCTCCAGGTCTTCCAAAGTCCTCCTCTTGCCTTCCTCTTCGATCCAACCATACTCCAGCGCGTGCATCATACACCGATGCATATCATCCAAGTACCACTGGTCCCAGAATACCGTGTTCTGAATATCATCCGATGTAGACCACCAGCACACCCTTTTGCCGAAGATACTCGAAGCGAGTTGATATATTTCCCATGCGAGTGACGGAGTTGTGGAAGGATCGTTGTGTGGTATGCCGCAGCTGAATTGCGCAAAGAAGTGGCACAGCGAGGCATTGCAGGGTATAACGGGCAGTGTAGATGTTAAGAAGAGGATGTATGAGCCGTGGGGAGTGGGAACGAGTTGCGCGAGCCCTTGCAGTTGGACGCTGGACTTGGAAGACGAGCGTGAGTGCGCAGGTATAGTTGAATTGGCGTAGCTTTCTGCCGCACGGCTTTCGTAGCGGGTGAGGAGGATGTTGATGAATGTCTTATAAAGGATGCGGTTCTCGAGGGTGGGTTGGAGAGGCGGGATCATATCGAAGCCATGGGTTTGCTGCATGCTGCTAGCACGTACAAAGTAGCGGAATTAGATGGGAGATGAGTTATCGAATCTTGACGTCTTGCATGCAACACAACTTTTGTACCACCAGCTACATGCATATATATATAAGCCCCTTGACCGGCGTCCATAGGTAAGCGCGAACACATGTGAATGTTCTGACACGCGATGTCAAATAGAAGGCGACAACTTTCCGTAGCAAGTAGCATTAACAGGCGACCATTATGCATCGCGAGTTAGAGTTCACCAATATTCCGCAACGGGCGCTGAGCACCTCATGCTACCCTGATCTGTCCAAGATACCAAGGCTGGGGCGAAAGCTCCGCGGAGCAACTACAAACTAGCACCGCGTCGTTTCATGAAGTGTGATTATGCGATGCTCCGCGGAACGGCTATCTTGGCCATGATCTATGGTGGAGCCACGCACGCGTTTCAAGACGCGCAGGCCTGCGTGACAGGTTTGACACGAGCCTGACAGATACTAAACACCGCCCCACGACTCACGACATAGAGGCGTGAGGCCGGAAAGAGAGCGAA
>Ga0247803_1002067_pt1 | contig 10260 bp, 12 predicted proteins | sample UWRJL014104B1_FD_180928 | JGI IMG/M metagenome (GOLD analysis project Ga0247803, IMG submission 180928) | Plant litter microbial communities from Arlington Agricultural Research Station in Wisconsin, United States - UWRJ-L014-104B-1 | ecosystem: Environmental > Terrestrial > Plant litter >...
CGTTCCACTTTTCAAAGATGGATCGCGACTGACCGTGCTTGCGAGTAAAGTCCAAAGCGCATGTAATGCTCCGCGACCTTGTAATATAGATCTGCAGTGCGATGGTGCTTGTTTCCGATCGTAGCACGATACTGTGCTAAAGCGCGAGTATGATACTTGAAGGATTCGCCTAGGTGCCCTTGACTCGAGGTTACATTCCCAAGGACATGGAGGATTCTACCGGTACTGATCAAAGCGTTAGACAAAGCAGCCATGTCACCAGGGTTGCACGTACCGGAAGGACTCGGTATCATCCACCCCAAATAGCCTTTCGCGTGCTTTCAGATTCTGCAGCAGCAAATTGTAAGCATCGTCGAGTCTTTCCAAAAGCCAATACGCGGTCCCAAGGTTTGCGACACAGATCGAGGTCATCGTCTCGGAATATTCGGGCAAAGACTGGAAAACTTCCAGAGCTTTGCTATAGTATTCCAGAGCGGGCTCAAACTGTCCCTGATCAAGATGCGCGTTAGCCGCTTGATTGTACGCCTGAGCCAGTGTGGCATCCTGTGTACGGAGGGCTGATGTACGACTTATGTCTAATCGAAGACGTAAGAACGCAGTGTTGTTTGTCAGAGCAGTGGGTTTATCGTTTGTCTCGGCTGCTTCTGCACCTCTCGTGTAGTATATGTCACTCAGAATCAAGCGAGAGTCTTGTTCATGAGCCTCACACACAGCCTGGGCAGCATGGAGGAATTGTGAGAACTTTGTGCTACCACCGCGTTCGTGAAGATACCTACAACAGGATCAGCTATTTGTAATGTGCTATGAGGCAGGACATGGAAACATACCAGGCCGCGTCAACGAGCAATTTCGCAAACGAGAGATCGCACCTGAATAAGGCCTGAGGAAGCACGAAGGATGAATAAAAGTCCTGCAGTCGGACGACACTGGGCAACAAACTCTCACATTCGTTCCATCTTGACGTTTGGTGTCGCTGCACTATTGTCGCAAAGGGCCAGACAGCGGATAAGAGTAAGACAGTGGCGGAGAATGTCTCTCCAAGTCGCTGTACAGCCATTTGAGTCCGGACAGAATCTTGGGTCAGTCGGTGGATGCGCAGTTCCAGAGATTGTTTGTTCCGGGTGACGAGTGATCGTTTGACAAGGTCCAACCGCGCGTCTTCATACTGCTCCTCAGTCTTCGGGTATTCGCTCAAATCAACGCCTCCAGCGGCGGTTGTAAGAATGCTCTCCTTGATACCATCCGGATCAAGCAAGGACATGATTTCGAGAACACGCAGTGAGCTCCCTCCCACTCGATCCAGGGCGCACACTGAGGCAATCGTGTGCTCGTAACTATTAGACTGCCATTGGCCTTTGAAGGAATGCAATTTTGCGAGACGCTTCTCATCGTACTTACCCAAGAACTCATCAAGTGTGTAGTCGTATCGATTGATGAGCCCTGCCATCTGCGTGAGACCAAGAGCAAGACCTCCTAAACGACGGGCAATGGCCAAGGCATCCGGAGGAGGTCCTTCAGTCTCACTATATCCAAGTTTAGTGAGTCGCATGAGAAATTTTGCGGCATCGTCTTCGCTGAAAGGCGTCAGGTCAATTCCAGCCATGGCGGTGTATGGGTTGTTCTTCGCAAAGGGATCTCGGCTTGTTATGAGGATCGAGCCTTTTCCTAGAGGCCAGAAATCTTCCAAATCTTCAGGATTTTCCACGTTGTCAAAGATCAATAGCCAGGTGGCTTCTTGCGTGGTAACTTCATCCGCAAGATCTGACCCTTTCACGGCATTTGAGAGCCATCCCTTCACAATATTTGCGCTGATGACTTGATCTTTGGCTTCATCTGGATCTGCGAGGCCTAGCTCGATGGCAATCTTGCTGAAGTCTTCTCTCAGCTTTGTTGGTTCATCGGCATGTACCCAGAAGATGGCGTCGAAACGATCTTTGTTCGCGTACATGAACTCAACGGCGATTTCAGTCTTGCCAACCCCTCCAAGTCCACACAAGGAGAAAGTCTGCAATGTCTTGGCGGCGTGATGGTCGTCCGTATCATGGGAAGGCAGGAGGGCTTCCTGAAGCCTCAGAAGTACATCTTCACGACCGAAGAAATTTCCGTTGCGAAAGTGTTGCCCGTGAAGGTGACGAGGTAGTTTCACTGCTCGTTTAATAGGTTTCCAGGACCCTGCCGTATCGTTGACACCGGTAATGATTTGGTAGCTTGCTGTTGTTGACCCCGTTGTTCCCCTCGTCGTGTCTTGCATTGTCAATTCTTCAAATCCCGAGAGACTGTGGGTTCGCACCGTGTACTGGTCCTGAGGAACTAGGGAGCGACTAGACCCTTGTTGTTGTACCTGAAAAATTCTCCACTGCGCGGAAGCTATGGACTGCTTGACATGCAGTGCGATCTCGCGAAAGGCGTTACTATTGACACTAATGTTGCACAGAGACAGGTAATCGGAGTCAATGGCGATCGCGGTCTCAGCCTTGGCCCCTATAACACCCAGTTCTTTACCTACAATAACGGTCCGTTTCGTTCGAAGGCGGCCTTTGATCGATGTCTTCAAAGTTTCATACACGGAGAGTATGGGTCGGTCGAATGTAAGCTCTTCAAATCGCGTGCAGAGGAGACTAAGCCGGACGGCGTCGCCGGCATTGATAGACTGCTTAGCGACCCGAGGCAGCCGCAGTCGTGGCATCAATGAAAGATTCTTCCAGCTGTCAGTCGCAGAAGACTTTGTATGGGGTGCGCCAATGAAGACTATCCCCGACACCAGGTCCAGCACATCTTTGAATACGTCTCGTTGACTATGTGCAACTTGCATGGCCTGAATGATTAGAAACGCGTTCAGCCACATACTGGCGAGAAGTACCTCTTTCACGATCAAGCCTCCAACGCCGATAGATAGAAACTGTATAGGACACTCAGAGGTCCAAGGTATAGGTCAGCCCCGACAATTCTCGAGCGATGTGGAAGACATACATTTGCATTCTGATGTAAATCAAGAAGTCCACTCAACAGAGCCTCGGCTTTCTTCACTAGCTTTCGCCAGCTGAAGAGATTCGAAGAGTGGATTCCATGCTCGAATACCAAGATGCGGGACAGTTCGAGCCCTCGCTGATGAAGAATCCTAATCCAAGGGTCCTCAAGGGACGAGCGCCAATGCTCCGGTGGAGAGTTGGCAATGTCAGGAACGATAACGATGCTATATTCAAGTCAACATATAAAAGCTCCCAAGGCTGGGACACAGAATGGGGAGCGATTTCAATGCCCAACGCTTTAGAGCGTAAGCCGCTCCTGCTGAGATGCGACGCAGTCTGTATCCCAGAGCTACTCGGCTGACTGGTACTTACAAAGCTTCAGTAGTAGCGGTGGTGAAGAGAGTGCGAAATGCGACTGAACTCGCTGAGTCGACCATGGTGCACAAGACTGGTGACGCAAATCTCAAATGATGGGGTTGGCGTCCAGAACCGCTGAAATGCACGGCAATATAAGACATCTGATGCCTTACGTGTAACCTGGAGTCCATTGTAAAGAGCATAGAGGGGCCATGGGTATCTATCGCGACATGGTAACGGTCGTACGCAGCTTTGGGCTCTGCACATGCTTGCCATTGGCTGACCGATGACCGAACCCCAGACTCATCGGGTTGCTGTCACTGGTGGAAGGATGTTCGCTGCTTGGCGAGGCTCTAGAGTGGGGGGACTGTAGCAGCGAGAGGTGTATCTGACTTGGTTCTTCGGGTTGGCCATCCCAATGACCCATTGAGCGGCATGACGAAATGCATCCAAGTCCCGTAAGGCTGAGACCTACCCACACGATGTCGACGCGTCCAATGACCTCGGAGTGGTGGTGCACTGCAACGCCTCAGGCTGTGACTGCTCGCTCAATTGGATGCGCGTCCCGCCCTGCGTCATGCCAACCGGAGACAAACTCAACGCACGGACCTCGTCTGATGTCGCATGAGTCCCCTTACCCGATGGCAGTAAACCTTCTCCACGCCCTTGCATTTGCGTTACTCGGCTCGTACATTCAGTCGTCTTCCAGTCAAATACGTACACGTTTTGCATGCTGCGCCGTCCGGTGATGATGTCACTGCCCTGCAATAGTATGCCAGGGATTTGGTTTCCGGGGCAACGTCCCTCGAGCCACGACTCACCCGGCGTGGGCGAGGAGGACCACGCCACGGCTGAAGCGGCGGAGCTTATGGCAGCTCAGGCCTTGAAACGCTGTGCCATATTCCGAGGATTTTGATCAACCACCTCTTCTGCGCTCTGTACAACTAACCCATATCCTCATCTTCTCACCGCTCTAGCAAACAGCGAACTCCTTCGTCATCTCAAGCATCCGCACTTGCATCCTGACACAGGTATGTCAGCTCTCCGCAGTTCACATGTCCACCATGACAGCCTTGTAGCCGATAGCTAATCCATACTCAGCTCCAACTGCAAGTCCCCCTTTACAACCCTCACCATGGCAAACGCTCCCTCCTCTGCCTCCGCCTCCGCAACGCCAACAAGCACCGCCTGCGCGTCAGTAAATTTCTCCACCTTTCTCCAAGACACCAAAGACATTGCCTGCGCTGTCGGCAGCACCGCGGGCCTGCCCTCCAACTACAAAGACATCCTCAATGACTGTTGCAAAACCGCGCCTGTCGAATCATACGAGAGCGACTGTGCCCTCTACTGCCTCTCCGTCGATCAACCCGTCGCCGACTTACAAAAGTGTTTTCAGGATGGGGGAGTGAGCCCGCAGTTGATCTTCTGCTCGGGGAATAGCACCGCGACGGCGACGGGGAAGCCGAGTGGGACAAGCTCCGGGGCGGGCGAGAGTGGGAGTGGGAATCCGAGTGGCGGTGCTTCGCCGGGAGCGACTACAAATGCGGCGGTTGTGCTGGGGGTGCCGACGCAAGGCGTGAGTAAGGCAGGCATGGGCATGGCCGCCATGGTTGTGGTGTCGGCAATCTTTGGAGCGCTGTTGTAAGAGGTGGCGAAGCTTCATTGGGAAAGAGCGACGTTGCGTAGCATATGGTCGGAGTAATAATGAATAATACAAATGGGTCTTCAAGTTTTTGAGTCAAGCATGGTGATACTACTTCCACAGCCAACGCATCACCAATTGCTTCGGACAGTCCAGTCTTCATACCGGCGGCGCCGCCATCAACCTCTTGACAAGCATAGCAGATTGGACGGATCCTCACTTGACTAACCAGAACAAGAGTACCTCAAGTACGGATACCAGTGCGAACAAACCAGCACTAGCCGCTATACCCAATTCCGCCCGCTTGGTCGCTAAGCCGAGCGCAACCCCAACGACGATCGTCGCAGCCAACGTAATCCCTATCAAGACCACGACAGCAAGCTTGTTCGTCTCACGATCGATGACTATGGCCTTGCCCCACGAAGAGCCGACGAGTACGTGTTCATAGTTTCCGAGTGTTGCTGCGAAAGGTCGGCACGTTCGAAGAAGTTGCGGACGGTAGAAGCTTGATGTGAGCTCCCGGGAGCGGACCATCGACGTGATTGTGGTTTCGTGAGGGTACGAGAGCAGGTTTGTATAATCGACCGACTAAGCTGTGAGACTGACGCCGCATCTGAGTGAAAAATATGGGGCATGCTTACCGTCGAGAGCGTCCCAATCGCTAACACAGGTCTTTGGGTGCTGCAACTTCCTCTGCCAAAGCAGCACCATGTAGGTGTCTCCTTTGCGTAAAGTTCCCGAATCTTTACCATCAAAGCTTCCCCCGACATCTCTCTAGACACCCCGATGGTGTATAGGTACCATCTTCCCCTTCCTTTCCGAAGGATGACACGTACAACAACCGTGTTATTCGTGTTCAGTTCCGAGTTCAAGGCGACATGGCTGGTGGTTTTAGCTGCCATGGATTTGGAAGGAAAACTCCGGGTGGTGGTTTGTCAGGAGAAGGCGACACAGTATCTCTCCATATAACGAGGTTGGAATCGCAGCTGCGATTCACCCCCGGCACATCGTTCGCAGACGCGACGCTTCGCAGATCTAATGTATGTTTTCGATTCTGGCTCGCAGTCACCAGCGCGAACTCCCAAAGGTCGATGGAGAGGTGCATGAGCAAACCTCACATGCCAATTGTTCTGCCCCGTGAAAGACCATTTCCGCGGTCCCAGTCTTTACAAATGGCACACCACTCTAACTCGCTCTCTTTGTAGGTACGTAATCTTTACAGTTCTGTCGTGACCAATCATGTTCAAACTCGTATTGCGTCGCAGCTGCGATTCTTGGCACTTTCCTCTATATCAACCACTCTTTGAGAAGATCCCGCCTCGACATCACTATTATACGCAGAAGACGTCTTCAATCTAAACTCAACTCCACTGTACAATTTCTTTCAGGCCGACAATCCGCTGCCTTGTCTCACATTATTCGATGCAATTCGATGCGTGCGCCTGCTTACAGTAGCTGGCACGTACCTGTGGTACACGAGTCCCCCTCCTCCTCGCAGCAGTCACATCATACCGGATCCAAATTGTCAGAACCTTTGCATCGCTTTCTCAACCAGGAACCTCACGAGGAACCTTGGAGTCCGGTGAGCCAGGGATACGTTAAGACTTCATCACCGAATATCAGCTCTTGGAGACGAACAGGGTCTACGGAGGATAGCGAGTAGCAATACCCGTTAGGACTCCTACGGACTGCGACACATCAGATCTTGTTCCATCGAAGCCCCTTGTGCGAATTTTCACAACAATGAAGTAATTCCGTCCTCTGAGCAACCTTTGAACTGTACACTGACCTTCTCCGCAGTCATCAACCCCTTGAGCCTGCACAGCCCCCCATACTGATATATATCCGACGAAAGAGCTCATCAGAACCGTCCTGTGCTAGCTCAGAGCTGACGACAATCTCCTCGATTACGTCACCACATGGCTCAAGTTTTCAAACGGGAGGTCATCGTAATGGTCCCCTGTCAGTTAGGTCTATCAGTCTGTGTCGTTCTAACGGCACCTTGATCTTTGAGAACCTACAGTCGCACTGTACGCAAGAACAGATCGATACTGCTATTGAAGACGTCACACACTGGGTCGACGACTTGGGAGTATCCCCAATCAAAGACCGAAAGAAAAAACTTGTAGAACTGCTGTCAAGTGTAGACGGCATGTTTGCACTTGATAATCAGTGCGGTTTGAAACAGTGTCCTGCTGATCGATCGCAAGCCTCAAGGAGGCCACAGGAAAGAGCTACCGCTGCACCACTTTCAAGAACCCTGGTCGGGCATCGTAGAAAGGGAACAGCAAACTCGAAAGCTTCCGAGACCTCGAGACACGAGAGCGAAGACAGTTTTAGGACGTCCGGCGGGCTCCAACAGTCCATTTTCCAACATGCTAGCATGTCCTTTCGCCAAACATGACCGAGCGCGGTACATTTTTGTCGGCAATAGTTGCACAGAACGCTTCGGTTTCCCGACACCAGGGAAGTTGGTGTGAGTACCTCATCCCGCAAAGCTATTACATCTATAACTTACCCGCCAATCACAGTGAGCATTTGAAGAGAGTACATTCTCTGCGAGTACCCTGCTGCGTTACATGCAAGCAGAGGTTCCACGGAAGGACACGAGCTCACGCCGAGGAAGCTCGACGCTTGCACGAAAGTACTGGCCAGTGCCAAAATCGGGAGTTGACACTTTCCGAGCCAGAGTGGATGACAGAAGAGCAAGATACCCGTTTTGCGAGCTCGATGATCCAGGGCCATTCATCAAGTCCCGAAGAGAAGTGGCAAAGTCTATATCGCCAGCTTTTTGACGTACAAAACGACAGCGATATTCCGCATCCATGTGCGTTCCAAATTTCACACATGCCGTTCTCAAACGGAGTACTAACGTCAACAGATTACGATTACTTAGTACCCGGGCGTGACTCAGCAACTGCACCGGATGCAGAAGTCGGACAAACTCTTCCCCTCACAGCACACCCGGCACAAGGGTTTTTGAGCGAGCCGAGCTCCTTGATCACCACTCCCCTCTGCCAAGAAGGTAATGCTGTGTCGAGCTCTCAGCTCCTCTCGGATCTGCCACTCGAAGTAAGCTTATCCGAAACTTCCGGAGAAACGTATAGAATGATGAAGACTAACATATGCTTTCAAGGCACTCAGCAATGTCGTCCGACCGTCAGATATCTCGCCACTGCATCGACACAGCTCAGGGCCGATCTCATTACCGCACCACGATGGGCAGAATACATACACGCAAGCCAACGCCTTTGCTAGGTCGATCGATGCAATATCACCAGGATCGCTCACAGCAGCACTGCTCGACCTCAACGAAAGCACGCAACCACAAGTGCCATTCTCGTACGAAGTCTATCACGGTCAGGACTCCGGCTACCAGTCTCTCGAACAACCATTAGACCAGGAAGCGGCAGAGCTGTTGGACTTCTCGGAAGTCGTCAAAGCCGTGGATGGGAGCGACGACGCGTTCCAGCAGATTGAAACCGGGTTGCCATTGTCAACGCCCCCAGACCCGCTCGATACTAGGTTGGACTTGGCTGGATTAGAAATGGAGCCGTGTCAGTTTCCGAACGATGCAAGTATAAGTCGAAGACGAAGGAATGGGTTCGAAATTTGACCCTTTCACAGCGCTTGCACGTTGCGGCTTAAGTAAAACTTCACTTTTGTGTTTGGCTGCAGGAATATACCTAATCTTCAATAACTCGAATTGCCAATCTTTCTCTTTGGCACCCCCGCGGTCGACACACAGGCCTTCGTGTCATCATCACACATCCCTGGGCACGTGTGGACTGATCCTGGAAGCAAGCAGGCTAAAGAACTCCTTATGACTATCGTCATCATTCTCCTTCACACATGTATTAGCCCACAACAACAACTCTCGGGAGACTTCAATCAGAACTTACATCCTTCGGCCAAGTAGCTTTGAAATCTTTGAAATCCGCAAGAGAGGTCCCAATGAAACGCCAAGTATCAACCCAGGATTTGACCAGCTTTAAAGCACAATCGACCTTGTAGCCCCTGTCACGCGCCTCATAGAGCCAGCCCGAGAGCGCGTCCAATACCATGAGCACTCTTCGCTGGGGATGTTCGCGACCAGTCCGGTAGATGCGTATGCTCACGGCATCGCACCTGATCGTCTTGAGCATATCTAAGCACTCAGGGTCGACATGGTACACGTCTTCTTCAATCGCATTAGTATCGAAGGCGAAGCGCAAATGCCGGATGTGCTCGGTGAGGTCGATGCCAAGGTTGAATGGGTCGGCCTGTAGAAGATGGGGTAGCAAGCGTTCAGGATGCGCCAACCCTTCAATGCGAATATGCGTTCTTCTGATCAAAGCCTCAACCATCTCCTTCGCAATTCGCTCATCCATTTGAGCCACTTCTTCGAGTATGGTACCGCCAGTTTCTTTACGGAGGTGTGTCTCCAACGTCTGCTGTACCGGAGGCGAACACCCCACGAAAGATTTTCCCGACAGCTTGATTGTCTTGGGAAATGGTAATTGATCATATATCATCTGTCTGAGCTCGTACGGGAGTCTGAAGTGGATGTTCTGGAGCCATTGGACGCGGATGTGGGAGTTGTACGTTGCCGTTATTCGTTGGAGTGAACTAATTTGCCCTGTCAGCGCTCGTAGTATAGTGCCAAAAATGATTTGGATATGTACGTTTCGTATTTTCGTTGCTTCTCTTTGAGCTGCTCGCGTTCGTCGTAGTTTGTTTGTTTTATCAATTTCAGAGCATTGATTAGGTCCGTAAGCCCATCGTACTGTATTTCGAGCCGCGTTTCCCTATAAGAAAAACATTAATACTCTTCTTCGCACAATTGTATAGCTGACTTGCTCCTTGTGTCGACTTTGATCCTTCAGCAGCACGTTTCGTATCTGCGCAATGATGCTCGGCATTCCATCTTCGTTGTCGGTCTTGTCGACTGTCTCATCGCAGTCGTTGCTACTATTGTTGCTATCATTGTTGCTGCCATTGTTGCGCTTGGTTGTTTCGATTTGAACTTGGTACTCCTGAAGCATTTTGCTGCATGCTTGCATCGCCTTAAGATTAAGTCGAGCGCAATCCGCATCCTTCCCGATGTGGACTTCGGACATGGTGTTTGAGGGTATGCGACGAATGCGAATGAGAACGCGTCTTATAAACCGAGATGCTAGGTGGCTTTCAGTCTTCACTCTCTTGCTTTTTATTTTCACAATGAGAGAAGCACTGTTATTAAGTTCGTAAAATACGTGGGTAGTGTGCCTCAGCTAGCGCATCCTCCAGGCTTCAGCCTGCTAGGCACAAGCA
>Ga0247803_1002068_pt1 | contig 10251 bp, 5 predicted proteins | sample UWRJL014104B1_FD_180928 | JGI IMG/M metagenome (GOLD analysis project Ga0247803, IMG submission 180928) | Plant litter microbial communities from Arlington Agricultural Research Station in Wisconsin, United States - UWRJ-L014-104B-1 | ecosystem: Environmental > Terrestrial > Plant litter >...
TTTTGATAACCCCTTTTGAAAATTCCCACGAAATAATAGATTGTTTACGGGTATGTGCAGCTTTTAAAAGATAGGCACTGTGCAGCAGATAGCCATTGAGTCTCTCCAATATCTGTTTATCAGTTTCGGGTTGATCCGGTCTTTTTCTCCAGGTATTGTTTGCAGGATAAAAGGGGTCGTCCTGATAATTTTCCATACTTTTCCCAAATCCGGCCAGAGACAAGGATTCTCCGGTACCCGATTTCAGTTCAACGAGCCGTACCCCCGTGCTTTCTCTGCCGAACGATAAGGAATATTTTTTGGTCTCATTACCATAGGTCATGGAAATGGAGGAATCCGCGGCTGAATAACTCCATTTCCCCGTTGCATAAGCGCCACCCGTTTTTACTTCCGAGAACGAGCTATCCGGGAAAAATGAAAGCAGGATATCTTCCTGTTGTCCTGTTTTTACCTCTGCTTTGGATTGAGAATCGGATGTTCGTGTGATTGTAATCTCCCGAAGCTCGTCGTTGGCAAGTCGCCAGCTTCCATTAAGATTCTTGTCAATTGGCCGTTTCGAAATGTGTACAGGAATTTCCTTCTGCAATTTATTCGGAAGGATGCCGCAACGCTCCATCATCAGCAATATGATCAGAAATATTAGTTTTAGATAAGACATTTGAGCGGCAGTTACTGATGTTTTATTTGGGCAGGCACGAGGTTACTGTGGAATAAAGTAAAGAATAAAATTCGAAACTGTCAACGTAATTATCCGGGTACAAAATAGTTCTTTCCGGGTATTTTTTGGTCGATCCTGACTTATCATATACATGTAAATCCTGTTGCGTTTATTTATTGCTCAAAAAACATGTGCTTAACCGTATGAATATCATAAGACTATTCCCCATTTTCTTACTGCTGATATTTTTAAATTTAGACTTCCAATTCCGAAACGGTGACAAAAAATCTCTGATGATTTCTTCCAAGGAAGTCCAGCTCCGTGCTGTCCAGGACAAAACCGATGAAACCATTCTTATTTTTCGGGGCAATGAAGTAAAACCGATCTTAACCCAAAATGCAAAAGCGGGTTTTCGCCCCTATTTGCATCCGATCATTGCGCCGGATGGAAAGGGCGTACTTACCGAATACAGCCCCGGACACCATAAGCATCAAACCGGGATTTACTGGGGATACACCAGGGTGAATGGCCGCGATTATTTTCATCATCCTGACGGTGGTTACTGGCGCCGGGTTTCGGCAAATGTAGTGCAGGCAAAAGGAACAGAGGTGAAGTGGCAAACGGTTTACGACTTGCTGGATTCAACGGGAAACGCTGTTTTAACCGAAACCCAAAACTGGTCGATGCGCCTGAAAGAGGGGAAGTATCTGCTGGATCTGGAATGGAACGGCGAGGCGAAAACAGATGTAACAATTGGCAAATACGATTATGGTGGATTGTTTGTCAGGATGCCATGGAAGGAGGGAATAAAAGGGGAAGTAGTCAACGCCGCGCGCCAGAAAAACGAAAAGGCCGAAGGACAGCCCGCCATGTGGGTTGACATTGCCATGCAGGTTGCCGGTCGGAACGATCTGGCACATATTGCGATTCTGGATCATTCCCAAAATAAAGGTTACCCCCAGACTTGGCGTGTGGACGGTCAGTTGGGAGCAGGCCCGGCCCGGGCCCGCAAAGCAGATTGGCATATCAAAAAAGGCGATACGGAAGTGATCAAACACGAACTGATCGTTTATACCGGTACATTGAACGACGTAGAACTGAATAAAACCTTTGGCGAATTCATTGGTAATAATGGCACTTACAATACGGCGGCATTGTGGGCGATTGCCCAAAAAGAAGGAAGGGAAGCCAGGTTTCTGAGCGCGCAGGAAGCCGTCGCAGCCATGACGGTCAAAGAAGGATTTCAGATAAATGCCTGGGCATCAGAACCGATGATGACTCAGCCAATGGCATTTTGCTGGGACGATCGCGGCAGGATGTGGATTGCCGAAAACAAAGATTACGAATCACGCGGGAAGGGTTTTTCCAATTCGGGAGACAGCCGGATATTGATACTGGAAGACACCAATGGCGATGGCATTGCAGACAAACGAAAGGTGTTTATGGAGGGTATCGCTTTCCCCTCGGCCATTGCAGTCGGATTTGACGGTATTTTTGTGGGCGCACCACCTAACCTGCTTTTTGTACCCGATAAAAATGGCGATGATCAGGCTGATATGGATGATATTGAAATCCGGCTGACGGGCTGGGGAATCCGTGATCGTCATGAAACCTTAAACAGCTTTCACTGGGGACCTGATGGTTGGCTCTATGGACTGCAGGGTTTTGCAACTCCTTCCAAAGTGGGCAAACCAAAGGGCAAAGGAAAGCTTTACAAACACAAAGATCCCTTTCCTGAAAATATCCTGGAAGGAGAAGGGACGGATATCAACGGGGGAGTTTGGCGCTACCATCCCACAAAAGACAGATTTGAAGTAGTAGCTCATGGTTTCAGCAATCCCTGGGGAATCGATTACGATGCAAAGGGCCAGCTTCTGATGACGGCCTGTGTGATCCCGCATTTATGGCATGTGATTCCCGGCGGAATTTACCATCGGCAGGGTGGGCAGCATTTCAATCCTTATGTTTATAACGACATCAAGACCATCGCTGATCATACCCACCGTTCGGCCCATGGTGGCGCCCGGGTTTACCTTTCTGACGCATTTCCTGAGGAAGAAAAAGGTAAAATATTTATGGCCAATATTCATGAGCATGGGGTTTTGTCAGACATTTTAAAACCAAAAGGATCCGGATTCAGCGGCAGCCATGGAGATGATTTCATGATGGCAAACAATGCGCAATGGGTTGGTTTCAGCATGGAAGTCGGGCCGGAAGGCGGGCTTTACGTATTGGACTGGCATGATGCGGACATTTGCGGATCCGATGTGCTGAACTCCGAAACCGGAAGGGTTTTCAGAATTATGCCAAAAAATTCCCTGGCTGAAAACTGGAAAGGACGTTACAGTGATCTTGCAAAATTTTCGGATTTGGAACTTGCTGATTTGCAAACCAGTAAGAGCGAATGGCATGCAAGGAGAGCAAGAATAATTCTTCAAAACAGAGCCTCCAAAGGAAAGATCGAAAAAGCAGCTTACGACCGTTTGTTCAATTTATATCTTAAAGGCACAAACCAGGACTTCCGTTTGAGGGCCATGTGGACGTTGCAAATAACGAGTGGATTTACGCCAGGAAAATTGATCGAAGCACTCGATGATAAAGATGAATATATTCGTTCCTGGGCAATTCAATTTCTGACGGAAGATAAGGACGCAGCGCCAGAGGTCATTGCGAAGTTTGAGAAAATTGCACTGACAGACAAATCTCCGGTAGTTCGTCTTTATCTGGCAAGTGCATTGCAACGAATGGAATACGATGCAAGGTGGAAATTGGCAACTGCTTTGCTTGCTAGGGGTGAAGATGCAGAAGATCACAATTTGCCCAAAATGATCTGGTATGGGATTGAACCGCTGGTAAAGGAAAATCCTGTCAAAACATTGGAAATGAGCGGCAAAAGCCAGATTCCAACGGTGACACAATTTATTGCACGGAGAATCGTCGATGCGGAAGACTTAGAAACCTTGATCACCTACATTGGCAAAATGCCTAAAAATCAAATGGATTTGCTGGAAGGGATGAGGGATGGATTGGAAGGTCGAACGGATATTAAAACGCCTGCCAGTTGGAACATTGTTTATGCGAAATTGAAAAAGGGAGAAAAATCGACAGCACTGTTAGCGACTGATTTGGCCCGGCATTTTGACGACACAGAGGCAGCTACAAATGCAATGGTCATCTTGAAAAGCCAGAAAAATAGTGTTGAAAACAGAAAAAAAGCATTACAGACATTGGCGTTACGACAACGACCGGAACTTGTAAAAGAAATCCCGGATTTGTTGAATGACGATAATCTTCGTGTTGATGCGATCAGGGCAATTGCTGGATTTGATTCTGAACCGCTGGCAAAACTTCTCATTGACAGATATCCAAAACTAAATGCCACAGAAAAGTCTGAGGTGATCCAAACGCTTGCTTCGCGCCCAAAATCGGGCTGGCTGCTTACGCAGGCAATTTCGAAAAATGTGATAGCCAAAAAAGAAATTCCCACTTACGTCGCCAGGCAACTGAGGAGAGTCGTCGGCAGTGGTTTTGTCGAAGTTTGGGGTCCGATAGACCATGTTGCTTTGGATGAAAAAGCGTATAAAAAATACAAATCACTTCTTTCTGATAAAACGATCTCCGAAGCCAATGCTGGTCAGGGATTACTGGTTTTTAAAAGAACATGCGCACCTTGTCATAAAATGTATGGAGAAGGCGGTATCATTGGACCGGAATTAACGGGTTCCAATCGCTCCAATCTCGACTATTTATTAGGCAACATTCTGGATCCGAGTGGTGAAATTCAGGATGATTACAAAATGGTGGTTGTGACTACTCGTGACGGACGGACTTACGTTGGTAATATTTCGAAAGAAACCGAACGGCAGATAACACTGCGAATTGTTGGCCAGGATGCGGTCGTGGTAAACAAGTCCGACATTCAAACAAAGGAAGTAACCCCGGTCTCGATGATGCCTTCCGGATTGCTGGAGAACTTGTCAGACAACGAAGTGACTGATTTGATGGCATACCTGCGGACTATTAAACAGGTGGAGTTAAAAAAGTGAACGACTGAGAATTTTGGTTAATTTTATATATACGATCTTTTATCAATTTTTATATCAGTTCCCCTTTGCAACTGAGAAAGTTTCAAAATAAAAAGTTGGTGCGAATTTTTCTTTCGTTACGGTTAGAGGTTCTTCCGGCGTTTTCCGGACATAGAAATAACTTTCTTTGCCGGAAGTCGAAATAGTTAACATATTGCTTTTTACCGAAACAGGATTTTGTGCTGCCCAGGAGTCTACCCATTCGACAGCGACAACAAATCCTTTGGAAACGACAATGTGATATGGCTTTAAATCAATGTAAACCCACTTCTGGTCTTTTTTACAGGTTACAAAAATGTTTTCTTTAAGCAGCTCACTTTCCGTACCTGTAAGCCTGGAAGTTTCAAGCGGAATAATATGCAAACGAATCCGTACGCTGTCAAAAGTATTATCATGCAAGCGCATCACAAATCTGGACAATTGTAGCGGATCACTTCCTGGCTCAACAGCAAGTCCACGCAAACGCCCTTTTGAACTGCTGTAATCGCCCCACCCGGTATATCTGCTGCTGTGTTCTTTGTTTCCAATCACAATAATTTCACGTTTGCCAAGCGCTACAACTTCCTTTAATTGATAGGGAATCGCAGTTAGTTTAATGTCATAAGGTCTCGACGAAATTTCACTCCTTACAAATATTTGAGATTTATAACCTAAATAACTGACGACAATGGAATCGCCCTGAATAGCCTGAGACAAATCAATAGAGAAATTCCCTTTTTCATCGGTAATGCCGCCAATACTCTTTCCACGTACACCAATGTTTGCGTAAGGCAAAACAGTTGATTTTTCAGCATCCACGACTTTTCCTTTGAATATTTGGGAAAACGATAAATACGGTAAAAAGGCTAAGAATGCAAAATGGATAATTTTGGAAAATGATGCTGATTTTGACATGGCTGTTTTTTTTAATGTCGTATCTGTCTATAAGTCACCACAATTACATTTATAATGAGCAATGGCATTAGTAACAAGGCACATTTTAAATTTTAGATAAATATGATGATACCAGTAAATTTTATCAATACCGATGCTTTTGTCAGAAATTGGATAAACCACTAATTCTGAATCCTATGCATACCCGATATCACCTGTGGATTGCTTTGTTTCTGTCATTAGCGTTTGGAAACCAATCCGTTGCCCAACATCCTGAAACATTGAAAATTGGTTCAGCCGCTCCGGATTTCAATTTAAAAGGCATTGATGGTAAAAATTATACGTTAAAAAGTTTTGCTTCCTCCTCCGTACTCGCCATCGTTTTTACCTGCAATCATTGTCCGACCGCACAGGCTTATGAGGAGCGTATTAAAAAACTAACTGCCGATTACAAAGCAAGAAAGGTAGCTGTGGTTGCTATTTCCTCCAATGACCCCAATGCGATCCGGCTTGATGAACTCGGATACACCGATTTGAGCGATACTTATGAAGAGATGAAAATCAGGGCGAAGGATTTGAGTTATAACTTCCCTTATTTGTTCGATGGAGACACACAGAAAACCGCCCTGGCCTACGGTCCTGTCGCTACGCCCCATATTTTTATTTTTGACAAAGAAAGAAAATTGCAGTACAACGGCAGGATCGATGATGTAGAAAAACCTGCCAATGTCCCTAAAAACAATGATGCCCGCGATGCTCTGGAGGCATTGTTAGCCAACAGACCGGTTCCCGTTGCTACTACGAAAACTTTCGGCTGTTCAATGAAATGGGCTGATAAAGAGAAAGGCGTTGAAAAAGAAAAAGCTTCCTGGGCAAAAGAACCTGTTACTTTGGAAACGATCAACGATTCGGGATTAAAGGAAGTTATTGCCAATAAGTCGGACAAGTTAAGGTTGATCAACGTTTGGGCGACATGGTGCGGGCCGTGTGTCACCGAGTTTCCGGATTTTATGCAGATGTATCACATGTACCGGGGAAGGGATTTTGAATTTGTCTCGATCAGTGCCGACAGTCCGGATAAAAAGGACAAGGCTTTGAAGTTCCTGCAGGGGAAATTTGCTTCCAACAAAAATTATATATTCAACGTGGATGACAAGTATAAATTAATTGAAGCGATTGATCCGAAATGGCAGGGCGCTTTGCCTTACACCCTTCTGGTCGAGCCGGGCGGGAAAATCGTTTATTCAGGCCAGGGGCCGATTGATCCGCATAAAATGAAGAAAATGATTGTAGAAAATAAATTTGTGGGTAGATATTATTGACTTCGTGTTTTAATCAAAGCAGTACAAATCAGAGCATTTATAATAATCAAATCGTAATAATTGACATGCAAAATCAAGATATTTCAAGAAGGGAATTTTTGGTCAATTCGTCACTGGCAGCGGCTGGTCTGGCTCTTTTTTCGGGATCGGCTTTTGGCATGCCGGCTTACATCAAAAATCTTGGTAAACCCAATTCACTTTTCAACGGCGTTCAGGTCGGTGCGATTACTTACTCGTGGCGAAGTATGCCAGGAAGCGCTGAGCAGATTTTACAATATTGTATTGATTGTAACATTAGCGCGATTGAACTTATGGGGCCAACCGGAGAATCTTTCGCAGGCGCTCCGACAGCACCTCCGCGCCCGGCAGGACGCCAGGAATTAACGCCGGATCAGAAGGCCGCACAGGCCGAATATATTATAAAACTGGCTGAATGGCGTGCCAAAGTTCCGATGGATAAGTTTGAGCAGTTAAGAAAAATGTATAAGGATGCGGGTGTGAGTATTTACGCTTTCAAGCCGTCTGCTTTGGGTGATAAAAATACGGATGCGGAGGTTGATTACGCATTTCGTGCGGCGAAGGCACTGGGTGCAAATCAGGCAAATGTGGAGTTGCCGGCTGACCCGGCCCAAACAAAAAGACTGGGAGATATTGCAGCAAAAAACAAAATTTATGCCGGTTACCACGGCCATACGCAGGAAACACCAACCTGGTGGGATGTTGCGCTGGGCCAGTCGAAATACAATGCCATGAATTTCGATATGGGGCATTATGTGGCGGCGGGTTACGATCCCATTCCGCTGATCGAAGCGAAGCATGCCAACATTGTAAGCATGCACGTGAAAGACCGAAAAAACAAAGCCAACGGCGGTGCCAATTTGCCCTGGGGCCAGGGAGACACTCCGATCATAGCAGCGCTTGAACTGATGCGTGCGAAGAAATATAAATTCCCGGCCACCATCGAACTCGAATACGAAATTCCTGCCGGTTCCGACGCGGTGAAAGAAACTGCGAAATGTGTGGAATATGCGCGAAAAGCGCTTGGAGCCTGATCCTGAATACGCACCGGGTTTCGGCCCGGTACGTATCTTAAAACTGAGTTTTCATTTTATCCTCTTTTTGTGAAGAAAGTACTTTTTACCATTGCCTTTTTCGTTTCAATTATTGCATCAATTCATTTTTTTAAAATTGGCCAGAGCACTGAATATTGGAAAGGATCCGTTCAGGTTCCTGGCAAAAAAATGGAAATTATCATAACGCTGGACAGCGATTTGTTTGGAAGTACAAATGGAAAAATAAGCAGCCCCGGTCAATTTGTGCTGAATCATAAAGTTACCGGAACTACACTTACAGGCGATTCCCTGAAATTTGAAATGAATGATAGTTCGCCCCAGACGTCCTTTAAAGGAAAAATCAATGGGAAAGAAATCACCGGCAAATGGAGTCAGGGCGAAACGAATACAGATGTGTTTCTGGAAAAAACGGATAGGAAATCCGTTCGTCAGGCAGAAGCGGAAGTGATGGTTAACTATGCCAGACAATTTGCGATCAATAGAAAAACGCTGAATTGGGACAGTCTGGAAACCTCAAAATACTTTTCCACAGACAGCCTGGACCCGGACTCGGCTCTTATAATAACGGGTCAGAAACTTTTTACACTGCTGAATGACAACCACGGAGGTGTCATTTACAAGGGAAATTATTTCAGCAATCCCGTGTCACCAAAGATAAAACGCGGCGAAAAAGGCAAATTGTCCACCTACTTTTATCTCTTCAAAATGTCTCCGCAAATGCTCGAAAAAGACATTGCTTACATTCGCATTCCGACGTTAACCGGACAAAGTAAAGAAGAGGTTGACAGAATAGCGGCTAAAATTCGGGAAGCCGTGTGTGGCTTGCATTACAACTCAGCAACAAACTGGATCATCGATTTAAGACTTAACAATGGGGGTAATTTTCCGGGAATGATTGCAGGTATCGGGAATATCGTTGGAGATGGAATTGTTGGATATGCAACAGGTGATAGTGAAAAACCAGATGAAAAATTGGTATTGAAAAATGGAAATTATTACCAAAATGATGTATTGCGGGCCAGATCTTCAATGACTTGCAACCTTCCAGACTACAAACCCAAAATAGCGGTAATGATCGGTTCTGGTAGCAACAGTGCGGCCGAAGATATTTGTATCGCATTGAAAGGCCGGGCAGATACAAGGTTTTTTGGTGAAAAAACCAAAGGTTCTGTCACCGGCAATTCCACTTTATTTATTGATGAAAAAACCACTTTTGTCCTGGCAACCTCACATTATAAAGACAGAACCGGAAAGACTTATTTTGAAGGAATTGATCCCGATGTTACGATTTTCGGGCAGGACGATTTTCATGATCTGCCAAAGGATAAAAAGATTATCGCCGCTTTAAAATGGTTAAAACCAACTCATTAAAACTGCACCACTATGTTCCGACTTGTATTTGTTTCACTGCTGGTTTTTTCCGTCACCGGTTATGCCCAGGATAAAAAATCAACGAATGATACAAATAGTCCCCGTACTATTTTATGGAAAATTTCCGGTAAAGATTGCAAACAGCCTTCTTATCTTCTGGGAACGATGCATCTAATTAAAGGTGATTGGGCTTATGCTTTTCCTGAAATAAAACATGCCATAGATAGCACGGAATATTTACTTTCAGAGGCTTTCACAACAGACAAGATTGAAGAAAAGATACCGAAAGGTAAAAGACTGAGAGCCATTTCCATTCTTACACCGGAACAATACAAAACCCTGGATTCTTTTTTTGTTGCCCGGGTTGGTGACGGGATTAGAAATAATCCAGAAGCGGAAGAAATGACGGTTGCGGAAATGAGAGGTGCAATATTGTCGACGCTCGTTGCCAACAAAGAAGGGGCTAATGGAATCACCGAATTTATGGATCTCGATATTTTTAAACAGTTCCTGAAAAATAACAGGAAATGCGACAGGCTGGACAGAGTTGGGACGGAGGAATTTGATTCAAGTTCAATTGAAGATGCAAGGCTTTTCTTTTCTGGTACCATGGCTTTAATAAATGGCAGTGATCAGCCGGATTGGAATATTTACCACCACAAGGAGGTTGATAAAATCATTGAGACTTACAAGCAATTTAAAATGGATTACAAACTTGAAAAAGAAGATTCAGGTGTAGGGGAACCCTATCAGGAGTTTGACTATGTTCCGCTAAAAGTCAGAAACCGTAACTGGATACCAAAAATAGAAAAAAATATTTCGGATAAATCCTGTCTGATCGCAGTTGGCTTCGGTCATCTGCAATACAA
>Ga0247803_1002069_pt1 | contig 10250 bp, 9 predicted proteins | sample UWRJL014104B1_FD_180928 | JGI IMG/M metagenome (GOLD analysis project Ga0247803, IMG submission 180928) | Plant litter microbial communities from Arlington Agricultural Research Station in Wisconsin, United States - UWRJ-L014-104B-1 | ecosystem: Environmental > Terrestrial > Plant litter >...
GTCTGCTTCTTCATGGCCATTTGGGAATTCATATACTGGATCTTCACCTTCGGCGGCGAGCCTGAAGTCAAGGCGAAAATGCTGCGGTACACGGATCAGGTCCGTACCTTCGACATTACGAAAGCGCGCGAGCGGCTGGGTTATGAGCCTCGGGTGTCCCTCGAAGAGGGGTTCCGCCGCGCGGTCAACTGGCACCTCGCCAGGGACAACAAAGCAAAGGGGAAGAAAGCGTAGATGCATTGGTGGCGATTTTCAGCCACCGGCCCGGCATCATCCATTCTGTCGGGTCGGCCGCACTGCTGGTAATAGTTGTTTGTGCAAAGGCGGGAGCCGAAATGTCGGGGCCATAGACTAGAAGCGGTGTTCGGCTTAGGGCGAGCCAACATGTGTAATTCAGCCGCCGATGAGAACACTCGAGAATGCAGCAGAAAGATACATTGTAGAATGAATCCAAGGGTTACCTACTCTATCTAAGGTGCTTGTAGTACCCGTCTCTATGCTCCCAAGCAAGCCCTGTTAAAATTCGAATCCCAGTTACGTTATCAGGGCCGCATATGAGTCCTATCCTGACACTCCAATGTTGGCGGCAAGTCTCGTGTGCACGTTTGCTTTCTTAGCCTGGTATAATCCCCTTAGGTTCTGATGCATTGGCTTCCTATATATGCTTTGGAACCGACCCGCATGCGCGTCTGTACGCAATGCCTTTCTGGTTCTCAATCCAAAGCACGTTAAAGAACTTACAAATTTCTATATCAGGTGGAACAGAAGAGCCATACCTGCGGTTGCACCTCTCTTTCGCCTCTTAACCTGCATTAATGTAATTCCACTAGTCGTAGCCAAAAGGTGAGCAAACTGAACAATCCTCCTTGAGATCTGGGCGATGTAAGTCTGAGGACCATGAGTAAACTGGAGATACTATAATAGCTTCCTATACTCCTTTACCTTCCGCTTTTCTCGCTTGACGTTTAGGGTTACCCAATGTCACGATCGTCAATGCAAATGCTGTTGATCGATTTGATGCTTTGACGCTTGGGTCATAGTGGCACGACGCCTTCTCTTCATGGTTTCGAACTAGCTAGGCTGGTGTTCTATTTCTATTCTTATAGCACGTTGCCTTGAATGTATAGGTTAGGCTATCTCTTCGAATATCTTAGGCTAGTGAAAATTGAAGGGGGAAGCGAATAGAACCTTCCAAGCTTTGGGATGATTTCCAAGGAGCGTGTACCTATGGTGGCTTTGAGAAATTTACTAGCTAAACAGAAAAACCCCCAGGAGATAGACACGGTACATTTCGTGATAAATTTAGAGATGGAGTTCAGGTTCAAGTCGCAGTTTACATACGATGCGGTCCGACCAATCACGCTTCTTGTACAAGACGGCCGGAAGCGGATATCGGAGGCTTAGTCACCCCGCCATCCACCCTTCTTAATAGCTGCCTCTTGCCTCTCAATTCCATTGCACATTTCTCTGAACTTTTCGCACAACTCGTGAGAGTACGCAAGGTACGTACGTTTTACTTTGTCCGCTGGAAGACTGCAAAAAGTGCGGTGTTCAACGTCGCTACGTAAGCTTGTCATGTGTCCGTCATTCTTAGCCTGCCACATGCGCATCAATCAAAGATGTCTACGATACAGCAGGTTTTATGACGCTCGTGAACCCGATATAGAGTTTTCTTCTGCATGCTGGGAAACGAAGAGTCACATTGGCACGGGTCGCTGTATTGAGTTTCCCTGGAACGCGTGGATATGTTTCTTCCTGTGCCTTCGTCGACAGGATCATTACTGATTACAATCTAGCTGACAGTCTGCTCCTTCCTTCTCATAGCAGCAAATCTGAAAACAACATCAAAATCAGAGCTGTCCAAAGTCTTCGGAAGCGGCACCTCCAGCAACCTTTCAAGATGGCAACAACCGAGTCCTCAAACTACACCCCCGACATCCCCACTGAACCTATAACCCGCACGACCTCAAACATCCATATTGAGCTCACCCCCAATACCCTTGACTCCCTCTCCTGCACACGCTTTGTGCGCTCCCCCAGCGCAGGCGCAACCGTCCTTTTCATCGGCACAACACGCGACTCCTTCAACAACCTACCCGTTTCCTCCCTCGCCTACACCTCCTACGCCCCTCTAGCCATAGCCACCCTCTACAACATAGCTTCATCGCTAATCAGCAAGTACCAACTCACCAAAGTCGCAATCGTACACAAGCTCGGTGAGTGTCCGATTGGCGAGGAAAGCATTGTAATTGCAGTTAGTGCGCCACATCGGCAGGCGGCTTGGAAGGCTGGGGAGGAAGCTTTGGAGGAGGCGAAGAATAGGGCTGAGATTTGGAAGTTGGAGAGGTTTGAGGGGGGAGAGGGGGTGTGGAGGGCGAATCGGGATGGGGTTATGGGAGTAAAGGTTGAGGAGGGGAATGGGAAGAACGTGGCGAAGGATTAGGGGATTGGGATTTAACATTGAGTGTGGGTGTGGGTGCTGGCATGTAGGCCAGGATAGTGCGATTGAGGCGGAAGCCGGCTTGGTACGACATCGAATATTTTGAACACTGTTGACCCTTCAAGTTGCTTTTGCCAGAACGAATGGAAGTGATATATGCGGTAGCACATGGCTTGCAGTGGATCGGAGTGCCATCATTGGCGTGACTCTTACCGGCTGCCAACAGTTGCGGAGGGGCGTCCATACATTTTCCTGGGGCTGTAGTGAAGGCCATGAAAATACGAGACGGTAGATCTTACGCCATAGTCTCGCGCGAACCTTCAAATTAGCTTGCCTAGCCGTCCCGAAAGTGGAATCGGTACGTGCTACAGCGCAGCCCATTTCAGATACACCGAGAAGGGGAGCCGGACCGGTTCCCTAATTGCACTACAAAGACAGAGCCACCCGAAGGTGGAGATAGCTCAATGTAAGGGAACGGACGAGGTTAGGATAGTTGATACCGCAGAATTCGTCATCTTACCTCGAGGAACAGGAAACAATGAAAACGATCATGGTCTTGGAATGGGCGTTGATATGTACGTTATACAGAATAGCGGCAACACCTCAGCCTGAAGCCCAGGTTGAACCATGTCGCACCGAACGGTTGTGTTGGCAATTGCAAAGCTAATGGCCGATCTCCTTATCGAATACCCGCCATTGATCGGTACGTGCCGAGACGATGCATCGTGATGTCGATTCGCTAGGTCTCAACTCGGTCCATGGCTTGAAAAAACGAGCCAGTGTCACCAATATCTCGGAGAAGAGGCTTTGTCCACATCAGCTCGGGCAAAGCGCAAAGCGAGACTGACAAGAGCAACAATTGGGTCCGCAAACACATTTTCACCGATTCCGAACTTTGCAGCGTATGAACGGTGCTCTTTACAGAAAGTGGCATGTTATAAAAGCCTTGCTCGATGAGGCCTACCCCTGCCGGATCCGTCCACGTAAAATGTACACTATTCCTACAACCAGCCATAATCGTACACGTCGAACTATCGTCACCGAGGCGTTTCTCGTTTGGCGTTCTCGTCTCCCTTCTTAGCCGCAATTTCCTTTGATGCCTTGAGCAAGTCTCCTAACGATTCAGGGACAGCCTCGCCGCCCTGATATATCACGTCGTAGTTCAAACGGCTCCTAAGCGCGGTCTGGGCCTCCTTCAGGCCTGATATGTCAAAAGCCCACATCGTGCCTCCCACCGCGATTATACCCAGACTAGCGATATTCATCGAGGCCAGGTTCAGAGCCTGTATCGCATCGTGGAGGGGGCTGAAGTGCTCGTGCGGGTTCGTGTTCGGCACCCAGAACTTGGGTTTTGTTCGGAGGTGTCGCTGGTAGACAGCTCGTCTAGTGAGCGCTGTGGAGGCTAGGAAACAGGTGGCGCCGAATGCGAATATCGATAGCTGTCGTAGCGATCGTGGCGACGTGACGGGTGTGCTCTCATAGACGGTCTCGGGCGGAGGTCGCGGGGGTGGGTTGACCGGTGGTGCAGTAGATCGGCTCATCATTCGTACGATCGGAAGCTTCTGGAGTGCTTCCATGAATGTTAGTGCAGGGTGATGCGACTGCAGCTAGCGGACGGTTGGGCAATTGCGCATCAATTCCCCATGTTGTGGTGTGCTAGGCTCCGGCAGTGTAAAGCAGCTTCGTTTTGCGTTCGCCGACTTCGTCAATTGTCGCACAGGTGTATAGGAGTACACTCGATCCGCAGAGTAAGCTTGACTTGGCAGGAAGCGCTTCAATGGTGCGCAGTGACTGGTCGTGAGCCTTGCTTTGCGTTGCGTGATGGTTCACAAAAAGTTGAGATGGAAGTGCTTAGTCATCCTGTCCTTCCCGGATCGGAAGAACCCCTTCACCTCCGCATCGTCCCCGCATCTCGAACAACACAGCCATCGCAAAAGGAGCATGTATTGCTTGGTCAACGAGAACTCAACGGCCTCGCTCAGCATATGCCACTAACGTAGAGGTAGTGTCTGTACCGTACTGCTTTCTTCATCGCCGACTGCCGATCTTCGACCATGATCGTCTCCACTTTCACTCGGCTTCAATAAGGCTACCGCATTATCGAGTCTCAAGACCCAATGGCTCCGTTCGAACACGATGTGGTATGACCATGTGCATTGCGCCGCGTCACAGCAAATTCAGCCGTTGAGTATCGTTGCAGCAGCACGAAGAACGTGCATGCATTATTGTTCGACCCTGCACCACAGGCTAAGCTACTTGCTTTCAGTGGACAACGTTACCTCCACGGCTTCTGGGTAGCGTCTACGCTGTCTTTCTTTACCTTAAAGAAGAGCCGAGTCGCAATGGGCTTGATCGTTAGTCAATTGATACCGAGATACAGCACAAGCTTGATATTCCAAGTCACTGTAATGGATAGCGTTGTGGACATTCTGTCTTCGTAGGCATATCTCCAGTTGTCCACCGCCTTGAGCTACCCCGCCTGTATTCGTGACAAGAAGCAGGACCTTCCCGCCGCTGCGTCCTCTGTACGCTGCATAAGTGACCTTAGGCTGGATACTGTCAATATCCAACATTCGTCTGATATTCAATACCGCACATGGCTTTGCCGCGTTCTCGTCTCTCCAACACGCGGCATACAAGCTAGTGCAGCTTGTGAGAACGGCCGAACCAAGATGGATCTCGCTCCGCTGTAACACGCAGCGGCGACGGATGAGCGCCATCCGGTCTGGCTGATCCTCAGATTCACCGCCCAAGATGGCTGCTTGTGCGGCCCAGGAGCCTATAAAGCCGCCTCTCCACACACTGATCAGGAGCACCAATCCTCCAAAAACCTCAAAGCACTTGATATCGTACCATTGACGTCACATTCTGTATCCGCTTTCTTCTCTTTGCTGGTACTCTCGGGACCACCCACACTATCTTCGAGATGCACTTGCTTTGCATCTTTCTCACGCTCTTTGCCTGGGCTCCCATTACCATAGCCTTTCCAGGCTATAGCTCTCCAACCCCCAGCTACCCTTATTCTACTCCAGAATATCCTCAACCGCCGGCTTATAGCCCTCCTCCATCTTACGAAACCTGTTCTGCTGGTAAGAGCAAGGCTCAGTAAAACACTGGAGAAAGTCCTACTCACCCATAAATAGTCTATACTACCCGAACCGACGTTGGAGCGTCGACGTCGACTTATTTGACCACAAAGACCATCTATGTTCCTGTGACTACCATCTCCGGTAGTCCGAAGACAACTGTTCGCTCCTATCCGGTCACGAGCATTGGCATTAGCACGAAGGTAAGAGCAGAACGAAGTTTGACGAGCCTGGCTTATTGGTGCGAACAGACCATCACATCCGTTGAAACGGGCCTGATCACAAAGACGTATCCTATCACCACCGTGACTTACTCAACCGCCGTTGAGGAAGTGTGCAACACGACGACCAAAGAAGAGTTTTACCCTTGCACGTAAGTCCATCACCTCTCCGAGTGGCTTCGAGAAGCGTCGCATTTGCAACACAGTTGGGTTCTTACCCATGAGCTTTGCTCTTGCAAGCCGATTCTGTCCAATTCCACGATCTCCAAGTAGAGCATGCAAGCCGAAACTAAACTAACCAGGTCCGTCTACACATCTTACATCACTGATGTCACTACCTGCCCAATCGAAATCGTCACGAGTACGCCATCATCGACTATTTGCTCCGAGACAACCACTATTCCCTATTTATCAACGGTTATCGAGACCTTGACGACCTGCACGACTCAGGGCTATGGCCACGGTATCTAGGTCGTGAAAAGGGATTGGGTGAACATACGGGCGACATGAAAAGATAATTTGAGGATTTAAAGTTGAAAGTGCATGGGGGTACGCGATTAGGCGGAATACACTCCTTGTTGTCATAATTCTCTCGTGTAGGAAGTGGTCATAGATGTTGCCCGTTAGTTGACGTACTTATCCGCTCTTTAGACCAGTTAATTGTTTAATTCATAAGTCCACGCCTGATGGCCATCTACTTCAATATCGACGACTGATACCTTCGTATGTCCAGGTGCTTGCATGCCATATGCGGTTGAGGGTTAGCTATAATGGTTTCTCCTGTAACTGTGGTCCTCTCAATGCACTTTCGCTATCGCACCGAGGTCTTATGCAGTTTCCAAGGCGATGGTCATACCAATAGACTGCATCGTCAGGGTCCTGCAGGGTGGTGAGACGAATGCGGAGCAACATCTGTAACGTTGCGGAGCGGATGGCTGGCTTCTGGTTCTGTTGATATGCAGAAGAGGTGCTGGGCAACGCAAAGAAAGTGGAACGATGGTATATGAGCGCACAAGTATAATCATTACTACCAGTTCGCTTGTTAGGCTCCCACATGAACCAGACATGCTTGAACATTGCATATATTTAAAGCATAATCAGAATGGGAGTGCGAGGCGAAGGCAAAATACACTCTTCCATCCCAGCTATGGTATCTATAACCAACTTATCTCCCCACGAGGGGGCTGAATGCCCCCATGGTACTCAAAACGGTATTGTACTACATCTGCCGTGCAGGAGGGACTAATAGATGCATGTCTAGTGCAACGCTCCCCCGTTCTGCAGAACGGCGCATGCTGTGTTACGTTTGCGGGGATTGGAGGATGCAGAGTCGACGCACGCACGCTGGGAATTGCACTTCCGAATGCGAGGTCGACTTGATAAGAGATGCGGATGATTGTGATTGCGAGCTGGCCATCGAGAAATCGATTTGACGAAGGCTTGTAAACCTCCGAGCAGAACTACCCTTGAGGTTAGGTACATAAGTTCAGAGTAAATGGCGTCGCTAAGTGCAAGGAAGTGCAGCCCTCGATCAACAACAATGGGTATTGCCACCCCTCCGGACAAGCTTAGCTGAGTACGTACTCGCAGAGCAGATTGAATTGTTAGCGTGACGAGCAAATAACACACACGTCTCATCTGCAAAGGATGGCCAATGATATTGAATAAAGTTGTCATTTTCGTAGATGACCTAAGAGGGTCCCAAATGCACTACCACACGCCATGGATGGAACCCGTGAATGCCAGAAATAGACCCATCTCTCACCACCACATCTCGCAGCTCTTAGTACCTCTTGCCTTCACGGAGAACATCGCTGAACTCCTCCAGCGGAGATCTCGCTAGCTTCGTTTCTTTCCACAGGTTAGGGGTGAGGAAACCGTAGGAGTGGGCGACGGCAACGAAGGTGGCCTTGAGAGTGTTCTCGAGCGTCTTGGTCGAACCAGAAGACGCGGTGTAGATATCGGCCACACCAGCGAGCTGCAACAGACGCTTGACGGCGGGCGAGGCGACGAGACCGGTACCGCGGGGAGCGGGAATGAGGCGGACGGTGACAGAACCGCACTTGCCAGACTCCTTCACGGGCAGCGAGTGGGGCTCACCGAGGTTGGTACCCCAGTAGCCTCTTCGGATGGGCACAACGCTGAGCTTGGCGATGATGATGGCAGCGCGGATGGCGGTCGCGACTTCCTTGGAGGTCTTGATACCGAGACCAATGTGGCCCTCGGAGTCTCCGATGACGACGATGGCCTTGAAACGGGTACGCTGACCGGCACGCGTCTGCTTCTGCACGGGCTTGATCTTCATGACCTCGTCCTTGAGCTTGGGGAGGAAGAAGTCGACGATCTGGTACTCCTTGATGGGGAGAGAGTGGAGGTAGCTATCACAGATTAGCACTTCCACCGACAACATTGCCATCGTTTGTTCACGTACATCTCCTCCATGCTCTTGATCTTGCCAGCCTTTACGAGACGGCCGAGCTTGGTGACGGGCTGCCACTCCTTCTCCTGCGCCAATTGTCAATTTCCTGCCGATTTCCCTATTTTGTTTCCAAGCATACCTCAGTCTTGCCGCGACGGCCGCGTCCACGTCCACGGCCGCGACCGCGGTCGCCTCCACGATCGCCTCCACGGTCTCCTCGGGAGCCAAATCCACCGCGAGCGGCGCCGGCAGCGGGGGCAGATGCGTCAGCCATGATGTGCGTTGGGAGTATCGGCTGCTGCAAATCAGTCTGTCAGTAAAAATTCTCCAAGAGTGTCCAGCAAGGCAGTGACTTACGGAGTTGTGCTGGGGTTAGTGCTGGTGTCGCGAAGCTCGACCTGGGTGTTCAAAATGTGTCGCTGGAGGTGGGCTTGCCAAGAGTCGCGCGCCCGCTAAGCGAGGCCCGCACCTTAGTCAGCCATGCCTCCATCGCCTTCCCAGTCGTGAACGCGGAAAACACTCAGCGTAGTCATGCGCGTAAAAGTATATCAAATGCTGGGGTGCTCGTTCTGGTCTCGAAGGGTTGTCAACACGTGCATCTTCTTGTCTTCTGTCGAGATCTGCACAGTCGATTGATAAACGAACGACGGCCTGCGCTTTGGACTGCACCGTTCGGAAGCTTCAAACGTGTCTGTGATGCATGACTGACACCACGTCTTCCTTTGGTGCGCTTGATCCATCATCTGCCCTTCTGTCCTCCACGCGCACCTTTGCTGTCACCTGCCGCTTCAACATGGGGAGTGTGCCCGGCTGACTAAGACTCCCCCGAGCGCGCTCATTCGTTCACATGCTTGAGGTGTCTACCTTGTTTGGAGCTCACCTGCACAACTCGCAACGTCACCTTCAACCTCTTCACATAGACTCTTTCTAGGCCTCCTCGCTATCCCCATGCGCTCGCAATGTCGCTGTTCAACTCAGTCCTCGGCTCTCTCTCTCCACGGTTGAAAGACTCGTTCCAAGACCCCCATGCCCACGACCACGAGCTACCCCGGTACCGATCTCAGTCTCCACGAATCCCTCCACCGATAGCCTCTTCTGTATTATGGAGCGCGCCTCCTGCCAACCTGTCGCCTCCTCCCCGCGTGCCGGACAACCTTCTTGTTCTGCAACGGAAAGCCCGCCATCTCGAACAGCAGCTACAAGAGCTGCTCGACGCGCAGGCAGATGGCTTGATGAGCGGCCCGGGAGCCTCCGACGGCATACCCGACGATTTGATCTCCAACGGTAGCACCACCCCGACCGTTAGCAGCATCCGAGGTGCTGGTGGAAGCACGGGGAGTGAGGACCACGCGCACAGCACACGAAGGAGGAAGGTCGGGCTCAATGCTGCGAGGAGAGGAATATCGAAGCGCATTCTGCAGCTCTCCAGCGTTAAGGCTGAGGAGCTGGACCTACTGGATGACAATATGAGGGATCTGCAGGTCATTGTGGAGAAGACGGACACCTGGACGCACAAGCGCTCTCGTCTCGACAAGAAGATCCAAGATATGGAGACCGAGGGCACTGGCGCAAATGCGCAGACCCTTCAGGCTGAGAAGTCCAAGTTGGAGCAAGAAATACGGCAAAAGGAAGAAGAGCTGTGGGCCATGAAAATGCGACATCGACAGATCAAGAACCAACTCGCCGACACCGAGAATTCAGTGGAGGCGAAGTTGTCGTCTTATAAAGCTTCGCTCTCGATAATGGATAAGGACATTGCAAGCTTTCTTGCACGCCCACCGAGAACAAACCACCAACCACTATCATCTGCGCCTTTCCTCTCGCTTCCCGCGAACCGTCGCACCCTCGAAATGGCACACGACTACTGGACCGACGAGCAAAATCGCCTAGCGGAAAGGTGCGAAGAAGTCGACATCAACCGCGCAGCGCTAGACGAAGGCGCCGTGCTTTGGAACGATGTCGTGAAGAAAGTAATCGACTTTGAAGCAAACCTACAAAGCCACATGCAACAAGCCGCACAGAGTAGCGATTCAGACCCAACCAGACTGCTCGAGGACATGGATGCTACGATCGCCTACCTCGAA
>Ga0247803_1002070_pt1 | contig 10248 bp, 7 predicted proteins | sample UWRJL014104B1_FD_180928 | JGI IMG/M metagenome (GOLD analysis project Ga0247803, IMG submission 180928) | Plant litter microbial communities from Arlington Agricultural Research Station in Wisconsin, United States - UWRJ-L014-104B-1 | ecosystem: Environmental > Terrestrial > Plant litter >...
CGAGTCACACTAAGGCCACCAACCCATAGCCTTATAGCTCTCAATGATCTGCTCGATACCCTCCTTTGTGAGCTTCTCATGCTCATACCTGCATACTCGTTAGCCAGACATCCCCCAATTCGCAATTAAATAACCACTCACTTAAACCCCGTCTCCTTCTCAAAAAGCCTCCCATCCAAGCTCAAATCCGTATCCTTGAGCAACTCCTTCTCCATAAACGGACTCAACGGCGTCGTCTGGTTGATTCCAGCTTTGTTCTGCAAGTCCGCCCATGGATCCAGTGTCTCGTCGTTCACCTCGTCGACCACATGGTCTAGATTTAATCGTGCAAAGGCGGATATGAGCGTACCGTGGAAGCCGGTTTCGATGTTGAAGGTGTCGTGTATTAAGCGGGACATGACGCCTTGGGCTGTGGGGAGGTTGCTCGTTAGTGGAAAGTTATACTTTTGGGGGCGAGCTCGGATAAGGTTTGAGGGGAGATCCGCTGTGATGGGAGTCTGAACTTACAAGTGTTACCGTGATCCACAATGTTGAATACGGGTGCTGGTTTCCGGGGCGTTGTTGCTGTGCCGTACCACTCGGCAGCCGTCCAAAGCGCTCGCGATACGTCGTCGACATGCACCGTGTTCTGCCGCAAGTCCTCTTTCCACAACCACCGCATTTCCTTGCCGAGAAACTGATACACGCGCGCCATGCAAAGCGCCGTGCCCAAGAACTTGCTCGTATACGGGCCGTAGACATGAGCCATGCGCATGACAACGAGGTTCAAGCCCTCAATCTTGGACAAGTCCTCCTCAGCCTGCAGTTTCCACTTTGCCAACTTAGACCACGGCTTCAGCTTATCCGTCTCCTTGCGCGGATTCGAGTCCGGCTTGTACACCATGCCTGTGCTGCTCTCGACGTAGCACTTGATCTTGCGCTTGGCCGCCTCCTTGCCCATGGCCATGGAGAGCCCGTACGAGCGCATCTTGTAGACCTCATCTTCCTGCGAGAAGCGCGTTTCGCCGCCGCAATTGAAAAGGTAGTCGAACTGCTTGCCGTCTGCGCGGTCGAATATCCGGCTGAACGACTCTGCATCGCTCGTCAGCTTCTGCCCATGTAGCGACACCTTGCCATGGCTGCGTATGTTCTCGGGATATGGTATGGGTACGCACGTTCTCGCGACGCATCCGCCTGCACGAAGCGTTCCCTTGTGCACACGTTCTTGAATTCCGGCGCGAGCCAAGCGAGCTCTGGCAAGTGTTTGTCGACCAGCCGCAGTTCCGACGCAAGGTTGTTATCGTGAATGTACTTGGCGAGATACCGTCCGGTGTAGCCTGCGCAGCACAAAATCAGCAAATTGCCCCTTCTCTCCCAGGGACGACGCCCAGTGACGCACCCAGACCCCCGACTATCAGAACAGCCGGCTTCTCGCCGACAGCGGTAGCGGGGTTGCTCCCCGCGCTCTCAGCCATGGCGGAAGTTGCGCAGAGAGAGCAATTCGATCGGAGGAGAAGGGCGGCGTATGTAGTGCTGTGTATTTTGCAGAGGATGTGGGCGCGAACGTGTATCTGTAACCTAGCACGGAGCAGATAATGGACTGCTGATCGAGCTCAGGCTGCAACCGCACGAAGTCTGGACAGGGGAGCCTCGCTATTGCTTCCGTCAGGCGCAGACGGCGGGGACCGGTTTTGGGGATGCAATTGCAGGGGCGTGCGCATGCGCCGCGAATTGGAGAGGAGAGTCTCAGCGTCGTGAGCGGCAGGATCAGGAATCAGGATCAGGATCGGACGCGGGGACCAGGAAACCTTGGGCGAGACGCAGCGTTCGGGTGCTCGATGCGGCGAGGGGCAACTACAGTGTATGTTCTACGGAGGGGCGGGTGGATGATATACATGAAAGGAACTACAAGAGTCAAGGCCCGCAGGACGCATTTGGACGACGGCGGGCGATAGCGTTGGAGCATCACGATTGCCTTCCATCGTGATGGCCGCGCCGGGACGATGTGGAGCTGTGGCTGCATCCCCATGCACACCATCGCAGCGGCCTCGCATTGCTTCTGCGCAGGTTCCCTCTGGACCCGTCCACGCCAGGCACACGCAGCACCCGCCGCTCCCACAAGCGTGCCACTCTTCACTCACGGCGGTGACGACGGGATGCACGGGAGCGAGGTACGACGGCGCGCTCCCGCACAGCTGGCTCCCAGTCGCATGACATGGTCGGCCGCTTGGCGAACAAGATCAGGGGCACGGCACTGACTTGGGGGCGTTCGCACTCCTGGCAGACAAGCATTTTCTTCGTCTCTAAATACTCGCACACCAAGATCCACGCCCTCTCCGCAATCAGCTAAACATACCCTCCGCACTGCACACCTCGGGGCCAAAAAGCAAGTCGATGCACACGCGAACACACGTCCCGCGTCGACGATCTGCGTCTGCAACGCTCGCACACCAGCCTGCAGATCGACAGCTGTAGGCCCTGGAGCGGGAAAGATTGGCCCTCTACGCGAGCTCAATCTTACAGCGACTGAGTGACTCTGGGGATGCCAGACGCATTGAGTTTTACAATGTCTTGCGTCATGTCGACGTTCGGATCAAAGCAGACTCTGCAGTCGTGGTCCCGAACTCAATCGCAACCGACAGCAGGGCCCCCCTAGCATAGCACAATTGAGGCGCCCAGAGGAGATGATGATGACCTGACAGCACGCAAATATGGGAACGGGCTGGCATCAGGGCGGACAGAGCATGCATCCATTGGGTGCCCTAGAGGCATCTCCCCATAAACGCGGTTGACACTCGCCCGGCACCAAAGCCACTTGCCACTTTCCCCGCATCCTGTTCGTTCTAATGGTTGCTTTTGACGTGAACCATACCGTTGCTTTTGACCTCAATCATGTCGTTGCCTTTGATATCGGCCATGAGCTGACCCGCAATATTACCGATCTCTATTGCGTGAGTCGTGTGTGACTTCAACATTGCATAATGACGCGCGAGCTATTCCACCCCGAAGGACTCCGGAAACACACAATGCTGCAATATAGTATATACCCGTATATATAGGCGAAGGCAGTATTGACGGTCGACGCCGACCTTCCACTCAGGGCCCGCATCGAGGCAGCAGACGCGGCTCGCCGGCACAACGCATTCAGTGCAACGGACCCGCCAGTCCGTCACAGATCGTCCCGCACTCGCAGCCAGCATGCAGCATGTCGCTTACCCGCCTTGACCGCACATCTTGGATACAGAGGTCAGGCTCGCAAGTACCTTGGACGGAAGATAGACATCGCTTGCATTGGACTTGTGTACTGTTTTATGATTGTGTACTTGAATTAATGAGCAATTCTTCAAAGTAATGACGCACACTATATGCATGCTGTACTGGCTATCGAAACCAGCGCGGTGGGGCAATTGACAAAAGATCGACCGCTATGCATAGTATGAATTTAAAAGCAGATTCGGAAATCAGATTGAACCGCTGTAGCCGTACTCACCGCCAACCGAGCCATGCTACCTGCCTGATCCCCTGTTCGCCTGATGCTTTCGGCTATTCCGGGATGCCTGTCATGCGACCCCACCGAAAGAGTCTGAGGACCTTCCAGATCTAAAACTCCCAGTCCTCCTCCACAGATTTGATCGCCCAATCGAATTTTTCACGCAGCGTCTTCGAAAAGAAACGCTCGATCGGTACGTTGAACTTCTTGGAGAAGACGACAGTGAGGCGAGGATCGATGTAGTTCTAGTCGTGTTGTTAGCATGGAGGTATGGTTCTAGGCGACCGTATACTCACGATCTTAGAAGTGCCAAGGGCAACCTCCTTGTTGCCCTCCTTGTCCTCCATCTGGATCTTACTGGTCTCAATCCTCTGCTCAATCTTATCTATGTTCGCTTCCATCTTTTCCACCGTCGGGCCCTTGCCTTCAGCTTCCACTTTGCTAGTCTTGTGCTCTTTCTTCATCTTCTTCTCCAAATCGGTGACGACCTCCAGACGTTCGTTGAGCTCCTTGGGCTTCATCTCCTTTTCGCCTTCGGCCTTAAGCTTCTCGTTGTCTTTCTCGAACTTCTTCGTGATCTTCGAGCGCTGCTCCTCCACTGTGGACTCGATATGTTGCTTGACCCATTCATCGTTCAGGTCCTCTGGGCGCTCAAAGTATTCGGCACCTTTCTTCTTCTTGATCTTCGGATCGATGTCGATCATCATCTGCTTCGTCCGCCATACTTGGTACCGAAGACCGTTGATCTGTAATAAGTTAGCGTTGCGATGCTGACCGTTGGCGAAGCACATACCTTGTCTTGCATCTTCTCGATGGACCCAGCGTGACCAGCCGCAACAGTCCGTTTGTGATTACAAAGAATGGCGACCTGTCGATTGGCGTCGTTGTACTCTTTGACCTTCTCCGGTATCGTGCCCGTCGGCTTCATCTCCTTGAGAAGGCGAGCCATGGTCCATGAGGCGTTGTAGGTACGGAACACCTTTGCCGTCAAGCCAGCCATATAGCCCGTCAGGTGTTTGTTGAGGGCGGAAGTCGTCAGACGGTCGAAGATATCGTCACCAGTCGTCTTGGGAGCCTTCTTGAAGATCTTGAGGTTCTTGAAGACTTGCGGGTCGACAGTGACTTCGTCGTAGAAGCGAATACTGTCTTTACCCAGGAAGTCGAAGATGACGAAGTGTGGTGGCTTCAGAGTGATGTGCTCATATTTGAGGGAACAGCAGCCCACAGTATCTGCTTCATCTTCGCCCTTCTCGTTACCCGCACGGAGAGCAAATTGATCGATCAGATAGATAGCAGTGGCGCGCTGACGATCAGCCATCTTCTCCGATTTGAGGTCTCGGCGATAGTCCTTCCGGATCGTGTCGATGTGCTTCTTCAACTCCCTGGCCTTCTCAAACTTCTTGAAGTCGCTCTGGCCTTTGATGTCGGAGTTGGCCGCAAGCATGACGTACTTGTAGGCACCGTTGATGTTCTCTTGCCACATTGCAAGCCAGGTCCCTTCGTGATCATGTTTGATCTCCTTCCAACTGTGCCCCGCGGGCGGGTCCGGCACCTTGGCTTCTTTGCCGATGTTGATGGTGATCTGCTCCGGCAAGACGCGCTTCTTCCACTTTCCAGTCTTGGGGTGCTCACCACGGCCGCGGAACAGACCGGGTGGTTCGACCCTAAAGTTGCCGACCTTCTGCTTGCGACCGTCCCATGTGCAGAACATGTAAGGTGCCTCAACCGCGTCTTTCTCCGCCTTGAGCACCTTCTTTTCAGCGGCTGTCAAAGCCTTCTTCACAGCCTTCTCGGCCTCGAAGTGCTCAAAGATGGGCTTGAAGTCGCATTTTTCGAATTTCTTGATCTTGACTGTGTTACCTTCCTTGTCTTTCCCGTGACCGGTCTTGTCTAGAATGGTTGAAAAATCTTCGAAGAAGTTCTTGACGAATGTTGGGTTCTCGACGTTGTGTGTGGAGCTGAGCATGCCGCCAAAGGCTGTGGCCACTTCTTCGGCATCCTTGTGCAGAGTCACCGGAACGCCATCGTAGACCAGCTTGACGTTCTTCGGGAGAGGTTGGTATTCGGGTGGAAACACGACACCGTTGTGCTCTAGCGTGGACCACTTTTTGGTGCCATCGCCCTTAGCTGTGTTCTCCCACCAGCGGTAATCCTCCTCTTCCTCTTCAGCTAGCTGGTCCTGCTCAGTCTCGGCCTTGCTCTTCGCCTTGCCCTTCTTTGCAGGAGTGGCGGGCTCGGCTTTCACCTTGGCTTTGGTGGTCTTTTTCGCTGCCACTTTCTTGGCGATAGGCGCATCTGAGTCCGATTCGGCCTTCTTGATGCCGTTCGAAGCCCTCTTCGCGGCTGGCTTGGCCGCTGGCTTTGCCGCTGGCTTTGCGATTGGCTTCTTCGTCTTCGCCAAGGGCGTATCGTCCTCGCTGTCAGTATCGGACTTTGCCTTGCGCTTCGCCGCGAACTTCTCCTTGGTCCTGATAGTCTTGGCTTCTTTCACGGCAGCCTTCTCAATCTTTTCCTTTTCTTTCACGAGCTTCTTGTTGAGCGGTGTATCCGAATCGGACGATTCGCCGATCTGGGCGGCGGTGGCCTTGGGCGGTTTCCTGATCTTCAGCGGAACGTCGCTGAGGTCCGACTCGGATTCGCCTCTGACCTGCTTGGTCTGCTGCGATGTCCGGCGCCGCTTACTCTAGGGAGAGTCAGCGTTCTGCATGCAAGGGGCCAAAGATGGAACGCACCAGAGGTTTATCATCTTCATCCGAACTGCTAGCTTCCTTGTACGTCTTGCCATTGGTGAGGCTGTTGCGGGCCTTGCGCTTGCCGTTGCTGGTGCCGTTGGCGGGTGGCGCGTCGATGTCCATTTCCTCGACGGGCCCCATGCGGATGGAGACACCGGGCTCGACATGGCCATTGGACGGGATCTGCTTGTCCATGGTCTTGTCGATGCTCTTGGGGATGGTGTCGGCGGATTTTACTAGAGGGCGCAAATTAGCTATGGTGCGGTTGCGGGGTGCGGGGGACAAAGCGCAAAGTGCAAAGGCTAGGTGGGCGCGTTCGGCGAAGTCGGATACGACTAAGGCAGCGATGGCGACCGGCAAAAGTCGGACGCGTTGCGAAGAGATACGTGGAGCGCGTGAAACAAAAGGCCGTTTGCGCAGAGAGACTTACCTCCATTGCGGCCACGCGCAAGGGGCGCATCGTCTTCAGACGACGACATGGTGGGCAGTGGAGCGAGCGAGCGGAGATGGCGGTGATGGAATTCAGAACGACCAAGTCCTTTATCTGCGGGCGTGTCAGACGCAGCTGGAGCTGTAGCCAACGGAGGCGCAGAGTCGGTGTGAGAGCAGGGGGCGACGGGCGCGGGCGAGGCTGAGAAAAGCACGCTGCGCGCAAGATAACAGGGTGGAGATGGCGGTGGAGGAAGGAAAAGTGAAGGATGGGCGCAAGTGAGGAATGCGGGTGCTTAAAAAGAGTGAAGGGAGACTGCGATCGAGTCCCTGCCGCAGCCACTAAGTCCGCTTATTTTGGTAACAATCGTTAGCCAGAACACGCCGAACCCGGGCATGCGAACAGCGAAGTTCAGCTCCCAGGGGAAGCTCGCGCACGTGTTTCCACGCAGCAACCAGAAGGACTCGACTGCCACCTACAAGATGATATCTACTCGTCGTTGTGAGCAGTTAGCGGCCGTCGCACCACATCTTGCACCTGCAGCCCTCTCGCGCCAAGCTTACTTAGTCATGTTCCGTAACGTGAAAGGGCTCTGAAGCATCTCGCGCAAAGCCGTACAGCTTCCCATCACCCGCCAGCCAGAACCGCAGTCGACCACGGACCCACCGGCTGCCTGCCATCTCCACTCCATCTCAATTGCTCGTCCCTACCACAATGCTTTCACGAGCTGCACGTCCGGCTCTGAGGGCTGGTGTGGCCGCCGCACGGTACGATCCCCTGCCCGCAGCTTTTCCCGCACCGCGACAGCTGCATCGCCGTAGCATCGCCAATGGCATCAGAAACTGACTAGAACCGCGTGATACAGGCCGGCCACCCTCCCCGCCTCGAATGCCGCCACGTACGCCACGCTGCGCGAGATCGAGGGCCGTCTCAAGTCGATTCGCAACATTGAGAAAATCACCAAGACGATGAAGATTGTCGCCTCCACCAAGCTCACACGCGCCCAGCGCGCCATGGCCTCGTCGCGCACCTACGGAGAATCGTCCAACACCGTTTTCGAGAACGCCGAGACCAAGTCGTTGGAGGGTGACGGCAAGAAGACGCTGTATGTCATCTGCAGCTCCGACAAGGGCCTCTGCGGTGGCATTCACTCGGGTATGTCGAGGGCGGTGCGGAAGATGCTCCTGGAGCAGCCCGAGGCCGACCTCGCAGTCATTGGCGAGAAGTGCAAGGCGCAACTCAGCCGTTCCAACGGCAAGAACATGGCCCTCAACTTCGGAGGCGTTGGCAAGGACGTCCCCACCTTCGCCGATGCCGCCTCCATCGCCGACCAGATCACCCTGCTCCCGACCGACTACTCGTCCATCAAGATTGTCTACAACAAGTTCATCAACGCTCAGAGCTACGAGGCTACCGTTCTTGAGGCCTACTCCCCGGAGGCTATTTCTCAGTCCTGTATGTCTTCTGCATCTCTGTACATGTTTTTCCCAACTGACGTGAACAGCCAACTACAGCGCTTTCGAGATTGATGACGAAATCCTCGGCAACCTCAGCGAGTACTCGTTCGCCAACTCGCTCTACTGGGTATGTTTGGAGACCTGTGACCGTGTTTCTAGCTAACGTTGTGTCAGGCACTTGCCGAGGGCCACGCCTGCGAGCAGTCCGCCCGACGAAACGCCATGGATGTACGTATACTACCAAACACCCCCACGCGGGTCAGAGAGCTAATGTCTTGCAGAACGCTTCCAAGAACGCCGGCGACATGATCACCAAGTTCCAGATTTTGTTCAACCGAACTCGCCAAGCCGTCATTACAGGCGAACTTGTCGAGATTATCACTGGTGCCGCTGCTTCGGAAGAGTAAGGAGGTCGCCATGTCACACTACATATCCCAAAACGTCGGCTCAATCACCCTGGTATTGGCTGTGTAGAATAAGTATTTGTTCAAATGCTCCTTTGTACCACAATAACCTGAACTTGAGTGCCTCGTCTGCCCTGCCTTGCTGTTCATACCGTGTGCTAGCCGGGAGCGCTACTGTAACATGCTTTCTGCGATCTCTCCATAGGCTCGTAGTTTTGAGTTTCAGGCCACGAACCCCGTTCGCTCACGGCAAGAATGTCACGCGACGGATCAAGTCTCAATGCATCCACCTGCACTTCCTTTTCCCGTTCTCGTCGCATTGGCCCACAGCGACCACCTGGTGCGGCGCTGGTAGGGGTCTCATGCCGCTCCTGCGCTGCCTGTCACGAAAAGCGTTCACACGCGGCTTGTGCTAGGAAGGTGACGGAGAGCCGAACGGGGCGTTGGATCCTTTCCGAGCTGGCCTTGTGCCTATAGCGGATAGGCTGCGTCTTGATAGGGGCATAGCGCGCGGCCAATAAGCGGCCGAGTGCGAAACATTGCCGGCCGTTGAAACACGACCGCCTCTTTTTTCGCTTTTGCCGGAAAGCGCTGCTAGACTAGTTCGTCGCGCTGCTGCAGGAGTTCTGTTGGTGGGCAGGAGGTGTTTGAGTCGAGGGCGAAGCGGAGCTGGAACTATAATATGCGGTCGTAAGACGACGCTTGTTGAATGTTGCTTCTTGACCGTTCTTCCCGTCGCGTTGTTGTTGTCCCCTTCTTTTCTACGCCTGCTACCATTTGCAACGCAGTTTGACGACGGCTAACGCGCGCTTAAACGAGTGCTGTTCCACGGTCCGACAACTGGGTTTCAGACCGCAGACTGCAGTTGTGCAACGCGACCAGCGACCGGGTTGCGGGCCAACCACAAACGTGAAGAGGTCGTGTGGCATTGCTGTGAAGGCTCGATTTGGGATTAGGGCTTCTGCGGTTGGGGCGCGCTTGGTTCCTGCGAACGGTTTCCCGTTTGAGGCGCATTTAGGGAACGGTTCTTGAGAAGGGTGGTCCCCGTCTGTCTCTCAACGGAACTGCACCATCTTGGACTTCAACGCAACAACGACGACGACAACGACGACAACAACAACGACAGAAGAAGCAGGAAAACAAGCAATATGGTTCCGGAAACAACGTACAGCATTATGAAGGCGAAATTGGTGGACGTGAAGCAGCTCTTCCAGACAAGACACTATACCCAGTGCGCCATGCTCTGTGAACGACTGACTCGCGCGAACCATGAGGTATGGCTCCCACAAACAGCCTTCCACAAGACCATTTCGGGTCGAAATCGGATGAGTCTCACGACAACGAATAAAATGGCTAATGTGATTACAGATCCATCCTGTGCATCTCGCATATCTACACTTTTACCTCGCCATGTCCCACGACACCATGGCGCGCGAAGCAACATGGAAGCATCGCGCTGCGGAACTCGATCAGGCGGAGCAGCACTACCTTGCTGCCCTCGAGGCAATCAATACTCCCGATCCACGGGAATTGGTTGACGTACCGGAACGATCACCCCACTCGCCTGCTTCAGACGACGACGCAGTGCCCAACGGACGCCGTACGTCAGACGCCTCGCAACATTCCATCGCATCAAGCGCAACATCCGTCGCTGATTCAGATACGGAAACCACCCCGAGAAAAGCCTCATCACCCTCCTTCCTTAAAGCTCGCGCCCTCTTCGAAACCTCACCAGCGCGACCCAGCACACCCCCAA
>Ga0247803_1002071_pt1 | contig 10245 bp, 8 predicted proteins | sample UWRJL014104B1_FD_180928 | JGI IMG/M metagenome (GOLD analysis project Ga0247803, IMG submission 180928) | Plant litter microbial communities from Arlington Agricultural Research Station in Wisconsin, United States - UWRJ-L014-104B-1 | ecosystem: Environmental > Terrestrial > Plant litter >...
TGCGTCATGCTGTTGGGCAGGATGTGGCGCCACATGATCTGCAGGTTGCTCACGCCGAGGGCGCGCGCGGCCCGCACGTAATCCATCTGCCGGTTGCGCAGGAACTCGGCGCGAACGTAGTCCGACAGGCCCATCCAGCCAAACAGGCTCAGCAGCACCAGCAGCAGCGCTACGCTGGGTGCGAAGATGGCGCTGAAGATGATGAGCAGGTACAGCTCGGGCATCGAGCCCCAGATCTCGATGAAGCGCTGGAAGGCCAGGTCGGTCTTGCCACCGAAGAAACCCTGGATCGCGCCAGTGATCACGCCGAGCACCACGCCGATGACGGTCAGCGCCAGCGCGAACAGCACGCTCACACGAAAGCCGTAGATCAACTGCGCCAACAGGTCGCGCCCGCGGTCGTCGCTGCCGAAGAAGTTTTCGCGCGAAGGCGGCGCGGGGTTCGGTGAGCTGGCGAAGTAGTTCAGTGTCTTGGGGCCGTAGGGGTTGGGAGCGTAGACCGCCCAGTTGCCGCCCTGCGTGATTCGCTTGCGGATGAAGGGATCGAGGTAGTCGGCCGGCGTCTCGAAGTCGCCGCCGAAGGTCTTCTCGGAGTAGTCGCGCAGCACCGGGAAGTAGGTCGTGCCTTCGTACCGCACGACCAGCGGCTTGTCGGTCGACAGCACCTCGGCGAACAGGCTCAGCGCGACCAGCACGCTGAAGAGCACCAGGCTCCAGAACCCCAGGCGGTTGCGCTTGAAGCGACGCCAGGCGCGCCGGCCGGGCGATGGGCTGACGGTGGGCACAGCGCTAGTCAAACTTCACCCTCGGATCGACCCACACATAACAAAGGTCGCTGATCAGCTTGGTCACGAGCCCGATCAGAGTAAAGAGATAGAGCGTGCCCAGAACGACCGGATAGTCGCGCCGGATCACGCTTTCGTAGCTCAGCAGGCCGAGGCCGTCGAGCGAGAACAGGGTTTCGATCAGCAGCGCGCCGGTGAAGAAGGCGCCGATGAAGGCTGCAGGAAAGCCAGTGACGATCGGAATCAGCGCGTTGCGAAACACATGCTTCCACAGCACCTGACGCTCGCTCAGCCCTTTGGCGCGGGCGGTCAGCACGTACTGCTTTCGAATTTCCTCGAGGAAGGAATTCTTGGTCAGCATGGCGGTCACCGCGAAGCTGCCGAGCACCATCGCCGTGATCGGCAACGTGATGTGCCAGAGGTAGTCGACGATGCGCGCGCCCCACCCCATCGAGTCCCAGTTGGGCGAGGTGAGCCCGCGCAGCGGGAACCACTGCAACTGCCCGCCGAAGACCACGAGCAGCGCAACGCCCAGCACGAAGCCCGGAATCGCGTAGCCGATCAGCACGATCAGCGTGGTGACGAAGTCGAAGCGCGAGCCGGCACGCACGGCCTTGGCCACGCCCAGCGGCACGGCAATCAGGTAGCTGATGAAGAAGGTCCAGAGGCCGAGGCTGATCGAGACCGGAAGCTTTTCCTTGATCAATGTCCAGACGGCCTTGTGCTGGAAGAAGCTGGTGCCGAGGTCGAAGCGCGCGAACTGCCCGATCATTTGCCAGAAGCGTTCGGGCGCGGGCTTGTCGAAGCCGTACAGCGCCTTGATTTCGGCGATCTGCTTGGGGTCGAGTGCACGTGCCGTCGGGCCACCCGCCATGCGGCTCTCCTTGTTGGAAAGCTGCGAAAGCAGCTGCTCCGCCGGCCCGCCAGGCACGAACTGCATCACTGCGAAATTGAGCAGCAGCACGCCCAAAAGCGTGGGAATGATCAGCAGCAGGCGACGAAGCAGGTAGGTGGCCATGGCTCAGCGGGGCGCATCCCACCACATCGTGAGCAACCATGAGCCAGCCAGCAGCCGCTGCGGCAAGGCGGGCTCGGGCCGGCGAAGGTGGCCCTTGCGGGCAATGAAGTACTGCTTGCCGTAATACATGGGGATCACGTAGTGCTGGTGCAGAAGGTAACGATCGAGCAATCGCGCCGCGGCCGAAAGCGCCGCGCGATCGTGGCTGTTCACGATCGACTCGATGATCTCGTCGATCACCGGATCGCTGATGCCACTGAGGTTCTGGCTGCCCTTCTCGGCAGCGGAGGCCGAGCCCAGGTCATCGTAGAGCTCGTTGCCCGGGCTCGACGAACCGCCCAGGATATTGACGGCCAGATCGAAATCGAAGTCGTCCTGCTTCTTCTTGATCAGGCTCGGGTCACGCAGTCGCAACTGCAGCGTGATGCCCAGCTTACCCAGGTTGCGCGCCCACACCGCCAGCACCGGCTCCGAACTGCGATCGGGAATGTCGATCTCCATCGCGAAAGGCTGCCCCGCCGCGTTGCGCAAGGCGCCATCGCGGTAGGTCCATCCGGCCTCACGCAACAGGGCTTGCGCCTGCACGAGGTCGCGGCGCAGGCCGGTGGGCGTGTCCCCGGTCGAGGCAGGTCGCGGCAATCGACCTTGAACCTGCGCGAGGTAGCGCTGCTTGCTCTTGAGCTGATCGATCAGCGCCTGCTCTTGCGCGCTCACTTCCGGCTGCGCCATCAGGTCGTCGCTGTTCTGGAAATAGCTTTGCGTGCGCGCCCGTCTTCCGTAGAAGATGTGCTGGTTCAGCCAATCGAAATCGAAGGCGAGCGCCAGTGCCTGCCGCACGCGCACGTCCTGAAAGCGTGGCTGGCGCAGGTTCATCACGATGCCTTGCATGCCGGTAAAACGACGGTGCGAAATTTCGTCCTTGAGAATCTCGCCGGAATCGAAGCGCTTGCCCTTGTAGCGGCGTACCCACGCACTGATGGAGCCTTCCTCGAGCGCGTCGAGCCCTCCGGTCTTCAACGATTCTTCCTCCCCGAGCCGGTCCTTGAAGTACTGGTAGCTCACCTCGCCGAAATTGAACATGCCCTTGCGGCTCGGCAGATCGGCGGCCCAGTAGTCGGGCCGCAGCTTGTAGCTGATCGATTTCCCGAAGTCGACCTTGTCGATCACATAGGGTCCGGTGGCGATCGGTGCTTCCGACACGATCTCATCGAAGGGCTTGCCCTTGCCCCAGGCGCGCGAGAAGACCGGAAGCTGGCCGACGATCATGTGCAGCTCGGCATTGCGACGCTTGAAATCGAAACGGATGGTTCGTTCGCCGACGACCACGGCTTCCTTGACGTCGCCCCAGTACGACCGGAAGGTCGGACTGGCCCGCTTGCTCATCAGGGTGTCGAAGGAGTACTTCACGTCGTCGGCCAGCACCGGCGTTCCGTCCGAGAAGCGCGCCTTCGGATTGAGCCTGAAGGTCACGCTCAGCTGGTCCGGGGCGAGTGCCACGTCTTCGGCCAGCAGGCCGTAGTTGGAAAAAGGCTCGTCTTCGCTGTGGGTCATCAGCGAATCGAACAGCAGGCCGTATTCGGCGAACACGAAACCGTTCGAGCTGTATCCCATGCCCACCGGGGGGCGCCCCTTGAGCGTGAAAGGATTGAGCTTGTCGAAGCTGCCGCTGGCCGAGAGCGTGAGCGAACCGCCCTTGGGCGCATCGGGATTCACATAGTCGAAATGCGTGAACGCCGGCCCATATTTGGGCGCATAGCCCATGCCCATGCCGTGCACCGCCCACGACGGGCTGCTGGCGCAGGCCGCGAGAAGCATCAGTGTCGAGAGCAGCCAACCACGCATGCGAGAATTCTGCCCAAGATTTCTACGAGGCAACTTCATGGGCTTTCTTTCCGGCAAAAAACTACTGATCACCGGTGTGTTGAGCAATCGCTCGATCGCCTATGGCATCGCCAAGGCCTGTCACGAACAAGGCGCCGAACTGGCGTTCAGCTATGTCGGCGAGCGTTTCAAGGACCGTATCACCGAATTTGCCGCCGACTTCGACTCGAAGCTGATTTTCGATTGCGACGTGGGCGACGATGCACAGATCGACAAGCTCTTTGCAGACCTCTCGCAAACGTGGCCGCAATTCGACGGCTTCGTGCACAGCATCGGCTTCGCACCGCGTGAAGCGATCGCAGGCGACTTTCTCGAAGGTCTTTCGCGTGAAGGCTTTCGCATCGCGCACGACATCAGCGCCTACAGTTTCCCAGCCATGGCCAAGGCGGCCCTGCCCTTCCTGCGCGACAAGTCGGCGCTGCTGACGCTGAGCTATCTCGGCGCCGAACGCGCGCTGCCCAACTACAACACCATGGGCCTGGCCAAGGCCAGCCTCGAAGCGTCGGTGCGGTATCTGGCGCAGTCGATGGGGCCGAAGGGCATGCGCGTCAACGGCATCAGCGCCGGCCCGATCAAGACGCTGGCGGCCAGCGGCATCAAGGGTTTCAGCAAGATCCTGTCGGCCGTGGCCGAGGTGTCGCCGATCCGCCGCAACGTGACGATCGCCGAGGTCGGCAATGTCGCCGCGTTCCTTCTGAGCGACCTGGCCAGCGGCGTGAGCGCCGAGATCACGCATGTGGACGGCGGCTTCAGCCAGGTCGTCGGCGGCGTCGACGAATAAGGCCACGGCGCCATTTTCACGGTGATCGGTCGGCGACGTCTTCTCTGGGCAAGCCTGCTGGCTCTGGCGGCTGGCCGACCGGCACGGGCTGCCCCACCGGCGTTGATGCTGGCCGAGGTCTACCGCCAGGGCATCGCGCTCGACGACTATTGGGTCAGCGAAAAGTACGACGGCCTGCGCGGCTACTGGGACGGCAAGCGGCTCTGGACACGCGGTGGCGAGCCTGTTGCCGCGCCGGCCTGGTTCACGGCAGGGTTGCCTGCCACACCGATGGACGGCGAGCTGTGGGCCGGCCGTGGTCGTTTCGAGCTTGCGACGTCGACCGTGCGCAGCCGCACCCCCAACGACACCGCGTGGCGCGAGATCAAGTTCATGGTGTTCGACTTGCCAGCACAGCCAGGCGATTTCACTGCGCGTCTGGCAGTGCTTCGAAAGCTGCTTCCGCTGACGGCCGCGCCTTGGGTGCTGCCGGTCGCGCAGCAGCGCGCGACCACGCACGCCGCGCTCAAGGCGTTGATGGACAAGACGGTGAAGATGGGTGGCGAAGGCCTGATGCTGCATCGCGGCGCTTCGATGTACCGGGGCGAGCGCAACACCGACCTGCTCAAGCTCAAACCCTACGACGACGCAGAGGCCCGGGTGATCGGCCACGTCCCCGGCAAGGGCCGGCACGTCGGGCGGCTCGGTGCCTTGCTGGTCGAGACGCCCACAGGCCAACGCTTCAAGCTCGGTGGTGGATTCACCGACGCGCAGCGTGACGATCCGCCCGCTCTCGGCCAGCAGGTGACTTACCGCTACAACGGCACCAATGCCAGCGGCCTGCCGCGCTTCGCGCGCTTTCTGCGGGTCCGCGGCGACACGGCTCCCTGACGCCTTACTCAGCCCGGCGCACGCAATCGGCGTAGTAGCGCTTCTTGCCGGTCTCGTCGACGCGTGCCACGAGGCCATGAATGTCGGTCTCGAAGCCCGGGCACTCCTTGTTGAACTCGCGCGCGAACTTCAGGTAATCGACGATCTTCTTGTTGAAGACTTCGCCCGGAATCAGGAGCGGGATGCCCGGAGGGTACGGCGTGATCAGGCTGGTGGTGATACGGCCTTCGAGCTCGTCGATCTCCACACGCTCGGTCTTGCGGTGGGCGATGTGCGCGAAAGCGTCGCTGGGCTTCATCGCCGGCGTGAGGTCGCTCAGGTACATCTCGGTCGTAAGGCGTGCCACGTCGAAGCGCGCATACAGCTTGTGGATGTGCTGGCACAGGTCGCGCAAACCGAGCTTCTCGTAGCCTGGATGCTGCTGGCAGAACTCAGGGAGGATGCGCCACATCGGCTGGTTGCGTGCGTAGTCGTCCTTGAACTGCTGCAGCGCGGTGAGCAGCGTGTTCCAGCGGCCCTTGGTGATGCCGATGGTGAACATGATGAAGAAGCTGTAGAGCCCTGTCTTCTCCACGATCACGCCGTGCTCGGCGAGGAACTTGGTGACCACGCTGGCCGGAATGCCGGTCTCGGCGAACTTGCCCTGCAGGTCCAGGCCCGGCGTGACGATGGTCGACTTGATCGGGTCGAGCATGTTGAAGCCATCGGCCAACTTGCCGAAGCCGTGCCAATTGCGCTTCGCGCTCTTGGCCTTGCTGTCGGTGCTGCCCTCGCCCTTCATGATCCAGTCTTCGGCGCGACCGATCCCTTCTTCGACGAGCTTCTCCGGTCCCCAGACCTTGAACCACCATTCGTCTTTCCCGAATTCTTCTTCGACCTTGCGCATGGCGCGCCGGAAGTCGAGCGCTTCCAGGATGCTTTCTTCAACAAGCGCAGTGCCGCCGGGCGGCTCCATCATGGCAGCGGCCACGTCGCAGCTCGCGATGATCGCGTACTGCGGGCTGGTCGACGAATGCATCAGGTAGGCCTCGTTGAAAAGGTCGCGGTCGAGCGCGCGGTTCTGCGAGTCCTGCACCAGCACGTGGCTGGCCTGACTGATGCCGGCGAGCAGCTTGTGGGTGGATTGCGTGGCGAACACCAGCGATTCTTTGGGCCGCACGCGGCGCTTGCCCATCGCGTGGTAGGCGCCATAGAAAGGGTGGAAGGCCGCATGCGGCAGCCACGCTTCGTCGAAGTGCAAGGTGTCGACGTAGCCATCGAGCATGCCCTTGATGGTCTCGGTGTTGTAGATCACGCCGTCGTAGGTCGACTGCGTGAGCGTCATCACACGCGGCTTGATCTTTTCATGGTCGACGCCGGCCAGCAGCGGGTTGGCCTTGATCTTGGCCTTGATCGCGCTCTGCTCGAATTCGCTCTTGGGGATCGGGCCGATGATGCCGAAATGGTTGCGCGTGGGCTTCATGAAGACCGGGATTGCGCCGGTCATGATGATCGCGTGCAGGATCGACTTGTGGCAGTTGCGGTCGACCACCACCACGTCGTCGGGCGCCACCGTGTGGTGCCACACCATCTTGTTGCTGGTGCTGGTGCCGTTGGTGACGAAGAAGCAATGGTCGGCGTTGAAGATGCGCGCCGCGTTGCGCTCGCTGGCCGCCACCGGGCCGGTGTGGTCGAGCAGCTGGCCGAGTTCTTCCACAGCGTTGCACACGTCCGCACGCAGCATGTTTTCGCCGAAGAACTGATGGAACATCTGGCCGACCGGGCTCTTCAGGAACGCCACACCGCCCGAGTGGCCCGGGCAGTGCCAGGAATAGGAGCCGTCTTCGGCGTAGTCGATCAGCGCCTTGAAGAACGGCGGCTGCACGCCTTCGAGGTAGCTCTTGCACTCGCGGATGATGTGGCGCGCCACGAACTCCGGCGTGTCCTCGAACATGTGAATGAAACCGTGCAACTCGCGCAGGATGTCGTTCGGGATGTGGCGCGAGGTGCGCGTCTCGCCATAGATGTAGATCGGCACCTCGGCGTTCTTGCGGCGCACCTGCTCGATGAAGCTTCGCAAGTTGAGCACGGCCGGGTCGAGGTCGGGACCGGGCGTGAATTCCTCGTCGTCGATCGACAGGATGAACGCGCTGGCGCGGCTTTGCTGCTGCGCGAACTGGCTCAGGTCGCCGTAGCTCGTCACGCCGAGGACCTCGAAGCCCTCGCTTTCGATGGCCTGCGCCAAGGCGCGGATGCCCAGCCCCGATGTGTTCTCGGCGCGGAAGTCCTCGTCGATGATGACGATCGGGAAGCGGAATTTCATGTGCAGGGCTCGGTCAGGGAGAAGAGGCGCGAAGTGTAAGGAATTCAAAAGACGGTTGCCGGAAGCGGGTGTCCCACAATGCAGCTTGTTACGACATCAAGGAGGCATGCATGGAGAACTCCACCATCTGGTGGTTGATAGCGGGCTCGGCCATCGTTCTGGAGCTGTTGTCCGGCACCGTCTATTTGCTGCTGGTTGCCTCGGGCTTCGCTGCCGCGGCGCTGGCGGCGCACATGGGCGCAGGTCTGATCGTGCAACTGCTCGTGGCAGCCGTCGTCGGCGTGGGTGCGGTGGCCGTCTGGTACCTGCTGCGACACCGGCGACCGGCGCGGGCCAACAAGGACGTCAACCTCGACATCGGACAGCGCGTCCACGTCGAGGCGTGGGGCTCGGACGGTACGGCCACGGTGCGCTACCGTGGCGCGCAATGGACGGTGGTGTCGCGCGCGGGCGCGGCGACAGCACCCGGCGAGCATCGTGTGGCCGAAGTGATCGGCAGCCGGCTCGTCGTCGAAAAGATTTAACACGCAACAAGCACTCAAGGAGCCATTTATGGATTTCGCAGTTCCCCTCGTCATTCTGGTCATCGCGATCCTGTTCATCAGCCAGTCGGTCAAGTTCGTGCCGCAACAAAACGCATGGGTGCGCGAGCGCCTGGGCAAGTACCACAGCACCATGACGCCCGGTGCCAACTTCCTGATCCCTTTCATCGACAAAGTGGCCTACAAGCACAGCTTGAAGGAAATTCCGCTCGACGTGCCGAGCCAGATCTGCATCACGCGCGACAACACGCAGCTTCAGGTCGACGGCATCCTGTATTTCCAGGTGACCGATCCGATGCGCGCGAGCTACGGTTCGTCGAACTACATCGTCGCAGTCACGCAGCTGGCGCAGACCTCGCTGCGCAGCGTGGTCGGCAAGCTCGAGCTCGACAAGACCTTCGAGGAGCGGGACATCATCAATGCCCAGGTCGTCGCCGCGATCGACGAGGCCGCGCTGAACTGGGGCGTGAAGGTGCTGCGTTACGAGATCAAGGACCTGACACCGCCCAAGGAAATTCTGCTGGCGATGCAGGCGCAGATCACGGCCGAGCGCGGCAAGCGCGCCCTGATCGCCGCCTCCGAAGGCCGCCGCCAGGAACAGATCAATATCGCCACCGGTGAGCGCGAGGCCTTCATCGCCCGCTCGGAGGGCGAGAAGCAGGCGCAGATCAACAACGCGCAGGGCGAAGCAGCCGCCATCACCGCGGTGGCCGATGCGACGGCCTTCGCGATCGAACGCGTGGCCGCCGCCATTCGGCAGCCCGGCGGCGAACAGGCTGTGCAATTGAAAGTGGCCGAGCGCGCCGTGGACGCCTACGGCAAGGTCGCAGCCGATGCGACCACCACGCTCATCGTGCCAAGCAACATGGGCGAGACCGCGGCACTGATCGCCTCGGCGATGCGCATGGTGCAGGCTGGCAAACCAACGCCGACGGTCTGAAAGCGCTCGGGCGCTGCTACAATCGCGGGCTTCGCGGAGCGGTGGATGAGCGGTTTAAGTCGCACGCCTGGAAAGCGTGTGAGGGGTAAAACCCTCCGCGGGTTCGAATCCCGCCTGCTCCGCCAGAAGAAATCGATGTCGAGACCTTCCATCCCGACACAGCATGTTCATGAAGGCCCCTTTACCGGGGCCTTTTTTGATGCCCACGGCATCCGCGCATTCCCCCACCCGTTTCGACTCGCTACCATGGCACCCATGTCCGCACGCCAACCTTCTGTTTCTGAAGAGACCGAGACACTCGATCGCACGTTGGCGAAGAACGAGGAGATCGCGGCCGACGTTCAAGACGCATCCGACCATCTCGCGGTGGTCGCGACGGTTCTGGAAAAGGAACTGCCCGACAACGTCCAGGTCGACGACGTGGCACAGGCCATCGAACATGCCAACCGGATCGAGAAACAGTTGGCACGCTCGGCACAGGCACTCGCCGAGGTCAATGAGGCCTTGGCCACCCAAATCGAGAAGCGCAACGGTTGATCGTCCTCCCTCTGCGCCCCCTCCTTGCTGGAGGCGGAGATGGAACAAAAAAAGGGCCCGAAGGCCCTTTTTTGCTGCGCGAGAAACTCAGCGCACCACGGCGATCTGCGTGCGAGCACCACCCTTGTAGGTATACAGCGTGAGGGCGCCGTTCTTGATGTCGCCCTTCTCGTCGAAGGTGATGGGACCGGTCAGGCCCTTGTAGTCGACCTTGCCCACTTCCGGCAGGTACTTTTCGGGGTCCGACGAACCGGCCTTGACCATCGCAGCGGCCAGCACTTGGACGGCGTCGTAAACGTAAGGTGCGTAGATCTGAACGTCGACACCGTTCTTTTCCTTGAACTTCGCCTTCCAGGCGTCCAGAGGTGCCTTGAAGTCGCCGTCGACGCCGCCCGCTTCCGCGCAGACGACCATGTCTTCGCCGATCGCGTCGCCAGCCAGCTTGGCCAGTTCGCCGGTGCATAGGCCGTCGCCGCCCATGAACTTGACGTTCATGCCGAGTTGCTTGACCTGCTTGAGCATCGGGCCGCCGACGGCGTCCATGCCACCGAAGAACAGCACGTCGGGCTTGGCGCCCTTGAGCTTGGTC
>Ga0247803_1002075_pt1 | contig 10236 bp, 10 predicted proteins | sample UWRJL014104B1_FD_180928 | JGI IMG/M metagenome (GOLD analysis project Ga0247803, IMG submission 180928) | Plant litter microbial communities from Arlington Agricultural Research Station in Wisconsin, United States - UWRJ-L014-104B-1 | ecosystem: Environmental > Terrestrial > Plant litter >...
TCGTTTCCGGGCGCAGGCGCTTGCCTTTACACTCGGGGCATTTTGTTTTGCCGCGGTAACGGCTCAGCATCACGCGGTTTTGTATCTTATAATTTTTCTCTTCCAGTTCCCTGAAAAATTCGTTAAGCCCGGTAAAATGTTTATTGCCCGTCCATATCAGTTGACGGTCGGTTTCAGATAGCTGAAAATAAGGCTTATGCACGGGGAAGTCAAACTTATGGCTGGCCTTAACCAGCTCGTCGCGGTAGTAGCCCATGCTCTCGCCACGCCACGGGTAAATGGCATTCTCATATACCGAAAGGGCCGTGTTAGGCACCACCAGTTCTTCGTCTATGCCTATAATGCTGCCGTAGCCTTCGCACGAAGGGCATGCGCCGTAGGGGTTATTAAAACTGAAAAGGTGTACGTTAGGCTCTACAAACGTTACGCCATCAAGTTCAAAATTATTGCTGAACGGCAGGCGGTTGCCGGTGCTCACTTCCTGAAGGAATGCTTCGCCCTTACCTTCGTAAAAAGCAGTTTGCACGGCATCGGCCAGGCGGTTGTAAAACTCCTCTTCGTCCTTTACCACAATACGGTCAACCACGAGCAGCACCTCTTTATTGGTAAAGTCCACCCCGGCAATATCATCAAGGCGAAGGGTTTCGTTATCAACCAATATACGCGCGAAGCCCTGTTGTAATAGTACGCCCAGCTTCTCTTCAATAGTTCTGCCTTTTTCGGTATGCACTGGTGCGAGTAGCAACCAGCGGCTGTCCATCTCAAATCCCTTTACGGTAGTTACAATATCGGTTACTGTATGCTTTTTTACCTCACGGCCCGAAACGGGGGAGTAGGTGCGGCCTATGCGGGCGAACAGCAGCTTTAGGTAATCGTAAATTTCGGTGCTGGTGCCCACGGTACTGCGGGCGTTTGTGGTGTTTACCTTTTGCTCAATAGCAATGGCGGGGGCAATGCCCTTAATGTACTCTACCTTAGGCTTATCAAGGCGGCCAAGGAACTGGCGGGCGTATGAAGATAAACTCTCCACATAGCGGCGCTGGCCTTCGGCGTAGAGCGTATCAAACGCCAGGCTCGACTTGCCTGAACCCGATAAACCGGTAACCACCACCAGCTTATTACGCGGTATGGCTACGTCTATGTTCTTCAGGTTGTGCAGTTGCGCACCTTTTATCAGTATGTTTTTCTTAGGTTCTAAGGTAGAGAAATCCGTCTTTATCATGGCAAAAAAGTAATGTGCAAAGATACGGTTTTATGGGGAGATTTTTGTTAAGGGATTGAGAAGGGAATTGTTATATTTGAGTTTATTATCTGCCAATTCATCAAACAAACATTATGAAGAAAATTTTAAAGTATTCCTTATTTTTTATATCCTTGCTGACAATTGTGAGTTGCAATAATAGTGAACGGGAAACCCTTCAATTAACTGTAGCTAATCAGTACATAACATATGTAGATACATCGCAGACAACTATGCATATGCTATCATATAAAAATGATACTGTAAGAAGAAATGCAACGAGTATAATAACCTATACCATTAGTAACTCTACGGATAAAAAGTACTTGCTTGTTTTTGATACAGAGTTTCCCGAGCCAATGTTTTCGGATGCAAAAGACCATATTAGAGCTTTTGTGGGATATAGTATTTTTAGTGATAAAAATTTACTAAAAAAATTTAACCCTGGAAACATAGATGATTTCTCACCCTCAGATTGTATTGATTGCCAGCATTATTTGATGATAAATCGTATAAATGAGTACGAAAAACTTGGTATAACCAAACAGTACTCTCTACACGTCTATAACTACCTCCATAATTCTGTAACTATATATCCAGGTGAAAAAAAAACTTTTAAATCTAAAATTATGTTGCCTGTAGTATTGGAGGCTAAAGAAGGCGGAGGAGGTATAATAAGTTACAGTAATTTATCAGATTCAGACACTTTTCAATTACTTTATAATTGCAACGCAAAGCATTTGAAATCAGAGCTACCTAAATATATCTTAGATGAACTGAAATATAATAAAATTGAAATTTTTGATGGTCAGATACTTTCAAATAAAATACCTTTAAAGAAAGTAGATTGATTTGAGTCATACTCTCCTCACAAACAAACAATACCTTCTCCACCGCATGCCCGGTAAGGGCGGGTGGACGTATGCCCGTATTGAAGATTTTGAGCGGGACAAGGACAGGCCCTTCGGTATGGTGCGGGTTAAAGGCAGTATCGACGGTTATGAATTAGATACCTGTAGCATTATGCCGATGGGCGATGGCGGGTTGTTTTTACCTGTGCGGGCAGAGATCCGCAAGGCAATTAAAAAGGAGGAAGGCGACCATGTACACATTATATTATATAAGGACGACGCCCCATACAAGGTACCCGAGGCCTTACAGCAGCGCCTGGAGGCAGAAAATGTATATGTGCGCTTCTTAAAGCACAAACCCTGGCAACAGGCTATGTGCGCTAAGTGGATATACTCGGCTAAGCGGCCTGAAACCGTTAACAAGCGCATTATCAAAACCATTTACCGCCTGCAACGCAACGAAAGTATTATTTAATTTTTTAAAATGCTGATAAAATTGCAGAACCTAAACGTTTTCGCCTGGCGTTAATAGTGCGTTTACATTGCCTTAACAAATATTATTGCGCACTTTTTGTTAAAATTTCAAAGGGCACTTGTTTTTTAAGATTTAATTATATTATATTTGGCATAACATTAATTCTTAATCTACAAGGAAGCCTATAAGCGAAAACATTACTTTTTAGAACCGTGGACCAACGCGGTGTTTATTACCAAAATTCAAAGAAAACGCTAAAAAGTATTGCTATGGCTAATGTTGTAATCCCTGATGCTGTTCTGGTGAAAAATTACATGGGCGGAGACGAAGGTTCTCTTTCTGTATTAATTAAAAGGCACCAATCGAAAATTTACGGTTTTATTTACTCAAAAGTTTCTGACAGGGATATCGCTGATGATATCTTCCAGGATACGTTTATTAAAGTAATAAAAACGCTCAAGTCACAATCTTATAACGAAGAAGGTAAGTTCCTGCCGTGGGTAATGCGCATTTCGCACAACCTTATTGTAGACCACTTTCGCCGTAACAAAAAAATGCCCATGTACCGCGAAACAGAGGAGTTTTCTATCTTCTCTATCATGAGCGATAACAGCCCTAATATTGAAAGCCAGATCATTACAGAGCAGGTAGAGAGCGACCTGCAGCGCCTTATCGAGGAGCTTCCGGCCGACCAGAAAGAGGTGCTGCAAATGCGCATGTACCAGGACCTGAGCTTTAAAGAAATAGCCGACCTTACCGGGGTGAGCATCAATACCGCACTGGGCCGTATGCGCTACGCACTTATGAACCTGCGCAAGGTTATTGACAAAAACAAAATTATTTTGACCAATTAGGCAATATGGGTTATTGTTTTGCGTTGTAGTGTTATTAAGATAACAAATAACACAGCTTCATGGCAAAACTCTACTCTAAAACACAACCTGAACAGGTTACTATGCTGCCTAAAAAAGAAACAGTTGAATTTTTATTAAGCTATTCCAGGGCGCTTACCATGGTAAGGACTGAGAACGGCATCTACGAAAATATTGCTAATTAATTTTCATTGAACCTCCCGGCGATTTATTTTCGGGAGGTTTTTTTGTAATATTCTTCGAGCACTGTTTTGCGGCCTATCGTAGCAGTAATAATATCCTTGCTTAAATCCCAGCCGCGTGCGGGGCAGTACTGCCTTCCGTACCATATTATCTGCAAGTGCAGGTCGTTCCAGCGGTTTTTAGGGAACAGCTTTTTTGCATCGGCTTCCGTTTGCACCACATTTTTACCATCACTCAGCCCCCAGCGGTACATCAGCCGGTGAATGTGCGTATCTACCGGAAATGCCGCCACGCCAAACGCCTGGCTCATTACCACACTTGCCGTTTTATGGCCCACGCCGGGCAGCGCTTCCAGGTCTTCAAAGGTGGCGGGTACTTCGCCATTGTGCTTGTCTAACAGTATTTCAGACAGGCCGTGTATGGCTTTGGCCTTGGCCGGAGATAGGCCCACGGGTTTTATAATTTCGCGTATCTCATCCACATCCAGCTTGACCATCATTTTAGGGTTATCGGCGCGTTCAAAAAGCAGCGGTGTAATCAGGTTTACCCGCACATCGGTGCTTTGCGCGCTCATTAGCACGGCAATAAGCAGGGTATATGGGTCTTTATGGTCGAGCGGAATGGGTATGGTGGGGTATATTTCGTCCAGTGTTTTTATTACAAACTTTGCCTTTTCTGCCTTGGTCATTTTGAGTAGCTTTACATAAACAAATATAGCTAAATGACTACACTTAAAAAAGGCGATAAAGCCCCTGATTTTTCAGGGATTGACCAAAACGGCAACACCCATACGCTAAACGATTATAAAGGTAAAAAGCTGGTAGTATTTTTTTATCCAAAGGCCGATACGCCAAGCTGTACTAATGAGGCCTGCAACCTGCGGGATAATTATAGTTCGTTAAAGGCAGCCGGATATGAGCTCCTTGGCGTAAGTGCCGACAGCCAAAAAAAGCAGGCAAAATTTGCAGAGAAATATAAATTGCAGTTTCCGTTACTGGCAGATGAAAGCCACGAGGTGCTGAATGCTTTTGGCGTTTGGGGGCCTAAAAAGTTTATGGGGCGTGAATTTGACGGTATTCACCGTACCACATTTGTAATTGACGAAAACGGCGTCATAGAGCAGGTTATCGAAAAAGTAACTACAAAAGACCACGCCGCGCAGATATTACCCTAACAGGTGGATTATAAAAGCAAAAAACACCGGAACTATCCGGTGTTTTTATAAGTAAAAAATTATTTTCTTATGGTTTGTGTCCTGTCCGGGCCTACCGAAACAATTTTAATAGGCACTTCAAGCTCTGCCTCAATAAACTCTATATATTCTTTAAGTTCAGATGGCAGCTCTTCGTAGGTAGTCATACCGGTAAGGTCGGCAGCCCAGCCTTTTTTCTCCACATACACCGGCTCCACATTTTCAGGCTCTATGTTATAAGGGAAATGGCTTATTACCTCACCTTTATATTTATAGGCTGTACATACTTGTAGGGTTTCAAAACCGCTAAGTACGTCGCCTTTCATCATATACAGTTCGGTAACGCCGTTAACCTGCACGGCATATTTAAGCGCCACAAGGTCGAGCCAGCCGCATCGGCGTGCCCGCCCGGTAACTGATCCAAACTCATTGCCCACTTTTGCTATTGTAGCGCCTACTTCGTCAAATAATTCGGTAGGGAAGGGGCCACTGCCCACACGGGTAGTGTAAGCTTTAAATATGCCAAATACATCTTTAACCCTGTTTGGCGCGATGCCCAGCCCGGTACAAGCCCCGGCGGCAGTAGTATTAGATGAGGTTACAAACGGGTAGGTACCAAAGTCAATATCCAATAGCGAACCCTGCGCACCTTCGGCAAGTATGCTTTTACCGGCTTTCATGGCGCTGTTAAGGTACTCTTCGCTGTCTATAAAAGTAAGTGTTTTAAGTACTTCAACGGCAGTAAAAAATTCGGCTTCAAGCTCCGCCAGGTCATACTCCAGGGCTACATTATAAAAAGCTATCATGGCCTCGTGCTTATCAGCCAGGGCGCGGTAGCGTTCTTTAAAGTCCTCAAGTTCTATGTCGCCCACGCGTAAGCCGTTACGTCCGGTTTTGTCCATATAAGTAGGGCCTATGCCCTTAAGGGTAGAGCCTATCTTGGCTTTGCCTTTACTGGCTTCGCTGGCCGCATCAAGCAGGCGGTGGGTTGGCAGTATAAGGTGTGCCTTGCGCGAAATAAGCAGGCGCGACTTTACGTCGATATTAAATTTTTCGAGCCCTTCAAGTTCTTTTTGGAAAACAACCGGGTCGATAACCACACCGTTTCCTATAATATTTACCGAATTTTTATGGAAAATTCCCGATGGTATGGTGCGCAGTACATGCTTAATACCATCAAATTCAAGTGTGTGGCCCGCGTTAGGCCCTCCCTGAAAACGGGCTATAATATCATATCCTGAAGTAAGTACGTCAACTATTTTTCCTTTGCCTTCGTCGCCCCATTGTAATCCGAGCAGTAAATCTACGGTCATGCGTGTTCTTGTTTGTTGTTGTTGTTTATTTTTGTAATAGTCTGTTTTTCATTAAAAACAAAAACCAATCCTGTAAGGGGTTGGTTTGTTTATGCTGTTTTTGCAGCGGCTCTTAGCTTTCTGCAGCGGGCTGCTTTTTATTGCCGTACAGGTACAACGAGTGGTTGTGAATTTCTATACCAAAAATTTCTTCTATGGTCTTCTTAATGCTCTGTATCCTTGGGTCGCAAAACTCGATAACCTCGCCGGTATCGGTCATGATAATGTGGTCGTGCTGCTTATCAAAGTACGATTTTTCATAATGGCTCTGGTTCTGGCCAAACTGGTGACGCCTTACGAGGCCGCATTCCAGCAGCAGTTCTATCGTGTTGTACAGCGTGGCGCGGCTTACACGGTAGTTTTTGTTTTTCATTTTAATGTAGAGCGACTCAATATCAAAATGTTCCAGGTTGTTGTATATTTCCTGTAGTATGGCATAGCGCTCAGGGGTTTTCCTGTGCCCTTTGTCTTCAAGGTATTTAGTAAAGACATTTTTTACAATGTCCTGGTTTTTATTATTTTCCATAGTGTAATGCGAAATACACGCAAAGATAGGCTATTTTTTTATGAAGTGAAAGGATTTTGATTAGAGACAACATGGTAAACGTATCATAAAAAAATATGCAGCAAAGTATCCCCATTACATTGATTTAAATTCAATAAAAATCTTAGTATTTGAAATTTGTGAAAATTGGTGCAATTAGTGGCTTAATTTTTTTTGCGGGGTTTATGATAACCAAGTATAACAATTGATAATTTAGATAATCCGTATATTGCAGGTATAATTTTCCAAAAATGATAAAACATCTATCCGCAACTTCGTTAATAGTACTGATCATAACGGGCTGCTCATCATCTAAAACCGGCCTTAGCCAAAAAGTTGACACTACCCTTAACGCCTCGGCAAAACAGTATGAATACCTGAGTACCAAAGTCGAACCCGGCAAGTACCCTAAAACATGGCATGATGCTAGTGCAACACTCGAAACCAGCGATTCCGGTTGGTGGTGCAGCGGCTTTTACCCCGGCACGCTATTATACCTTGACGAAAGTGTAACAGCCCCCGCCCTTAAAAGCGAGGCACTTGCGTTTCTGGCCGACTTAAAGCGCGAGCAGTTTAATACCACCACGCACGACCTGGGCTTTATGATGTATTGCAGCTTTGGAAATGCCGAGCGGCTAAACCCTTCTAAGGAATATGAAGACGTGCTGATGAACAGTGCCAAATCATTGGCTACCCGTTACAACCCCGTAGCAAAATGCATAAAATCTTGGGACAGCGCGCCCTTCAACCATGCTTCTGCCGACGAGATGCCTGTAATTATTGATAACATGATGAACCTGGAGCTGCTGTTTTGGGCAAGCAAATTCAGCGGCGACCCTACCTATAAAGACATTGCAATAAACCACGCAAATACCACAATGAAAAACCATTTCAGGCCCGATTACAGTTCGTTTCACGAAGTAATTTATAATATACATACCGGGGAAGTTACTAATAAAATAACCATACAGGGCGCTGCCGACGGCTCATCATGGGCGCGGGGGCAGGCGTGGGGGCTGTATGGCTATGTGGTAATGTACCGCGAAACCAAAGAGGCGAAGTACCTGGAGCAGGCTACCCACATAGCAGACTACATACTCAACAACAAGACAATGCCAAAAGACCTTATTCCCTACTGGGATTACAGCGTGGCAGGCATTCCTGATGCCCTGCGCGATAGTTCGGCGGCGGCCATTACGGCTTCGGCTTTAATAGAGCTTTCAGGGTATGTTGAAGGCGGCATTGGCAAAAAATACCTGGCGGATGCAGAGACAATACTCAACACCCTTTCAGGCCCAGAATATTTTGCCGCTCGGCAAACAAACGGTGGCTTTTTACTAAAGCACGGGGTAGGTAACATACCCAGTAAAAGCGAAATTGACGTGCCGCTTAGCTATGGCGACTACTATTTTGTAGAAGCGCTGATGCGTTATAAAGAAAAAAATAAACAGGATTAATCTGTTGCCCTATGGATTGTACCTTTACCAAAATTCTATTTATGAAAAATACAAGACAACATACCCTGGCGCTTGTTATGCTTGCGACCGGTATGCTTTATACGCCATCAGCTAATGCGCAGGAGTCGATATCGGTAACCGTAAAAAACCCGCTTGATTTTGACCGTGCCGAAGTGGTGGCAGTGCCCTTAACAGACCTTGAAGGCTTTTTAAAAGGTAAGAACCTGAAGGATGTGCGCCTTAAAAACAACATCGACGGAATACTTGAAACATTGCAATGGATAGACTATAACGGCGACGGCACTAATGAAGAAGTGCTGTTTATGGCAGCGGTACCCGCTATGGAGGCACGTGAGTATACCTTTGTGGCTGATGGCAGCACCCCGCCGCCCATACCTAAATACACAACTTTTTCGCGTTTTGTACCGGAACGTACGGATGACTACACCTGGGAGAACGACCGTGTGGCGTTTCGCACCTACGGCCCTGATGCCCAGATGCGCGCCGAGAAGAAACTGCCAAACGGTACGCTGGGTAGTGGGATCGACCTTTGGTTTAAACGTACTACAGAGCCCATTATAAACAAGTGGTATGCAGGTTATAAAACCGACCCGCAGTTTTACCACAAAGACCGCGGCGAAGGCTACGACCCCTACCATGTGGGCGGCAGTCGCGGCACCGGCGGCACCGGCATCTGGGAAAGCGACAGCCTGTATGTATCTAAGAATTTTGTAAAGTGGAAAACCATTACTACTGGCCCGTTGCGTACTATTTTCGAACTTAACTACGCGGCTTATAGTCCTTATGAGGCGCGCGAAACCAAGCGTATAACGCTCGATCTGGGGAGTAACTTCTCGAAATTTGAGATTAAGTATGATGCTAAAAAGCCGGTACAGGGTTATGCAACAGGAATTACATTGCACAAAAATGAAGGGACGACAAACATGCTGCCGGAACTGGGTATTTTTAGCCACAGCGAAAAAATAGATAACATATATGTAGGCGAAGGATTGATTATCGATCCTAACCTTGTGCAGAAATCATTTGTAAATAAGAGTAAGGTAACCGACCAGAGCAACCTTTTAGTACTCTTTAGGCCCGGTATGCCGGTGGTATACTATGCCGGTTTTGCATGGGCAAAAAGCGGGCAGGTAGCTACCAGTGCCGACTGGGATGCCCTGCTTAAAAAACAGGCGAAAATAGTTGCCAGCCCATTAATTGTAGGTATAAAATAATAATTATCCGCACAAAACACAACAACATGACTAAATCAGAATTCAGGTATGCACACCACCCCGAAGATGTAAAATATTATACTACAGAGGAGCTAAGGAAGCATTTTCTTATCCCCACGATTTTTGAGGATGATACTATTAATTTGGTGTATACCATGTACGACCGTTTTATAGTGGGCGGCGCGTTCCCTGTTACAAAGCCGCTTACGCTTGAAACGATTGATGAACTTAAGTCCGAATATTTTCTAGAACGCCGCGAGCTGGGCATTGTTAACGTGGGCGGCAAAGGCTCCGTAACGGTTGATGGTACTGTATATGAGCTTTCTAAAAAAGAGGCGCTGTATGTAGGCAGGGGCGTAAAGGAAGTAATTTTTGCCCCTGCCGATGGCGAACAGCCGTATTTTTATATCAACTCTGCGCGGGCGCACCATGCGTATCCTACCAAAAAAGTAGGTAAGGAAGAGGCTGAGGTTATAGAGCTTGGCGACCAGAAAACAGCTAACCGCCGCACCCTTAATAAGTTGATTGTGAACAGCATTGTAGAAACGTGCCAGCTGCAAATGGGCTTGACAGAACTGCACGAAGGCAATGTATGGAACACCATGCCCGCACACACCCACACCCGAAGGATGGAGGCCTATTTTTACTTTGACCTGGCACAGGGCCAAACGATAAGCCACTTTATGGGCCAGACCGATGAAACCAGGCATATTTTTATGCAGGGTAACCAGGCCGTTATCAGCCCCGAATGGAGCATACACTCCGGCTGTGGTACCAGTAATTACTCGTTTATATGGGGCATGGCAGGAGAGAACCTTGACTATGGCGATATGGA
>Ga0247803_1002077_pt1 | contig 10226 bp, 11 predicted proteins | sample UWRJL014104B1_FD_180928 | JGI IMG/M metagenome (GOLD analysis project Ga0247803, IMG submission 180928) | Plant litter microbial communities from Arlington Agricultural Research Station in Wisconsin, United States - UWRJ-L014-104B-1 | ecosystem: Environmental > Terrestrial > Plant litter >...
CTCCCGTGCTGCAAGGGCAGAACGGGAGTTATTTAAGGTTATATCTTAGAAAACTTGTCTGTATTACATAGGGGCAAGGTTTACCGTAAGTTCCTCTGTTATTACATGGCACTCGTCAGATTCCACGGTTATGGTTTCTGAGGTATACGGTTGATACCCGGTTCCGGTTACCGTTATAATATAGTCGCCTTCACGCTCGTCGGCACCCTTATAAATACCCGATACATCTGATGGTGTTAGCTGCTCTATATAATCGCCATCGGTTGCTGTTACCGTTATGCCGCTGCTTATTATTACGCCGCCGTCTTTTACAGTTACCTCAAGCCCCGGCACTACCTCAGTAGTACAAGGCTCGGTGCTTACCTGGTCGTCATCATCAGAGCATGAAAATGATATTGCGCCTATAAATGCTAAAAATAATATTGCTTTTTTCATAATATTTTTCATTTTTCTGTTAGTAGAATATAAAGGTAACCTTTGATATACTTAAATTATCCCAACAGGGTGTTATACTATGTTAAAGGTTATGAGGGTCTTGTGGCTATATTATATTTGTTTTACATACCGAATTTTGATAGTTTTGTAATCCAATCTTCCCAATTATGAAATTACGCTTTGCATTTCTTGCTACTATATTTATGTTTAATTCTTACTGCCAACAGCCCGTTTTTAAGGCCACCGCAAGTGATGTGTTTAAAGATGAGTACCGTGAAACTTATGTGGTGTTTGCTCAGGATGATGCAAAAGGTGGCTGCTATGTAGGGCGTTCTTACAAGGGCGGTATACTATCTTCAGCGGAAGGTTATTACGTTGAACGATACGATGCCGGCATGAAACTGGTTAGGAGCATAGACTATCCGCAGGAAAACGAAACCTATCAAAAATATAAGTTACTACTGGGCGTGGTATCGCATGCTAATACCTTTAGTTTTATAGAGTTTTTTTATAATGTAAAAGAAAAGGCCTACCAATGCATTGCGCACAGCATTAATTTTGAAACGGCAAAGTATACCGATACAATACTTTTTAGCATAGCCAGGGACGAATTAGACGATATGGGGAAGATAGCCCTGGGAAAACTCTTCTATAAAGGCGAAAACCATGTTGATGAGAAGTCGGCCATTGCCTTTTTAAAAACTGATGAAGCCGATGCGTTTGCTGTGATGTTAAACATCAAAGGAAAAGAAAAAAAGTATTACAGGATATATACGTTTGACAACGCGCTCAATAAAAAGCTGGAGCATACCTGCGTAAGAAACGCGGCCAGGAAAGAATATACACTGGCTACCCTTGAGGTGGTAAACTCAGGTAATATGGTATATATGCTCAATATGGGTGATAATGATGAAGACAGGAAGAACCCGGCAAATTGTGAAATTACCGAAATTTCGGCCACGGGCGAGCGCAGTGGTACATTTGTTAATGAGCTTGTGGCGGTTGAAAGCCTTAAAATGTTTAAAAAAGGCAACGCAGTTATTTGCGCAGGGTTTTACATTGAGCCTAAAAGCAAATGGTTTGACGGGGTAAGCTTTTTTGAAGTTAATGCAGCATCAATGAGCCTGCAGCTGGTAAAACATACCCCTTTTGCTGAAGCAGTTAAAAAAGGTAAAACAGGCGGATGGTTTAAAGGTAGCTATAATAAGGACCTGCTCTTTAAAAACGCGGTATTGACCGATGATGGCGGCTTTATATTAACCGGCGAAGAATATTACGAAGTTGAGACGCAAAATGCCCCGGGCCCCGGCATGGTAAGCGCCGGCGGATATGTAACGTATCACTTTGATAATATAATCTGTGCTAAAGTTGATGGCTCAGGCAATGTAGTTTGGGTAAAAGATGTAGAGAAAGAACAGTTTTCTGGCGATATTAATGATGCAAGGCTTTCTTATACAACCTTGTATAAAAATAACATGTTGTCGCTTTTTATTAATGTGAGCAAAGATATTAAGCTAAATGATAACGGAGACCCAAAATTCAGGCTGGGAAGCAAAAACAAGAGCGACCTTACGGTACTGACTATATCGGCGCAAGGAAGCCTGAAATATGAAAAGCTTGTTGACAACGAAAGCAGTATAGGCCCCTACATGACCGCAAGGGGCATAACCGTACCCGGAAGCATATTCTTTTTAGGCCGGAGGGGTCCCGAAAAGCAACTGCTTAAAATAGGTTATTAAACAAAAAATCCTGCCGGTATGGCAGGATTTTCAGTATAACGGGAATGTTTATCTATAATTACAAATCAAACCGTATGCCCTGCGCCAGCGGCAGTTTGCTGCCGTAGTTAATGGTATTGGTCTGTCGGCGCATGTAGGCCCTCCAGGCATCAGAACCGCTTTCGCGCCCGCCGCCGGTTTCTTTTTCACCGCCAAAAGCACCGCCTATCTCCGCGCCCGATGTACCTATGTTTACATTGGCAATACCACAGTCAGATCCCTGTTGGCTAAGGAACAGCTCCATCTCCCGCATGTTGTTTGTAAATATCGAAGAAGATAACCCCTGCGGAACCCCGTTCTGCAGTTCGATAGCTTCCTCAATAGTGCTGTATTTCATTACATATAGTATTGGCGCAAAAGTTTCGTGCTGTACTATCTCAAAATGATTTTCCGCAGCAATAATACAGGGTTTTACATAGCAGCCGCTTTCGTAGCCCTCGCCGTTAAGCACACCGCCTTCTACAAGTACGGTACCGCCTTCTGCTTTAGCCTTTTCTATAGAAGTTAGGTAGGCATCTACGGCAGCAGTATCAATAAGCGGCCCTACGTGGTTGTTGCTGTCCAGCGGGTTGCCTATGCTCAGCTGGCTGTACGCGCTTTTAAGCACCTCCACCGTTTTGTCATACACACTTTCGTGGATGATAAGCCTGCGCGTGGTGGTGCAGCGCTGCCCGGCCGTACCTACGGCACCAAAAACCGCACCCACAAGCACCATGCTTATATCGGCATGCTCGCTTACAATTATGGCGTTGTTGCCGCCCAGCTCCAGTATGGTTTTACCAAAGCGCCCTGCTACTACCTGGCTTACGTGCCTGCCCACTCGGGTAGAGCCTGTAAACGATATCATGGGGATGCGCTTGTCGTTGTTTATCAGTTCGTTACAGCCTTCGCCGGTTACAAGGTTGCATACCCCTTCCGGCAGGTTGTTGTCTTTAAGCACGTTTTGAATAATATTCTGGCAGGCAACGGCGCACAGTGGCGTTTTAGATGATGGTTTCCAAACAAATACATCACCGCATACCAGGGCCAGCATGGCGTTCCAGCTCCACACAGCTACGGGGAAGTTAAATGCCGATATGATGCCTACAATACCCAGGGGATGCCACTGCTCATACATGCGGTGCTCAGGGCGCTCGCTGTGCATGGTAAGTCCGTACAGCTGGCGCGATAAGCCCACGGCAAAGTCGCAAATGTCTATCATTTCCTGTACTTCGCCCAGGCCTTCCTGCAGGCTCTTGCCCATTTCAAACGAAACAAGCTGCCCCAGTGGCTCTTTATATTTACGTAATGCTTCGCCCATTTGGCGCACTATTTCGCCGCGCTTTGGCGCGGGTACCAGCCTCCAGGTGGTAAAGGCTTCCTGTGCTTTTGCCATTACGGCCTCATAATCATCGGGGGTAGATACGGTTACCTTCGCGATAAGCGAGCCATCTACAGGTGAATATGAACTTAACAGTTCGCCATTCGCAAAGCTTAACTGTCCCGTTGACGTGCCACTGTTTATTTCAGTTATCCCAAGTTGGGTAAGCGCTTTTTGTATGCCGAAAACATCGGTTAGTGTTGCCATTTTGTAACTTTTTTACTGTTTGTTGTTATAATTTACAAAGATAAATCTTTTTTGCAAAGCTGTTACAGAAAGATTCGTAAACAAAGTATTCTTCACAGGTTTTTACATAATGATTCCACAAAATGGAATAGCTCTGTGTAATAACCGGCTTCTTTGTGGAACATGGCGAAAAAACACTTTTTATGGTACACAAAGTTTCGCGAAGAAGGCGCTAAGTAACACAAAGTTTAGATTTCGGCTTTGCGGAACTTTGAGGTTCTTTGTGCATCTTTGCGAAAGAAATTACTACACAAATGCAAACCGAATTTAAAATTACCCGACGCCTTCGAGAATTATTCAACCAGTATTTTGAAAACTATTCCCTGGAGCAGCTTAATAAAATTCCTGATGGTTTTAACAATAACCTGATCTGGAACATAGGCCACATAATAGTGTCTCAGCAATCGCTGGTATATAAAGGGAGTGGCCTGCCCGCAAATGTAGATGAAGCACTCTTTGGGATGTATGCACGAGGTACAAAACCAGCGCGCGACGTTACCCAGGCTGAAGCTGACGAACTAAAACGCCTGCTTATTTCTTTAACGGAAAAGACCGAGGAAGATTATGGGAATGGACTATTTACAACCTACAATTCCCGCACAAGCGAAATGGGCTTTTCGCTTGATACCGTTGCAGATGCCATAGCCTTTAACAACCACCACGAGTCGCTGCACCTGGGCATCATGATGCAGATGCGGAAATTCCTTTAGTTTCTTCTAAGTTTTCAGTCGCAGTCGCAGTTTTCAGTCAGGTTAGCATCTGTAAACTGCGACTGTAAACTGGGACTATTTCAAAAACGGCTTAGCCTCCTCATAGGTAATCAGCACATCTTTCTGCCCCTCGGCATGGGCGGCTACTTCATCGGTATTGTATTGTAATACATAACCTTTATCGGTAACGAAGATATTATTGGGCAGGGCAAATTTTTCGTTAAGAAAGAAAAGCCCGGTACTGTTTATGTTGCCCTTAATATTATATTTTGCCCTGAATTTTTTTTCGGCCAGGGCGGTAAAGCCCTTTTTGTCTTTAAACAAATCATCAGCGGTAATGCTCGTGCCGGTTTTCGCGTCAAACAGCAGCGATGTATCGGCTCCGTAGCCATGCGCGCCACCGGCAAAAACGTAGTAGGTAAGCTTTATGTTTACTATACTGTCGTTTTGATACGGTATATTGCCATCTACCTTAGCTTCCCAGGCTATATCTTCATCAGGGTATTTTTTGGTCAGTTCTTCATAAGCGGTTATAAACGATGCCATTACCTCGCTATAGCTTTTTGCATCGGCGGGCTTTTCGCCAAAGTGGACTATCTCGCGCACGGTGCGGAATATTTTGTTATTAATACTGTCGGCGCCTGGCCCTACCGCTTCAGGCACGTTAATGGTTACCTGTGTGCGGGGCTCTTTTTTACCCAACGCCGATTTTTGTTCGTAGACCTTATTGTCAAAAGAAAGCACTGGCGGTTCGGCTATGGTATCGTTAGTTACAGGTATTTCGGTGGTTTCGTCCTTATCTTTTTTGCAGCTTGCAAGCGTGAGTATCAGGGCTAAAACAGTTATATAGCGTTTCATGGTTTTGTGTTATTGTTTTGCAAAAGGTTAGGTATGGGTTATAGATGTAACCAAATTACAGTAAATTTGCGCGATAGTTAACGAAAGGAAATTAAGTTTATATGAAATTTAACACAAAAACCATACACGGCGGCCAGCAGCACGACCCTTCTACAGGGGCAGTAATGCCGCCGGTTTACCAAACGTCTACCTTTGCACAAAAAAGCCCCGGCGTTCACACGGGCTACGAATACAGCCGCGCGGCAAACCCTACGCGGACAGCCTTGGAAAATGCCCTTGCGAGCATAGAAAACGGTGTGCGCGGCCTGGCCTTTTCAAGCGGCCTTGCGGCTACTGATACTGTGCTGAAATTGCTTAAGCCCGGCGATGAGGTTATTGCCATGGACGACCTTTACGGTGGTACCTATCGCATGTTTACCCGCATTTACCAGGACTATGGCATTAAGTTCCATTTTGTGGATATGAATAATGAAGATAAGTTTCGCTCCCTGATTAATGAAAACACAAAGCTGGTTTGGGTAGAAACGCCTACCAACCCACTTATGAAACTGGCCGATATTGAAGCCATTGGCAAGATAACAAAAGAACACAACATACTGTTTGCGGTAGACAATACCTTTGCTACGCCTTATCTGCAGCGCCCGCTTGATATGGGTGCCGACATAGTAATGCACAGCGCCACAAAGTACCTGGGCGGCCACAGCGATGTTATTGCCGGGGCACTTATAGTTAAAGACGAATCGCTGGGGGAGAAGCTGCACTTTGCGCAGTTTGCCACAGGCGGAACACTTGGCCCGCAGGACAGTTACCTGGTATTGCGCGGTATTAAAACACTGCACATCCGTATGGAGCGCCACAGCTTTAACGGGCAAAAAGTAGCCGGGTATCTTGTAAAGCATCCTAAGGTTGACAAAGTGTTTTACCCTGGGCTTACGACCCACCCGTATTACGAAATTGCCAAAAAACAAATGACGGGCGGTTTTGGCGGTATGGTATCCTTTACTTTTAAAAGCGGGGAGAAGGCCGATGCCATAAAATTCCTTGAAAGCGTGGAAGTGTTTACACTGGCCGAATCACTGGGTGGTGTGGAGTCATTAGCAAACCATCCGGCATTAATGACGCATGCCTCTATCCCTGAGCCTAAGCGTAAAGAAATAGGCATTACGGACGACCTGGTGCGCCTTAGCGTGGGGATAGAAGATATAGAAGACTTAATAGCCGATATTGAGCAGGCGTTTGAAGCTTAAATAATTTCAAAATGTAGTTCGCAAAGATTTTAATAAAGAAATTTTACCAGAAATGCACAAAGATTTTCACATGGAGCCTTTAGATTTGAAAACTAAATTAACTGTCGAACTAAAGCCTGTGTCCTTTCTAAAAAGCCGGTTCTCATTGTGATTTTGGTTCTTTTTGTATAAAATTCTGCCTTGAAAAATTATCGCAGACTATAAAATATGAAAAGCCCTGCAAACTTAATCTGCAGGGCTTTTACTTATTTAAGGTCGGTTTAGTATAAACTTATTTGTTTACAGCTATCGCGTCTTTGCTCCATTTCCTTACTTCGGCAATACGGCTGTCTGCATATTCTACTTCAGTAAGCGTAGCGCCGGTCCAGAAAAACCATTTACCGGTTTTTACACCGTTATCATAGGTGCCCATAGATTGTTTTGTACCGTCTTCATTAAAGGCTACCCAGGCACCGGTAAGCTTTCCGTCTTTATAAAAGCCAGACTGCTTTACAGTACCATTACTATAGTAATAGGTACTCTTAATTATATTGTTTTCTATTGTATGTACAGGTTTTACATTTTGGGCAGATACCACACCTGCAAAAAGCAGGACTGCAATGGCGAAAATCTTTTTCATATCTCTTTTTGCGTTTAAGGTTATACATTTATTCAAAACAAATATATAAAATATATTTACACAAAAAACACATTGGCTTAACAATTTGGTAACATTGAGAAAAACTTAACATTGGAAACAGTTTGTTAGTTACGCAAAAGCTTTTTAAGCTGCCTTTCAAGGCCCCGGCTTGGCCATTCAGCATTTGTGTCAATAACATTGCCATGCGGGCCTATAATGATATATGTAGGTACCGCATGTATGCCGTAGTCAACCATAAACTTAGACTGCCATCCGCCTTCGCTTATCAGCTGGGTGCCGCCAAGTGCTTTTTCGGCAACCATTTTCTTCCATATTTTTTCATATTGCGGCTTATCTATCGAGATACCTACAAAGGCAATATTTTTATCTTTAAGGTTTTCCATTATCTTTTGCAGGGCCGGCATTTCTTCACGGCAAGGCGCGCACCAGGTAGCCCACACATCTATAAGCACATATTTACCTGCAAAGTCAGAAAGGTTTACCATTTTATTGTTTACATCTTTATAGGCAAATGGTGGCGCTGGATTACCTGCCATAGTAACAATGCGATGTAACTTTTCCAGTTCAACCGTTACCGTCTCTGCCAGTTTGCCGGCCGCTGTTTCCAGGACCAACTGTGCTTTAGCCTCAAAACCAGAATGCCTTATTTCTTTATACCATGATGCTACTTTTGCTTCGGCCTTTTTGCTAACTTTTTTATATTTAACATTGTAGGCGATACACTCGTTATAAATACTGAAAAAATCATTCTGCATTTTTTGCAGTAATTCATTTTCATTGGCACCTTTTCCTTTAAAAACAGGCCTATTAAAAACCGGTTCGGTGGTTACTGTAAGATTTGTGCTGTCTGAAAGATACAGGTAATGCGCCATGCGGTTATAGTTTAGCACAAATAAGCCAGGGCTTGGTTCAGGATCTATAAAACCGCTAAAATGCCCGTTGCTGTCTATCAGGATAACTTGCTTAAAGTTATCGTTTATATCTGTAATTACTAGCTCGCCAATAGTATCATTAGCAATCATCCCTTTAAAATTTGCGGTTTGCGCCTGCATTGCGAAGCCTGTAAGGCACAATAATAAGAATAACTTTTTCATTGGCTGGCTGAATTTAGTTAAACAAAAAACCCACGCAAAAAGCATGGGTTTAAGTATAGTGCAATATAATAAATCTTATTTTACAAGGCTGTTTAACTGTGCGGTAAGTGCGGGGTCGCTGGGCCTTTTGGCATCGGCATCCACTACATTGCCTTTAGGGTCTACCAGTATAAAGCGTGGTATGCTGTTAATGCCGTATGCCTGTACAAAGTCAGACTTCCAGTCTTTATCGGCAAAAACCTGTATGCCGCCCAGGCTTTTTTCTTCCACCATTTTTTTCCATTTGTCGTGGTCTTTGGCAGTATCTACCGAAAGGCTTACAAAAGCGATGTTCTTGCCTTTAAACGCCTCTTCTACTTTTTGCAGGTGCGGAATTTCCTGGCGGCATGGCCCGCACCAGGTGGCCCATACATCTATATATACATACTTACCTTTAAGGTCGGCAAGGGCAGTTTGGCCACCTTTTGCATTTTCATACTTAAACGCCGGCGATGGCTTGCCTACCAACTTTGAAGCTATGGCAGCCTGCGCGGCCATCATTTCCATTTGTTGTTTCTGGCCCTGCAGTTCTTGTTTTATCGCTGCGGTGAAATTAGGGTCAAGCGCCGGGTCGGCCAGTAGTTTGTCAAATTCTGCCAGCTTGGCGGTAATGGCTTTGTTCTGGGCCTCAGGAGACAGTGTGGCTATGGTTTCGCTCAACTTTTCCATATCAAGGGCAAGCTTGGCTAAAAAGTTATTTTCTTTTTCGCCTTTGCCTTTATAGGCTATGGTTTCGTCAAACTGGGCGGCATCAAGGGTAAGGGCAAGGTCGTAGCCATTTTTAAGGTACAGGCTGGTTTGCTCGGTACCGTCAAAAAGCTGATAAAAGCCCGGTGTAACGGCAAACGAACCGGTATAGGCCCCTTTAGTACTTTTAATGGTTTGGGTAAAGGCCCGGTTGCGTATTACCAGCGAGTCGCTGTTAGCGTTTTTTATAGTTGCCTTAAAGGTTACCACATCGGTTTGTGCAAAAGCAGCCACACCGGTAAGCAATAATAAAGCGAATAGTTTTTTCATAGCCTGATTTTCAAATTAAAATGTAAAGATAATTGTTATAACGATATTCATGCACGGTATCGTATGTTAAAATACTTACAATAAAGTACACGCGTTTTGGCATGCAATAGCAAAAGCCATACCATGCTGCTAAATACCGTACTGTTTGCATTGGTTTTTGTACCTTGCGGATATAACCAATTAGTAAAGACCATGAAATTACGCCTGTTCCTCCTGGCCCTTGTTGCCCTTTCGTTAAGTGGCTGCGACGAGAAACCCCAAACGGTAACCATTAAAAACAAATATAGTATAGACCTGCCCCCTTTTCTTACTGCTACTGCCGAGCTTAACAAAGATGCATCGCTGCAATATCAAAACGGCGCGCGCGAATTTTATGTGGTGGTAATTGATGAGCCACGCAAAAAATTTGACGACCTTATGAAGCAGGGCGAATTAGGCTATGGCCCTGACCTTGATGGCTACAGCCGGCTGCTGGTAGACAGCATACGCGAAAAACTGGGCGACAAGGATAAGCAAGCGCCGAAAACAGAAAAAATAAACGGACTTGACGCGCGCCTTACCAGCCTTACCGGAACGGTACAAAACATTAATGTATACTGGCGGGTAGCCTATGTGCAGGGAAGAAACCACTACTACCAGGTGCTGTGCTGGACGCTTACCCAAAACAAAGACAAATATGATGCCCAGATGGGTGAGATTATCCACTCGTTTAAAGAGGTTGATAAGCGGAAGAAGTAGTTTTTTGGTTGTTCGTTGTCGGTAGCTGGTTGTTAGTTTATAGGCTATTTGTTTTGCAAGTGGC
>Ga0247803_1002081_pt1 | contig 10222 bp, 10 predicted proteins | sample UWRJL014104B1_FD_180928 | JGI IMG/M metagenome (GOLD analysis project Ga0247803, IMG submission 180928) | Plant litter microbial communities from Arlington Agricultural Research Station in Wisconsin, United States - UWRJ-L014-104B-1 | ecosystem: Environmental > Terrestrial > Plant litter >...
GATATTACAGCCCCGGGGAATATGTTGCAGTTCTTCCCTATCCTGGCGCCTTCCATAATGGTAACGTTACTGCCTATCCAGCTTCCTTCTCCTATCTCTACATTGTTGTGTATGGTGGTAAAGGGCTCTATTACTACATTTTTGGCTATTTTAGCGCCGGGGTGTACGTATGCTAAGGGTTGATTCATTGTGTTCTGTTTAGTTTGATTTAACTATTTGCGCCATCAGTTCGGCCTCGGCAACAAGCCTGCCGTTTGCATATGCATTGGCCTGCATGTGGCAGATACCCCTGCGTATGGGCGATACCAGGTCGCACTTAAACACCAGCGTATCGCCTGGAAGTACCTTTTGCTTGAACTTTACATTATCCATTTTCATAAAATAGGTAAGGTAGTTCTCAGGATCGGGCACCGTGCTTAGTACAAGTATACCCCCGGTTTGAGCCATGGCCTCCACTATGAGCACGCCGGGCATTACCGGTGCACCGGGAAAGTGGCCTATAAAGAAGTTTTCGTTCATTGTTACATTTTTAAGGCCTACCACATGGCTTTCACTCATTTCGAGTATCCGGTCTATCAAAAGAAACGGCGGCCTGTGGGGCAGTACAGACATAATTTTATGGATGTCCATTAACGGCTCTTTATATAGGTCATACACCGGAACCTGGTTGCGCTGTTCAATCTTAATTATCTTGGCCAGTTTCTTGGCAAATTGCGTGTTTACAAAATGTCCTGGTTTATTGGCTATAACCTTACCGCGTATGCGCATGCCTATAAGGGCAAGGTCGCCTATAACATCCAGCAGCTTGTGGCGTGCGGCCTCATTAGGGTAATGCAGCGTAAGGTTGTCTAATATACCGTTAGGCTTTACAGCAATGCTGTCTTTGCCAAATGCCACTTTAAGGTTCTCCATGGTTTCGGGAGAAATTTCTTTATCTACGTATACAATGGCATTATTAAGGTCGCCGCCTTTAATAAGGCCGTGCTCCAGTAACGCTTCAAGCTCATGGAGAAAGCTAAAGGTACGCGCATCGGCTATTTCAGCCTTAAAGTCTGTTATGTTTTTTAAGGTGGCATTTTGGGTGCCCAGTACTTTTGTACCAAAGTCTACCATGGTGGTTATCTGGTAGTCATCGGCAGGCATTATTATAATTTCGCTGCCCGTGTTTTCATCGGTAAACGAAATTACTTCTTTTACAACATATATTTTACGTTCAGCATCCTGTTCTTCCACGCCTGCCTGCTCTATCGCTTCTACAAAAAACTTAGACGAACCATCCATAATTGGGGGTTCGCTGGCATCAAGTTCTATAATAACATTATCTACATCGCAGCCCACAAAGGCGGCAAGCACATGCTCTGATGTTTGTATTTTAACGCCTTTCTTTTCAAGGTTGGTGCCACGCTGGGTGTTAACCACATAGTTAGCATCGGCTTCTATTACCGGATGGCCCTCTAAATCTACCCTTACAAAAGTAAACCCGTTGTTTACGGGTGCGGGTTTAAAGGTCATTGTTACTTCCTTACCGGTATGCAGGCCTACGCCCTTTAATGAAATTACACTTTTTATTGTGGTTTGTTTCACCATCATATATGTCTTTATAGATTACTCCTTACTTTATTACTTATTAACTTTTTTAAGCTCTTCTATTTCCCCTACAATCTTAGGGAGGTTCCTGAAGTGTACATACGACTTGCTAAAATCGTTATACGGCATTGACGGGCTCCCCTGCACGATATCGCCGTCGGGCAGGCTTTTGCCTACACCGCTCTGGGCCTGTATGCGCACGTTGTTGCCTATGGTTATGTGGCCTACTATACCTACCTGGCCGCCTATAACACAGTTTTTGCCAATTTTTGCACTTCCCGCCACACCTGTTTGAGATGCTATAACCGTGTTTTCGCCGATGATAACGTTATGGGCTATCTGTATCTGGTTATCAAGCTTTACGCCTTTTTTAATTATTGTGCTGCCCATGGTCGCCCTGTCTATAGTGGTGCATGAGCCTATATCTACATTGTCTTCTATAATAACATTGCCTATTTGCGGTATCTTGCTGTACACGCCGTCTTCACCCGGCGCAAAGCCAAAACCATCTGACCCCACAATAGCGCCGGAATGTATGGTGCACCCGCTACCTATCTCGGTTTCGCTGTATACGCGCACCCCGGCAAACAGTATGGTGTTGTCGCCTATGATAACGTTGTCGCCCACAAAGGTATTGGGGTAAATTTTTACATTCTCCCCTATTTTTACGTTCTTGCCAATGTAGCAAAAAGCGCCAAGGTAAAGGTTTTCGCCATAAGAAACGTTTTCTGATACAAATGAAGGCTGCTCTATGCCGCTTTTCATCAGCTTTACCTGGTTGTAATACTCCAGCAGCTTAGAAAACGACGCATAGGCATCGTCTACCTTAATAAGTGTGGTTGTAATTTCGCCTTCCGGCTCAAAAGTACGGTTGACAATGGTAATGCTGGCCTGGGTGGTATATATGTGGGGCAGGTACTTAGGGTTAGCCAAAAAAGTGATGGTACCCAGGGTACCCTCCTCTATCTTGGCAAGCTTATTTACTTCGGCAAGTGGGTTGCCCACAATGTCGCCTTCCAGTATACCTGCTATTTGTTCTGCTGTAAATTTCATCCCGACAAAAATATAAAATAAAATTAAACCGCCGCCTCTTCAAAAAGCACTTTCGGATAGCACAGGTAGTACTTGGTTACCGGTTTAGATAATGCCTTAAGGTTCAGCTGGTCTGATGCCTCTACCACGTCCATAAGCGTGCGGTCTTTGCGCAATATGTGTATGGGTTCGCCCTCTTTATTATAGGCTTGGTTCTTTATTTTGCCCTCAAAAACAAAATATCGCGCCTCGCGTTCGCTAATGCCCAGCCTTTTTGCAGCCTTTTCACGCAGGTCATTTACCTCTTCCCTGCCCGCTTTTTCTGAGTGCAGCCTTATTTTAGGCAAGTCGCGGTTAATAATCATCTTGCTGAGTTCGCTCAGCACAAAATCATCGTTAAACTGCCATGCCTTTATAGCGCTGATGATGTCAAAGTCGTCAAGCAAACTAAACTGCTGCAATATACCGGCGTTAAAATCTACTTTGCTAATTTTATTCTGCAAAAAAAACTGCAATGGCTCACTTGCGGTTAATTTGATTCCAGAGTGTGTAAGTTCTTTGGCACGCTTAAGTATCTTGGTCAGTATCATTTCGGCGGCTACGCTGGTTTTGTGCAGGTACGCCTGCCAGTACATCAGGCGCCGGGCTACGATGAATTTCTCCACGCTGTAAATGCCTTTTTCGTCAATTACCAGTTGGTCGCCTTCTACGTTAAACATTTGTATAAGGCGTTCGCTGTTGATGTTGCCCTCGGCCACGCCGCTGTAAAAGCTGTCGCGCTTTAGGTAGTCCATACGGTCCATATCGAGTTGGCTGGATATTAATTGCAGCATAAACCTGCGGTAGTACTGCCCCCGGAATATCTGTATGGCCAGGGTAAGTGTGCCGCCAAAGGTTTCGTTAAGGCTGTCCATAAACAGCAGCGAAATATCTTCGTGGCTTATGTTCTCTACAATGCTGTGTTCCATGGCGTGGCTAAACGGGCCGTGGCCTATGTCGTGCAGCAGTATGGCAATGCTCAGTGCGTTTTCTTCGTCTTTGCTGATAAGCACCCCCTTAGAGCGCAGCACCTCTATAGTGCGCTGCATTATGTGCATGCAGCCCAGGGCGTGGTGAAAGCGGGTATGGTGCGCACCGGGATATACCAGGTATGACAGGCCCATTTGCGAGATACGCCTTAGCCGCTGGAAATAAGGGTGCTGGATAAGGTCGTACACCAGCGGGTTTGTAATGGATATAAACCCGTAAATAGGGTCGTTAAGTATCTTTAGCTTATTGATTTGGCTCACGCTCAGAGAAAGTTTTAACAAATATACTAAATCCTTAGATGTGATGGGATAATTAGTGCCAGTTTACAGTCGCAGTTTGCAATATGGCCTCAACTACTGACATATCAGGTTAATTTTTGTAGTCCTTTAACGCTTATTAATATACTACGTTAAACATAGGTTAATCAATACTAAATATTGCAAACCGCTGATTTATAATATGTAATTTTACAATATAACTACTACTGACATGAAAAAATTACTTATAATACTGATGTTTTTTTGTGCCCTGCCGGCGTTTTCGCAACAGGGTAACGAGCAGGAACGCCTTGACCAGTTGCCACCACCGGTAACCGAGCGCGAGGTTGTAGTTAATGCTAAGAAAGCACAGGAAGAGCGCGAAAAAAATGAGGCTGCCGCCAAAAAAGAGCAGGAAGAAAAGGCCGCCGCTGCAAAAGAACAAGCCGATAAACAAGCTAAAAATACTTCTACCAGGAAATCTTCAAACACCGAAGAAAAACAATAATAACGTTATTTTTTGTTACTTAGGTTATTGAAGGAAGGGTCTGCTGATAAGCAGGCCTTTTTTGTTTGTGTTAGCCACTAATTACACGAATTTCCACGAATGAAGGTACTTAGATAAATTGTGTAAATTAGCGGCAAAACCAACCGATATGAAACGCAAAAAGAAATTCAGGTATATTATCCTTCTTATAATTATTGTTGGCCTGCTGCTGCCACAAAAATTCAGCATCCCGGTTCAGGGCGCTACAAAAAGCAGCTATAACCCCGAGTCATTCTGGTATTACCCCTGGGGGAAATCAGGCACACATAAAGGCATCGATATTTTTGCGAAGGAAGGCACACCGGTAACCGCTTCAACATCAGGGCTGGTATTGTATACCGGCAACATCAGCATGGGCGGGAACGTAATTGTGGTGCTTGGCCTTAAGTGGCGGGTGCATTACTATGCGCACTTGCAGGATGTTTCGGTACATAGCTTTAGTTGGGCCAGCCGCGGTAAGCAAATTGGCACCGTGGGCACCACAGGCAATGCCGCCGGAAAGCCGCCCCACCTCCATTACAGTATTGCTACACTTATACCCTACCCGTGGCGTATAGACGGCAGCCACCAGGGCTGGAAAAAGATGTTTTATTTGGATCCGGGGAAGTATGTTGAGGTGTAAATAGGGAATGAAATTGAGGATATAGCCATATAAAAATATCAATGTTTAATATATCTTCGTTAAAACTTAATATATGTATAGAATAGATCATTGCGGAAATCTCATGCATTTTACAAAAGGTGGTACTGCAAATCCATTAAATTATGAAGAAGCGTATAACACCTTTAAAAAAATAATCAATACGTTAACAATTAAAGGCAGTACAAAGTACATCTTTGGCAAGAAAAAGTGTGTATGCTTTACTGAAGCTCCCGCAATCTGTTTGACAAGGGATGGAAAACTAGATACAGCCTATTTTAAGCGTTACACACCATTTGGGTTTCAGTTCAGTAAAAAATATATATTTAACTTAGGAGGAAGACCGGTGATTTATTCCACAACAAAAGAGTATGAAGATGAAAAGGACAATGACAGAATAAATTGGAGGTATGTGTCATACGACCCTAATTTGGAAGGTAAACGTGACTTTACTTGGGAGAGAGAATGGAGAATACACAACGATTCAATACCATTTAATAATGAGGATGTTAAACTTGTTTTTCCTAACAGGGAATGGATTGATCGATTTGTTCAAGACCATGAAAAAGAACAACATGGAGATTGTGAAGAATGTTATTGCGAAAGAGACTTAATAATATACAAATTTACTGACTTTATTGAAAATTGTGAAGTCCTCGGCGGTACTTGTCCCGATCCACAAAAATTTCCATGGATTATGATTGATATGGATGAAAAATAAACTTGGCCTTAAAGCATATTGGTTCAAATAATTTTAATTATATATGTAAATTTAAAATTTTAAGTATTTAAGAAATATTATATTTGTTAATTACTTAAAAAAAACAATATGACTACTACTTATGATCCGGGCATGGACTTCGAAAAAGTAATAATTAAATTTTGGGGATATCCAAACACACCTTTATATTTTGCAAGTTACTATCACAACCACTTCGCAGTCGCCTCTTTAATTTTTAGCATTGTAGTAAAGGAAATCAATTATAATTCGGCCAAATATACAGCAAATCAACTACAACAACTCAAGGATTTCGAAAGACGCTGTTCTGATGACGAGAACCCGATTACAAAACCGGAAGTAATTAAAACAGTACACTTCTTACAAGAAATATAAAGTACTATAAGCCCTGCGATGCAGGGCTTATTTGTTGAATAATCATCTTGTGATATACAAGGACTACGACAAACACCCTTTTAACATCGGTGTATTTTATAAAAAAATTAATACTAAAACCGCCAAATAAACCTAACTTGCATACGTTATAATACGAACGAAAATTCTTTCATAGGCATGAATGAGATAAATATATTATGGGTTGACGATGAGATAGACATGCTCAAGCCCCACATACTTTTCCTGGAAAAAAAGAACTATAAAGTAACCACCGCAAACAATGGCCAGGATGCACTGGTACTGTTTGACGAACAGAATTTTGACATTGTGTTTCTCGACGAAAATATGCCCGGCCTTAGCGGCCTGGAGGTACTGAGCGAGATAAAAGAGAAAAAAAGTTCGGTGCCCGTTATTATGATTACCAAAAGCGAGGAAGAGCTTATCATGGAAGAAGCTATTGGCTCTAAAATTGCCGATTACCTCATCAAGCCGGTTAACCCGAGCCAGATACTGCTTTCGCTGAAAAAGAACCTCGATAACTCGCGCCTGGTGTCATCTAAAACCACGCTGGATTACCAAAAGGAGTTCCGCAAAATATCTATGGATATGGGCATGGTGCGCACCTATGAGGACTGGGTGGATATGTACAAAAGGCTCATCTTCTGGGAAATGGAACTTGAGAATATCGAAGACCAGAGCATGGTTGAGATTTTGGAAAGCCAGAAAGCTGAGGCCAACTCACAGTTTGGCAAATTTATAGAGCGCAATTACGAAGACTGGTTTGAGCCCAAGGCCGATAAGCCGGTGCTGAGCCACAACCTGTTCCGCGAACTGGTTATCCCTGAAATTAAAAAGAAACAACCGATACTTTTTGTAGTAATAGACAACCTCCGCTGGGACCAGTGGAAGGCGTTTGAAAGCGTGGTAAACAACCACTACAAGCTCGAAAAAGAGTCGGCTTACTTCTCCATCCTGCCAACCGCTACCCAGTATGCACGTAACGCTATTTTCAGCGGGCTAACCCCTCTTGAAATGGAGAAAAAATACCCACAGTACTGGAAAAACGACGTAGAAGAAGGCGGTAAAAACCTCTATGAAGGCGAGTTCCTTACTGAGCAGCTGCGCCGCCTGGGCCTTAGTGCGCTGAAGCAGGAGTACTATAAAATTACCAATTTTAAAGACGGTAAAAAATTGGTAGACAACTTTAAAGGCCTTAAGGATAACGATATTACCACCATTGTATACAACTTTGTAGACATGCTGAGCCACGCCAAAACAGAAATGGATGTGGTAAAAGAACTGGCCGGTAACGATAAGGCCTACCGTTCGCTAACGCTGAGCTGGTTCCGCAATTCGCCATTGCTCGAAATGATTCAGCACGCACAGCAAATGGGGATGCGCCTGATTATTACTACAGACCACGGTACCATAAACGTTAAAAACCCTAGCAAGGTAATAGGCGACCGAAACACCAGCCTTAACCTGCGCTACAAAACCGGCCGCAGCCTTACCTTTGAAGATAAAGATGTGTACCACGTTAAAGACCCGAAAGCCGTGCAGCTGCCTACCATAAACATGAGCAGTTCGTATATTTTTGCCAAAAACGACCTTTTCCTTGCTTACGTGAATAATTATAACCACTACGTAAGTTATTACAGGAATACCTACCAGCACGGCGGTATTTCGTTAGAAGAAATGATTATCCCGTTTTTAGTGTTTAACCCGAAGTAGGTTGAAACCTCACCCCAGCCCTATAACTCCCTTTTATCATTGACTTTTTGAGTCGTTGAATCTTCGATTTCCGAAGGAGAGGGGGCGGCTACACTCACATGTTGTGAATGCTTTTAATAATAATTTTTCAGTAATTTAATATCGAACTATACCCGTCATCGGCTCCCCTCTCCTTCGGAGAGGGGTCGGGGGTGAGGTAATAAATTAGAAGTTAATAATGGAAATCACTTTTTCCCTTGCGGAAATAGACAGCGTAGCACAGCAGGTGCTGGCGCAAAACATAAAGAACATCATCCTTTTTCATGGCGAAATGGGTGCCGGGAAAACCACGTTTATCAAAGCGTTGGCGAAGCAGCTTGGCGTTATAGATATGACCGGGAGCCCAACGTTTTCGCTGGTAAATGAGTACGCCACTACCGATGGCCGCACGGTATACCACTTTGACCTCTATCGCCTGAACAGCGAAGAAGAGGCCTATGATATGGGCATCGACGAATATTTTTACAGCGGTAATCTGTGCCTTATAGAATGGCCGGAAAAAACGCCCAACCTTATTCCGCTGGATCACACCGCCATACACCTTAAAACGCTGCCCGACGGCAGGCGCAGCCTTACCATAAAATAGGCCGCAGGCGTATACAAAATTTTTGTACATTGTATCAGTTTTTTTCATAGCCATCATGTCGATAACACCTTTTACAAAACAACAACTGCTGCCGCAGGAAGAGACCCTTGAAGTAGCGCGGCAGCGGGGTGAGCTTTTTATAGGTTTGCCTAAAGAAACGTCTTACCAGGAACGCCGCATCTGCCTTACGCCCGATGCCGTGAGTTCGCTTGTGGCACACGGCCACAGGGTATTGTTAGAAAGCGGCGCGGGCCTTACCTCGAGCTATTCTGATAAAGAATACAGCGATGCCGGTGCCGACATAACGCATGATACAAAAAAAGTATTTGGCTGCCCCATCATCCTTAAGGTAGAACCGCCTACCGTGCAGGAGATAGAGATGATGAACCATGAAACGCTGCTCATCAGTGCCATCCAGCTCAAAACCCAAAAGAAAGAATACTTCCAGGCACTGGAAACCCGCAGGATAACCGCCCTGGCCTTTGAATTTATAAAAGATATAGACGGCTCCTACCCTGCCGTAAAATCGCTTAGCGAAATAGCCGGGACTGCTTCTATACTCATAGCCGCCGAGCTGATGATAAGCCAGAAGCTGGGCAAAGGCCTGCTGTTTGGCAATATTAACGGCGTACCCCCTACCGAGGTGGTTATACTGGGCGCTGGTACCGCCGCAGAATTTGCCGCGAAAGCTGCCATAGGCTTGGGTGCCAGCGTAAAGGTATTTGACAACAGCATCAACAAGCTGCGCAGGCTGCAAAACAACCTCAACCAGCGCATATTTACCAGTACCATTCAGGAAAAATCTATACTTAAAGCCCTGATGCGCTGCGATGTAGCCATAGGCGCCATGCGCGGTAAAGACCGCAGCCCTGTTGTAGTTACCGAAACCATGGTAGAGCGCATGAAACGCGGCGCGGTAATTATAGACATTTCTATTGATACCGGTGGCTGTTTTGAAACCAGCGAAGTTACCACCCACGAAAAGCCTACCTTCGTAAAACACAACGTTACGCACTACTGTGTGCCGAACATTCCGTCGCGCTATAGTAAAACCGCATCGCTGTCTGTAAGTAATATAATCAGTCCATTTTTACTGCAAATGTCTGACGACGGCGGGCTGGAAAGCGCCCTTCGCTGCGATGCCGGGCTTAAGAATGGCGTGTACATGTACCACGGCAGGCTTACCAACCGCAGTATAGGCGAATGGTTTACCCTTAATTATACCGACATTAATTTGATTGTGTTTTAGGGATTATTCATTTAATTTTACCACAAGGCACACTAAGATTTACACAGAGTGCACAATGGGTAACCGCTTACAGCGGGAGTTCACAAAGCTTTGTGCGCTTAATTGTAGTATAATAATCACACAAAGCCTTGTGTTCTTAGTGAAATCTTTGTGCCTTTGTGGTAAAAATATACCTCGTAAAAATGGAACAGAAATTGCATAAAAAACACCATGCAAATACCTGATTATAATACCATTTCGGTAGCGCAGGCTACCGAAATGCAAAACCACATGCGGCAGTTCCTGTCGCTTGACACATTCCCTAAGCACATAACCACAATTGCCGGTGCCGATATTTCACACAATAAAGACTCTGATATTGTTTATGCAGGCATTATTGTGCTGAGTTATCCGCAAATGGTGGTACAATCG
>Ga0247803_1002086_pt1 | contig 10201 bp, 13 predicted proteins | sample UWRJL014104B1_FD_180928 | JGI IMG/M metagenome (GOLD analysis project Ga0247803, IMG submission 180928) | Plant litter microbial communities from Arlington Agricultural Research Station in Wisconsin, United States - UWRJ-L014-104B-1 | ecosystem: Environmental > Terrestrial > Plant litter >...
AGCGTTAGAGGGTAGGCTTTGGCGGGGCATTTGATTGGCCAATCGACTATCTCCATCGGCAAGGCTGGACGTCAGACATGGGAACCGCAGCGCGGTGCAATGCGGGTTTTGCTGACACTGCGCAAAGCATGCGTCTGGTGAGATTCTCGCGCGCATGGAGCTAAAAGAGTATTGCTTCAGACTCGTATCTGCTCGCTTGCACCTCCCCACTCCTCCGCCTATAGCGCACGGCACCCGCTTATCAGGGATCTCGAAACGCCAGTACGTGTGCATGGCAGCCTGCTGCACCTATCGAGTCGCGGGGCCGCTGTCCTTCTCGCACCAACTCAACCCAGGCCCACGGAAGGCTTCATCGAGCGTGTCAGCTACCATGCATTGACGTGGGTTCGAGCACAGGCACACGGTTGGGTGCCCGACCAAGATCAAACGCGCTCAGACACGCCCCCTCCACGATCGCGAATCCAGGGAACCGCACGCATCAGCCACCTGCGCGCCTCCACGTGGACGAGTTTCGCCCCTCGCGATCGAACCACATCCCTCGTACGATGAGATCGATTTGCCCGGAGCATAAATACGACGCCACCTAAGACCGCCTGGCCTGAGGCATCCGAGACAGGACGTCGGAAGCACAGCTCGGGCGGCCTTGGGGGAACAGTACGTCGATGCTGCTTCCGCATGCAATGGAAGATTCGACATCGGCTATTATAATGCATTGTTGATACCGGAAGTCTTTGAGCAGTCATGCGTCCTGGAGGCTGTGCTGTGGCATGTTCATGTGTGGTGGGGGCGCTTGTCAAACCATCATTATGTAAGCTCCGAGTCAACATCAACAGACACCCATTCCATACCACAGCAGCCCCAAGCCTCTACTCGTCTTGCGTTTGTTTCGATGCTCATTTCCAAAGTTTGTACTCAACGTAGTATGGACCGGGAGTCGTCCCAGCTCGTAGGGTGCGCCGCTGAGGTACCATAGGTGCTCGACACATTCCATGGGGTGGTTCGAAAGAGAGGCCCCTCAGACAAGACAGTGGCGCAAGTATCGTGCCACGCTACGCAAGAGGCTCAGACGTCTGAGAATAGTGCGGTAGGCGCGCATGAGCAAACGCCAGGTGGCTAGACGACACAACGCTTCACAGTTGTCAGAACCAGACGATTGCTTGTACATGCACGCAAGGTCCTCTTCCTCACCAGACCACCAAGCCTTGCCGACGCCGCCTTGAATTCACCAAGACCAGGTTCTCCTTCCAACCCCATTTCGTCCCGACTCGTATTGTGCATGTGTCCGAAGCGCTGCCTGTAGTCGCGTGATCTTGTTAACACAGAGCAGACACGATTGCCGCATTAGGCGGTGCCTCGGCCAAGCCCCGGACCTCCGCGATGCGCTCAAAACGCCACAACATGATTGTTTCTCTCGCGACCAAGTAGTCGGGAGCTGTAGGCGACTTTGCTTTTCATTCGGTTTCTATCACAACCACGAACAAGCCCTCGTTGGGTGGTTGGCAATTTGTCGTCGCTGAGTGGTCGGTCGGATGCCCAGCGCTGCGAGCGGCCGTTAGCCGAGAGAGAAGCGGCCATGTTCGAGCACCTCCGCGAGCACATCTACGAGGCATCGCATGGTCAGCTCCAGCGCAGCCTTCCCAACCCGTGCGCCTTGCAGTCGTCCGTTCTCACGCGCTTTCGGCCATTCGCCTGGCATCACCGGTCCCTTCTCCCAGTCCCACCTGCCTCGCTCGCGCCGACCTCTCCAAAAGCACCTCTTATGTCGACGGCAGACCCCTCGCCTCGCTGTTCCCGTCGCGGTTTCGATACTTCGGTCCATCTTCTCGACTAGGCGAACGCGGTCAGAGTAGACAGAACACATATTCTAGCGCCCTATATTGCCGCGTTGTGCGTTGCGGAAGGTTGTGAAGACTCGCCTGCGTGAGGCGTGAATAGCCCATATCCCGCCCCTTTGCGTTTCACGGTCGTCCATGGTCGTTGGCTCCAAAGAAAAGGTGCTCTGCTTGCTTGCGCATTGTTGGGTCCTAAGGTGAACTGGGCCATGAGTGTCGCGACAGAGTCGACGCAATCCGACATCGCCTAGCGTCCCTCCGCCCTTCAGCGCCTCCGCTCCTCTTCCTACCACACACTCCGCCAACCCACGCCCGCGCGCACCGCCGCCCGCCATGTCCGACACGGATCCAGAGACCGCAGCGGAACTCGAGCCCGAGCTGCGCGACATGAAGATCGAGGAAGGCGCGACCCCGGAGGCGGCAGGCGAGGGTCTCGCCGACACGATGCAGGTGAAGGTGGAAGACACCCCCAGCCTCGGCCGCACGCATACGCCCACACGCATCCCCGCACGCCTGAAGTCTCGCTCCAAGTCTCAGTCGCCAGTCAAGCAGCAGCCCTCGGACGCCTCTTCACCCGACACGGACGCGCACGAGGAGGTGCTTGGCGGCGAGATCACCTTGAAGATGGAGCCCGGAAAGGCACCCAAGCTCTCGCGCACAGCATCGCATAAAGTCGTATCGCGGCCGCCAACGCTCTATCTCGACCTCCCCAATTCCACCGCAGAAGCCAAGGAGACTTTCGGGGTGCTGTCCGAGTGCACATACGCCAACAAAAACATCGGCACGACCGAACATGCCCTGGAGTGCGACTGTTCCGAGGAGTGGGGTAAGCTGCTGAACACCATCACCGCGCAGTCGCGTATTTGCGCCGCCTGCTGACGTTGCCTGCAGATCCGGTGGAGAGAGTCAACAATGCGTGCGGCGAGGATTCAGACTGCATCAACCGCGCCACCAAGATGGAGTGCGTGGGAGACTGTTCGTGCGGTCGCAAATGCCAGAATCAGCGCTTTCAGCGCAGGCAGTACGCCAACGTGGCCGTTATCAAGACGGAGAAGAAGGGGTTCGGACTCAGAGCAGACGCTGATATGAAGGCTGGAGATTTCATCTTCGAGTACATCGGCGAGGTCATTGAGGAGCGCACCTTCCGTCGCCGCATGAGGCAGTATGACGCTGAAGGAATCAAACACTTTTACTTCATGTCGCTTACCAAGGGCGAGTTCGTCGATGCGACAAAAAAGGGCAACCTCGGTCGCTTCTGCAACCACTCCTGCAACCCGAACTGCTTCGTGGACAAGTGGGTGGTCGGAGATAAGCTTCGCATGGGCATCTTTGCCGAGCGGAAAATCAAAGCAGGTGAAGAGCTGGTCTTCAACTATAACGTCGACAGATATGGTGCGGATCCCCAACCCTGCTACTGCGGTGAGCCCAACTGCTCCGGCTTCATCGGCGGAAGGACACAGACCGACAATGCTACCAAGTTGTCGCACGCCACGATCGAGGCCCTCGGTATCGACGATGGAGATGGCTGGGATATGGCTGTCGCCAAGAAACCGCGCAGGAAGAAGGCCAGTGAAGACGACGAAGAATATGTCAACGACCTTCAGCCAAAGTCGCTCGAGGAGAATGGTGTCAAGAAGGTCATGGCAGCTTTGGCGCAATGCACGGAGAAGTGGATTGCTGTGAAACTGCTTGACCGGTTGCAGAAGAGCAGGGACGAGGACGTCGGCCAGAGTGTTATTCGCCTGCATGGTTATCAGATCCTCAGGAAGACCATCACAACATGGCGGGACGACTCCAACGTGGTGCTGCAGGTCCTCGAGATCCTTCACATTCTGCCACGCATCACTCGCAACAAGATACAAGACTCCAACATAGAAGAGGTTGTCCGGAAACTTGTCGACGAATGCGATGACGAGCGCGTGGTGAAATCCGCCAATGAGCTACTAGAAGCCTGGAACAAGCTAGAAATAGCTTATCGAATTCCGAGGAAAAAGAGGGATCCTGACGCAGGTACGCCTGTCCCGACAGCAAACCACTTCCAGCGCCGGGAGAGAGGTCGAGAACGATCACGATCGCGATCAAAGTCCCCTGAGGCAAAGGTTCCGGCTAGCGCGCCACTGGCTCCCCGCGCATTTGGTGCGCCCAAAGGTCCTGCAGCCCTCTTCAATGCTCCACGTCCACCACCACGGCCACGCCAGTTTCAAAACGCACCTCCCTTGCCCCCCGGCTGGTTCCAGACCTTCCAAGAGAACGGAACGCCATACTACTACACTGCAGCGGGACTGAGACAATGGCAACGCCCAATGTTGCCTGCCAACCAGCCAGCACCCCCTCCGCCCAAAGCCAAGTCGGATACACAGCTGCTTCAAGACATCATATCCAGTATCACTGCCAATCCCACTTCGAGCAACCAAGCGTCCGCCTCCAACACTCCTCAGCCGACCTCCGAAGAACACAAAGACAGGAAGTCAAAGAGTGAGAAGTGGCGGAGTATGCCACAAGAGAAGCTGGAGAAAGCTTATGAAGCAAATGTGAGTGGTCTGCGTATGTGTCAAAGTTGAACGTACGTCCTAACCTCGACAGATTTCGAAACACGTTCTCGCCGTAACCTCCGGCTATCGCAAAACTTTCGAGAAGGATGATATCAAAAGGTTGTCCAAAGAAGTGCGTAATTTTTTCAAAGGCTATACGACACCTTTTCTAACCTTTTTCAGGTAGCCAAGAAGCTCGTGCGAGGTGATTTCAAGTCTGGCCGCGTGAAAGACCCCAGCGCTCCGATAGGCTCGAAACATGAGAAGGCGGTCAGAATTTTTGTGAAAGACTTTATGGACAAGGCCTTGAAGAAGAAAATGGAACGCGAGAAAGGAAAGGCGGCGCGAGCTGGCAGCAGCGCAAAAGATGACGCCGTTACAAGGACAACGGAGACTGATACTCCAGAGACACCTCGTGCGGCAGACGAGATGATGACTCGTAGCGATACCGAGAAGTCCAAGTCTTGCGAAATATCGCCGGCGGAGTCGTACCTCAAGAGGAAGAGGGAGGGGGACGATACTCCAGGTTCACCGAAGAAGAGCAGGACGGAGACGGCACCCACTCCTCCACCACCACCGCCCCCGCCCCCGCCGGCCGACGATAGGCCTGGCCTAGACGACACTACCCTCACACCCCAGGATGAAGAGTCGAGTTCCTTTCTCTCGTTGGGCGATAAGGACGGCATCGCTGTTGCAATCAACGGCAAGCCAAGGCTCCAGCAAGATGACATCTTGCAACTGGCGACTCCTCCCACCAATGGCTCCTCTGAGCATACCGAATATACCGACGGTCGTAGCGGCACAAAGCACTCGCTGGCGATACAGAGCCGGCCTTAATACTTATGCCGTTCACAGGGGGTTTCTCTTAACATATTGACTTCTTATCTTGTCTTTAGCACTCATTTTGTTTCCTTTCGCGACACCCTTCGCGACACCTCCAAGTTCTCTGGTGTTACGACTTGGGTTCTGGCTTTCATGCATAGCTGCGGGCTGCGAAAAGTTATTGGGCGTTGACGGCTTTTCTGCGGCGGTGAGGACTTTATTGTCTGTCCTCTTCTTTGTCATCTTTGCATTACGTTGAGAGTGTTCCTCGTAGGAATGGTGGTTGGGATGGTAAAGGCGCGGAAGCGCATGGCTGGGGGAGGTGTGAAGTCAAATGTGAGATGATGTACTATACTACTAAATCATAATCACGCGCCTGGTCAGCATGTCGCTGAGCCTATGGCTGCTGCCGATATGACCTCTTATAAGATATTCGAACTGATTACAGCTGGTAATCGGATCTCCATATCTGGCAGGCCAAAACGCACCTTCCAAGCGCAAGACTGTCGGGCTGGTATCATGTCAGGAGCGAATCGGAAGCTGTAGCTGATATCGAATAGAGAACCAGTAAAGACGCGATATGTCTGCGATACGGTAGCCTTTCCGAATCGCGGCAAGCATTCCGAGTGCTCAGGCGGGGTAAAGCTCCCATCAAAGCCATGAATGACCTCACTCTCAATCAGATGGAAACTATCTGATTCATATCCCCTATCTCATAACTCTCACAGAATCCAAACGAATCTCTCCATCCAGCCCCCAGCAGCAATTTCAAATTCCCAACCATGTCCATTGCTCACCAAATACCCATGGTCGAAGTCCACACATACAAGCTGCCCCCCACGGCGCTAATGCCGAACTCCCCCCACGTCCTGATCCACTACCCGCGGCTGCTCCTCTCCAAAATCGAATCACCCTCGTTCAACCCACGCGACCTGTACGACCTCTACGCAAGCAACGGCTGGGAATCGCAATGGGTAGCGCGCTACGGCCGGACGCAGGCGTCGCATTACCATTCCCAGGCGCACGAATGCATGACTGTGATTGCGGGCGAGGGCGCGACGATCCGCTTCGGCGTCGCGGACACGTCTGATGATGACGAGGAACATACGCATGGTGGACGGCACGAAGAGGGCGGCGTGGAGATCCACGCGAAAAAGGGCGATGTGTTCATCTTGCCTGCGGGCGTGGCGCATAAAACGTATGATCCTAAACCGGACGTGGAGGATATCATCTTCTTGCAGTGCAAGGATGCGGATGGGAAGGTCATCAGGGAGCGGGAGAAGGCACGCAAGTTCTTCGCGGACATTGAGCTGGGCGAGCACTTCATGATGATGGGGAGCTATCCGCGGGAAAACGACTGGGACTTTGCGGTGGGCGGGGAGCACAAGGGGAGGGAGAGGGTGGTTTGGGGAGTGCCGAAGCCGGCGAGGGATCCGGTGCTGGGGGCGAGTCGGGAGGGGCTGGTTGGGCTTTGGGAGGGTGCGCGCGGGTCGAGTAGGTTGTGAGATTGGGGTGCATGGGTTGGAACGAGCGGGTGGGTCTATTTGTTAACTACAGCTTTCTTCGTGTGCTAGTGTAAGAACTGTGCGATCAGAACATCTTGGACTGAAGTTAAGAGATCGGCATGCCACCCGGGAGTGTTTCAAGCCCTGACGACATGTTAGTTATTACGTTCACATCGAGTTGAGCTTGCACGTACAATTACTCGTGCCGATGTCCTCCTGCGCTTGCTGCGACTTGGTGCACCCAATAGCATCTCGGCCGTCCTGGATGGTAAAGACTTGCGTGCAGTCTTCGCTGCCACATGTCTTTCCTAAGGCGTCCATGCCGCGCTGAAGAGCATCATCCTTCCATCCGAAGAGGTAGTCGCCATGCTGTCCGTGGCCAGTCCTGTTACTCGAAGTTAGTACGCCCAATCTATTTCTCCTGGTCGCGGGTTTGGAATGAATAAAGGACTTACGGATCTCCGAAGCTGTATACGAGCGGCTGTGCTCCGTTCTTGAAGTACTGAGGGTCGCTGAAGGGCCCAGATGTATCGTACATGATCTCGTACATGACCTAAATTGCGCGATTTAGTCAGCCAAGCTCTTCCAAGGAGTCTCAATACCTAGCATCTAGAATTCTAGACCGCGTATTCTCGCAATCTCGACACGTTGCTTCTCGATAGTGACATACCTGCGGTATCCGCACAGGATGCGTGCTAGGACACTGATCGCCCGCAAGCCCTCCAAGCCTCTCGCTTCCCGGTGCATACGCCACATGGCTCTGATGATCCGGACTATCCAAGTTCACGCCGTCCCAGCAAGACGGGAAGATGATAGTGGCGCGGATGCCGCCTGGACACGGCTTGTTAGGGAATTCAGAGGTATCGTTTGCGTCGCAAGGAGCGCCGTTTCCACCCATCGTGCGCTCGCTGGCTTTAAGACAGCGGTGGCAGATGCCGGGGGCTTTCCCGGTCTTTGAGCGGAGGAGGGGGTTTCCGGCGAGCATGCGGAAGCCCTGTGTTATGAACTTAGTGCGTTGACGAACCAGCGTCCGGTCATGTACATACCGGCTTCATTGCGATAGTCTTCTTGTTGGATCCGCTGAACGGACGCATGTAGTAGATTGTGAGTCCGCCCTCTTGCTCTAGCAGTGTGCCGTTCAGACGGCCGTTAGCCATCTGCGGGACGCGCTTGAAAGTGCCATTATCGGGGGATTGGAAGTAAATGGAGGCGGTCCAGTAGTTTGAAGCATCTTCTTTGTAGATGCAAGACGTGCAGGTGGATTGCTTCGGCGGATCGAGGTCGGCAGGATCCATCTACATTAAGTCAGAGGGAGCTTCTTTAGTTCATTTCGTGAGTGGAATACGCACCGTCACGTTGAAGGAGTTCCCTCCCACAATCTTCATCACAAGTCAGTCACCATTTTGATCATAGTAATGATACTGTGATAATACTTGCCTGATGCATATGCGGCGACGGGTTCAAACCAGGCGTCACAAGCGGATCGGTCCGCTCGACGACCAACTGAGAGCATCCAAAGCGGATAAAGTCCGCCGACCCGAGGCTGCTTTGAGCAACAACATCTTGTGTGCGCAGCGCGACGAGGGCAAGAAGTTGCCAGAACATAGTTGCTGGACGGCGAGGCTACCGATTGCGTCCGTAGTGTTGTGGAGTTGTAAAAGTTGTTGGTTTTCAGATCAGGGGAAATGGAACCTGTAGAGAATTCCCGGTCTTGAATACCCAGCTCTGTGGCGATCAATGCCCATAGCTAGATGACTGCAATAAAAACCCTAGCGCGATCTTCCAGAAAATGCTCGGCCGTGGGGTTGGTGGGGCCAATGGCGGATGTGCGCCGAGGATGCACTTTATCAGATATTGCTGGTCCCACTGTCCGCGAACTGCCGAGCGGAAGTACACCAAGAGAACATCGGTGTTATCGACCCTACTTTCGACGCGATAGGAATAGAAGATTTTGTTGAACTTATCACCGGAGTTGGGGGTTGAGCACTGTTGAGCAATATTGTCGTACGAGGGGCTCGAGTTCGAGTTTAGAAATGCGACGTGCAAGTGAACGATTGATTACTACCGAATGTTGCCCAGCGAGAATTGGGTCCCTTGGTAGTTCTCTGGGGTCAACAAGTATTTCTCAAGCAGAGGATATAGGAGCTGCCCTGTAGATGCTCGCAAACAATCGTCGAAAAAGACTGAAGCAGAGGGGATGGGTCCAAGGTCTCTCTGCTCGCGCTGTCTATAGAGTGTGAGCAGATGAGAACCTCCGGGTCGAAAAAGGTGAGAGCAGATGGGTAATACAAGTACTGTAAAGAGTGGACCTCGTAAGTCATATCAGTTATTGCTAGACGAAGCTCTCTCGTCGTCGTAGGCGATCGCTTCATGTCAGGAAGTGCTTCTTTCTTGAAAAGAACAGTAAGTTCCACATCTTTCAAGCCCACTCAGACGGTTCGGTCTCTTCGTCCACGAAGCTCTCGATGTTCAGTCGATAAGTTCTGCCATTCGTCAAATTAGCTACTCAGAACAGTTATACAAGAAGCTAAGACGCGCAGAGAACGAAAAGAACAAACTATCGTGGCGTCGTGAATCATCCATCCCGTCAATAAACCCTCTGCAAGGAAGAAGGAAACAAGAACGCAGCCAAATATTACGCAGCCAAAGTATTCCAAGCAACCCAAAACGCATCCAAACAATCTCCAACACCAAATCCCGCTATGCCGATACGCTATGCAAACTGAAAGACCGCTATGCCGCAAACGAATCGCGAAAGCCCTCGCAGGGCCAACATTTTCCGATACCAAAGGAACGCCCATTCTTTCGCCAAAGCTCAAAAGAATCAGCACAAAAGGATCAAAACATCTCATCCCCAAACCCGCCATAGCCATCATCATTACGTACCGCGGCCTTCTTTCCCTCAACTCCTTTCGGCATCGACGGAATAGGCGGGACATTGACTCCATCTGGCACCATAGTGACTACTTCCTCCTTGGTAGTAGTAACAGTGGATTTCTTCTTCAGCACGCGAGACGAAGGACTCTTCTTCAACTTCTTTGGGGGAGTCTGCTTGCTTCTCTTCGTCTCCCGCTCGGAATCATGCGACATCTCGCTATCAGTTGCGATGGACTTGAACTCCTCATCGTTGCCTATCGTCGCTTTCCTCTTCTTAATGATTTTGGAAGAGGGGTTGAGGTTTGATGAAGGGGTTCGGGCATGGCCACGCGGACTCGTTTCATTTTCGGAGAAGAAGTGGGTTGATGTGGGCGGCGAAGGCAAGTTGGCAGGAATCGGCGGAACGGGGGGAGCTCCTGGCGAGGCCAGAACAAGACCAAGCTCCTTCCGAGCCGAAGCGAGCTTTAACTCAAGCTCTGAAACCCGCTTAATGAGCTTCTGCTGCTTGTGGAGATCCTTCTTCGAGGGAGACTTGTAGAGCGTAGGTGTCTTCGGTGGTGCGAGCGAGGAGGTAGAAGCTGTCGGGGTTTCGGGGGTGGATGTCGGTGCTATTATATATTCGTCAGCCTGACTA
>Ga0247803_1002087_pt1 | contig 10200 bp, 14 predicted proteins | sample UWRJL014104B1_FD_180928 | JGI IMG/M metagenome (GOLD analysis project Ga0247803, IMG submission 180928) | Plant litter microbial communities from Arlington Agricultural Research Station in Wisconsin, United States - UWRJ-L014-104B-1 | ecosystem: Environmental > Terrestrial > Plant litter >...
ATGTGGATTCTTCTTGTTCTCGTAGTGCCTTCGCTTTGCATACTTTACGGAGACCCCGCCCTCAGATCCACCGAATGATACTTTGAAGGCGGCCTGAGCCATCTTCTCTATACGTCCACTGTTGACAAGGTTTCCCTTGTCCTTCGGTGCGAGCACCTTTGCGAACCTATCCACATCCGTAGCCATTTGCAGGGCCACGTTGTCGGCGTTCTTCTCGGTCTTCTGAAGCCAAGAAGTCGATAGCCTCGATGTAAATTTAGCTTGAACCGTCATCATCATCCGCCAGGGCTTCAGCCTTTAATGTTAAGCGATAAAACTCAAGCTCATTTGTCTCGAAGTTAAATCCCTCAACTTGGCCGATAATCCTATAGTCCTGTACAGAGCCGTTCTTATCAGCTCGTATACCATGCCCTACGACGTTTCCGTCGACTTCCGCGATGAATGATTCATTCGGGTGAATGTGAAGCGTTGCGTCGCTCTGTACGACCTCCAGGTTATTATTCTGGATCATACCGTTGCGCTCTTTGAAAATGCCGGTCGTATCCACAGTGGATATAACCGAATTCCCTTCGACGCCGCCTTGTCCGAGCTTCAAGAAGGTGTAAGCCGTTTCCTGAAACTGAGAGAAGACATCCATTATTGACTCCAGTATCGTTCTAAGCGCCAGAAGTCACTTCGAACTTTACCGTTTCGGACCTTGCCAATATTACAAAGCGAATATCGTCGGATCGTCGCGGCGTTGTCGATAACGAATTGGTTGTATACAGAGTTGTCATTGAAGCTGACAGAGAAATCTTCCACCTTCTTTGACTTGACGTTGCCATTCCCCTTGTTCATCGAGCTTACGAGAGCAAAGAGTTGAGCAACGAGTGACTGAAGATCCCCAGGCATGGTGTCTTCTGCGAAGCCCCATGTGGCATCAATCACTACTTCAGCATTACCGCAAAGTTTATTCTTTAGAACGATAGAGTTATACCATGCAGCATTTCGCTTATTCCATTGACGTATCGAGTAATCTGAAGGGTCGAGAGTTTTCCCGTCCACAACTACGCTCGATACTTCAACGAAGATGTCGGTGAATACCGTACTATAGCCATCACGGCCGTCGTACGTTCGCTCTTCAGCGATAGAATCCACAGTGCTGCATATCATCAACTCTAGTCGTTCATATGCTATGTCAAGGTACAGTTCTACATTTGCTACTTCAACAGAGGTAAGGGGGCGCCCTAGTAATTTTGCGAGTTGTTCAGCATCAATCATTAGATTGTCCCCTTCCTAAATTCTGTTAATGTTAGCTATCTGAACCGGCACCGATTGCAACCGCAGCACGAAGCTTCGATAGCGCACCACCGGCGTAGATTTCTTGTAGGTACTCTTGTTTGTTCTGCTTCAAGATGAAGTTAGTGTACGCTTCAATAGTGTTGTCACCAACAGTAGTGTAGGCGCTTGGAACAAAGATGTACGCGTCATTTTCAGGGTCAGTGGTGTCATCGAACCAGTCTGGTTCAACGCTTCCGGCGAATCCGAGGGCTCGTGGAATGTCAGTACCTGGGGCAAAGACGAATCCACCGTTAACACTTTGCATGAGCAAGATGTCAGTTAGGTAGCCAGTCTTTGTAACAAGGTATTTCGCACCTTCAGCTTTAACGAGGTCACGTGCACGTACAAGTGATTCGTACTTGCTTTCACCAACACCAGGGGTGTATTCAACGGCGAATGTACCTGCACCGGCAGCGTCGTCTTTAAGTGAAAGGAAGCTATCAATCTTGTAGTCTGATCCATCAACACGGCCGTCACCAATAACGATCGCACGTTCAACTTCACGAACAATACGACGTGGAAGTTCAGAGAGTACGTAACGAACTAGCGCACCAGTGTCGCGGTTCTCTTTGATGTCTTCCTTGTTAAGGGTAATGTACTTGTAGATGAATTGAGCGCGGATAACACGGTCAGCGATTGTGATAAGCTCTTCAGCTTTCTCTTCCTCTTCATCGCGGTTGTAACCCTTCGCACGTGATGGTTCACCAGTCTGTGAGTCCCATGCTGCACGGAAGACGGTTAGACCAGTCTTACGAACAAGGTTCCAGATTGTACCACCTTCAGCAAACGCGTCTTCGATCTCAGTGATCAATGCGCTTGGTAGAAGGATTTCAGGGTTGGTAACACCCATTGTTGCAAGGTGAGCACCCCAAGCGTCTTTGACTTCTTGTGATGTTTTACCGGCGTTGTCAACGAGGACTTTTGCGAAGTCTTCAACTGATTGACGAGTAGCTAGGTAGCCACTTGTCGGTGCTGCTGATTCTTGCTTTGGAGCTTTGGCTTGAATTCCTTCAGCGCCTGGAGTTCCTGCTGCACTTGCAGCCGCAGCTGCTTCAGCTTCGAGCTTTGCTTTCTTTTCTGCTTCGGTCATATTGGTTGGTTCTTTCTTGACTTGTTGTTTAGGTTCACCTTCGACAGGATCAGTCACGTCCTCGTCGTTAGCCTTTTCCGGTTGAGGTAGAACAGGTTCTTCCTTTGGTGGTTCCGGTACCACTGGAGGCTCGGGATCAGCCGGTGCAGGCACCACTGGTTCCGCGGGAGCATCTTCTTCAGCAACTACTTTCTTGTTGAGATCTTCAGCCGATTTCTCGATTGAAGCAACAGTAGCCTTCATGCTGAATGCAAAATTGCTCGCATTCCGTACTTTGTCTTCAGGAGCTTCACCAGACTTTTTAACGGACTTAGCGAGTGAGTCGGCGAATCCTAGTTCAACCGCACGCTCTGCTGACATCCAAGTCTCAGCGTTTACAAGCTCTGTTACTTCCTCAAGAGAAAGTCCTGTTCGATCTGCGTAGATCGGATAGATGCTTTCCTCGATTGTTTCAAGCAACTCGATCGTCTTCTGCATCTCATCCACATTGCCCCAGGCGATTGTTGAAGGTCGGTGGACCATCATCATCGAACCAGGTGACATAATGATATGATCACCTGACATGGCAATTACTGATGCGATTGAAGCGGCGAGGCCGTCAACACGGATAGTAACTTCTGAATCCAATTCTCGTAGGGCGTTATACATAGCGAGACCTGCAAAGACGTCACCACCTACTGAGTTCAAGACTACAGTGAGCGGTTGGCCCTTGAATTGCTGCAATTCATCACGGAGTTGCTGAGGAGTTGCCTCATCGCCCCACCATGACTCATCAGAGATCACGCCGTCAATATAAAGCTCTTTGCCATTCGACGAAACTTCGTCGCTGACTTTCCAGAATTTCTTCATGCTTTATTACCTTTACTTGTTAAGTTCAGACGCCGCTATAACGTCCCATAAAGGGCATTACTTTGTCTACTTCTAATTATATCAAAGAGACTTTTTCAGCTTCTTCGGTGGCTCCTCATCGGCTTGAGGAGTGTATGTGAGTGCCGGTGCGCTATCACTCAGGATGATTTTATAGTTATTCTTTGCACCACAACCGACGCATGGCATTTGCTCGATCATGACGTTGCCAGTCGCGGTGAACTGATAGCGTTCGCAGTGCTGACAATATATCTTCATTAGACAACCCTATAGATTGGGTAGCAAGCACCGTTCGCGTGTATATCGTGACCGGCGTTATTATCCCAGTTATTAACGAATGTACCACCGTCAACACCAGTGACGATCTCACCCTTCTTGACCATAGTCTTTTTAACAGGGAACCATTTGTCTACACGAGCTAAACAGAATTCACAAGGGTTAGCGCCACCGGTCATCATAGACTTCTCGATGGTTGCTTCACTGTCATCCTCAATCTTGATCATGGCTTCGACACTTGCGATGCCACCTGAACGGTTGATCTCGCTTGTAGATATACGAGTCACGCGCCATGCGTCAGTGTTCATAATGTTTCGGATCGCAGCTTCAGACTCTGCACGGGTCCAGTCTTCATCGAAGGCGCGTTGTAAGACCGCACGAATAGATGCAGTAGTGTCGCTTGAGTATGAGTCGACAACCGTCCGAAGATACTTACGGTAACGATCTGAAGCACTATCAGTGAGCTCATAAGCCGTTGAAGGTGGATCAATGCCCGCAGCACGAATCAGGTTTCGTCCTTCTTCCCATTGAGTCGTACCGGCGTATAGAAGGATACCCGAGATAATAACCATCATCTCATCAACGAACACGTCTTTGTCGTCTTCAGTTGCGGCCGTATCAACGTCTTGAGGGTCAAGCGTGTCGATTGCTCGATCAACTTGCTTCTGCATTAAGGCACGAGGCGGAGCCTGAAGTTCAGCCTCGTATCGGGTGATGTCTTCAGGAGTAAGTTGATTACTTACTTTTGGGTTTTTGCGCTTGCTTCCTCCGGCACCTGCGGTCGGAGAGTCCTCAACCTCATCATCTTCGTCGACGTCAGGGTTGTCATCGTCAGTGGTAATAACGGGGGCGTTGTCGCTCTTCTTTAATAGCTTGAATGATGGCGGAAGTTCAAGTGCCATTACTGATGATTCAAGGGTATATCCCTGATCAGTTAATGTCTTGAGGGCTTGCACAGTGATGTTCTTTGTCTCTGCGCGGTTCTTCTCTTCCTCGGCGATGTGAGGGGTCAACAATAGGAATGTAATACCGTAGCCAAGACCACCGACGATACGGTTGAGTTCGTGTTGGAAGCGAGCCCACTTCTTGATCGCAAACGGACGAACAGTATTCTCAACGAAGTTACGTTCGATAACCTGAGCCGTCGCATAGTTCGGAGCCTCATCAATAGCACGGATGAATGCTGAGACGCCGTATACACTGTCGATCTTCTTGTTTGCTTGTTCAAAGAGATCTTTAAGCGCAAGGTCCTTGTTGCTTGTATTGAATGGTACCCACGTAATAGAAGCCTGAGCGGGCTTGCCAGTCTCAGTGTCAATAGGCTGATATGTATAAACTACGTTACCGTTCTTGCCGGCACCCTTGTGCTTTGACTCAAGGCCGTCAACAATGTCATCGTATTCCTTCGTAGTTGGGGCGGTGATCAGGAATTGACCTGAAGGCACTGCGCCGTTCTCAAAGAAGCCGGCTTCATAGTCGGCGATGTAATCATCAATGCGTGTCCATCGCTTTGCAGCACGTGAAGGACTGTATCCGTTCGAAAGATTCGTAGGGTTAACATCGTGCATGACGATCACTTGGTATGGGAAGTATATACGTGGTTCAACGGTTCCACCCGCGGTGAGTACGCTCACACGGTATTGAGGTCCATTACCGACGTTCTCTTCGACAACATTCTCAAGGAAGGTGAAGCCTGCGACAGTATCCTCAGTGACTGCTTCCGTAGCCGGACGAGTTTCCTGTCCATATTTTTCGTGAACAAGAATGTACACCTTGTCGTGAACCATAGTCATGACTGCTAATGCGTCACGGAAGTCGATACCTGACATGTCGCTATTCGGTCGAGAGAGGACGTTGATGACGTTCGGCGATTGACCTTCGAGTGTTTTACCCGAGACGCTCTTTGCATATGCAGGCTTACCGTTCTCGTCGATAGCAGTGGTACGGATCACCATGAATCGGTTAGCAATAGCGCGGATACTTGAGTACCCATTCTCGTATTGATCGTTCGCATAGTGCGTTAACGTACGGAGTGATTGAAAAGACTCAGCACGAAGGCTGACTATAGGAAGGTCGTTTGATTGACTCTGTGGCCTGACGGCGTGATACAAGCGAGTTAAGAGGTTGTCTTTCAAGTGTTGGTTCCTACTTTATGTTCTTATCTTATTATAACAAACGTCTAAAAGCGTGGAGCAACCCAAGGCACCTTGTATACTTTGATGATCTGCATGAGGAATCCCATGATCACGGCATCAAAGATGTCAGGTGACGCGCCAGTACGCGCTTTGATCTGTTCCTTGCTCTCGATCTTGAGGGACTTCTTATCCTCGGTATAGCCATGCTCCATTGCCTCTTCTTCGAATTCAGTGAGATACTCACACCCTTCGTAAAGCTTAACGCCTCCGGATTCCATCAGTAATGCGAATGCGTGAATCACTTGCGACCTGAGCATATTGTAATCAGTGCTGAATATATCCTGACCGTTGATCGACAGGTTTGGCATAGGCGAGGCACCTGACACGTACTCAAAGAAGTCATGACCACGCTTCTTACCGGAGCCGATCACACCCGCACCGTTACCCACGGCGTCCACCGCAGTATGTTTGAAGCCGACGCCATTCTCCGAGTTGATCTTAATTACGTCCTCAGCGAGCGTATCTGTGTCTGTTTCTTCATCATTGTCTTTCACGATTTTAATAGAGGTCAGGGTGAGACCTTGCCACAGGGCGTATACCGCCTTGTCACCACCACGTTTGATAGCGACGTCGAAGCCCGCGGACCTGAGCGCATTCGCATCAATAGCCTTCGTTAAGTTCTGGTCAAACCATCGTGACGAGAGGATTGATCCCGACTCATCCGCATAGTCCCAGTTATTCTTTATGAATCGTTCAACCCACCACTTGCTGCGGTTCATGAGGCGTGCGACATCCTCTTTCGATTGCCATGATTCGTTGATCGTAAACTCAATTACCATCACATTCGGCGGCAATGTACCATTACGGTAAGGGATATAATACTTTTTCTTGGCCCATCCGCTATTCGGGTTCATGGTAAGGAAGTTGAGAGAAGGTTGACCGTGCTCGTTATTACGGCCTTTACGTGATTCAATCATTTCTACCATGTCTTCATCGAGCTCATTCGCCTCGTCGATATGGTTACATGTGGCGTCGATACCCTTAACCTTGTTGAGGTCGCGGTCGATTGATCGGTTAGCTTCAGAGAAGGTGATGATCGAATCATTGTGCTTAAAGACGATCTCCATGTCCCGGTCACGCCATACGTAATCCTCGCCCTCAACAAAGTTCATCTGCTTCAAGGTCCTACGGTACGTTCTCACGAGCGTCTTACGTGAAGTTGAGTTGCTCTTACGCCAAGCGTGCCAGGTGGTCTCAGGGTACTTATAACAAAGCGACACACCAATGTGCGCCACAACTGCGGTCTTGCCGGTACCCACTGCGCCCAATAGGACGAACGTATCAATCTCTGGGCGAGTGTTGATCGTCTGAATAATATTCGCCTGCTTGGCTTTTAACTTCATGCTACTCTTCCGGTTCAGGATCAGGAGTTGTACCAATGTCGGAGATGATCAGCGGTGACATAGTGACCTTCTCACCCTTGCTCTGGATGTCAATAGTGGCCGGTGCCTTACCGAACATACGATCGAGCATATCGCTGATGGTGCGTGTGTCTGGTACCTTTGTCGTCATGAAGTAATAGTCTTCCACCTTTGACTTTGAATCTGCACCCTTCTTATCGCTCTTGAGAGTACCGTCAACGCCTTCGTTCTCGTCGAGGAACTTTTTGATCGTCTCGGGATCAGTAATCATTTCAGGCTTGCGTCGTACGCCTTTAGAGTCGGTGTGGATAACGAATAGCATCTGTACACCGGTTGCGAGGGATAGTTGAGCGTTGAGGAGTTCAGTCGCGTGCTTACGTGCTCGCTCTTCGTACTGTCGCTTAATGCGCATAGCCCTTTTGGTAGCAGCACTTATAGACCCTTTTGGTCGCCCTGCTCCAGTTCGTGCACCACCTCGTCCTTCAGTCATAATCTTATTTAACCACGTTTGAATTAAAAATCAAAAAATCAAACATGAGCGGTAAGGGAACGCTTAACAAAAGCCTCAGCCTCAAAACATACACCCTCGACACTATCCTCTGTTGGTTCGAACCTACCCCTATACTCAAGCTCGTATGATTCACCGACTGGACTCGCCCATACATCAAATTTGAATGATCTCGTCACACTCACTGCGAGCAGTTCCCATTTGATACCTTCAACAAAGAATGCGCTTAATCTATATACTTTGCTCAATTTATATACTCTTTTCTATCAACTTATGACCATCCACTGCATTAAGACCATCTGCTACTGCATTGAATTGTCGAATATAAAAACTCTCAATTTGGTATGGGTCACTTTCCGAGGGCTTGAACTGAGCAAGTATCTGAAATGTAAATGCCTCGACGCCATCTTGTGTGATGAGCTGATGGAGAGGCGATCCTGATGTTGCTTTGAAATGTTCCCACCATCTTTGCATAACCCACCTGACAGTTACGCCTACGTACTTCTTTCCTGTGGGTATGTGAGTAATCATATACACCGCACCATTATCGTACGACGAAGGAGGTTCAAATCTGACTTTGTTTTGTCGATAGCATTCTTCTGAACAAAACTCTCCCGTTCCTCGCGACTGCATCTGAGCCTTCTCAAGCTTCGTATATTCAATTTTGCACTCGACACAAGTATGTTTGCGGGTCCACACATCCAACCAACTATCATTCAATTCGAATATGGTTGTAATAAATCTTTCTTCGTAGGGCATATTTTTAGTACGCTTTTGACGAACTTTTATCATGTAATCACTACAGTCAGAAAGCAAAAGAGGCTTCACGTCTTCCTTTGATTCAGCATCATAGATTTGAATAAAGATACGCTCAACCTCTGTTACATACGCTAGGAACTTTTTCACTTGATCACGTCCATCACTTCACGATAAGCTTTACCGATCCTCTGAAGATCAACTCGAAATACCGTACTCTTGACTCGTCCGATTGTGTTAGGCCATCCACGGGCGTATCTCGCTATCTCCATACACGCCATTAGACTCAGGTTGTAGAACCCAAAGCATTTGTAGGCGAATCTCGATACAGTTTTCAATTCTGCCGGTGATATTCGATCATCGTTCAACATTACTTCCTCACCTTCGTCAGACCATAATAGTCATATGCCTTTTGATATTTACCGCTAATGCGATTGAATGCCTTTGTACGGCCACGCTCAACCGTCTCAAGCCAATATGTAGTCCCATCCAGGCTGACGACAGGAAACCAGGCGAACCACTGACCAATCTCTGGATCTTCATCAATCCAGTCGTCCACTTTGATTTCTGATCTACGCTTCTTTGGTAGGATCTTCATCTGAAGCCTTCTCTTGTATGCTAGGTAAGTATTGTTCAACGATGCGGCGGTTGATCTCATCAATTTGCTTGGCATATCTACGGTTAGAATTCTTGAAATCTTCGTGTACCTTACGGACCAACGTCTTGTTGTGACCTGAAGAGTCCATAGCAACCACCTGAGTAGCGATCTCGATGATGTTGGTATTGAACTCAAGTGCTGCCTTTAAGGCTTGTAGGAAGTGATCTGTGAGGGTCAATTCGATTTGCGGCTCGTTTTGTTGATCTGGTGCTGACATATTATTTCTCCTGTTCCGTTTTAATCTCTACGTTTACTTTCGTGTGTCCGATCCACTGCGCGAATCTGATAATCAATAGCGCAATTGTGATCCTGAACTTTGTCTTGCGGAGTTGCTTTTTGAACTCCTTGGTGTTAATTGTCACGCTATATTTTATGTCTGATTTGCTCATTCGTCCCTCCCTGGCATAGGTAATTTATAATACCCTGCGATTCTGTTAGCCCACGCAGCATCCCCGCGACCAACTTCATTTTTTATCGTTTTCGGTTTACCATGAGAGTAAACTCTGACCGGTTTTCCTAGGCCGAGGAATCCTGTCGGACGATCTGATATTGCATTGCCTGAAATTTCAAGGTGGTGATATAAAACATAAACATGGCGTGCCTCTTGGTTATCCCATAACTTCTCAAGTGTATGTCCAAGATCTTTAGGTTCCCTGTAGAATAGTGATTCATTAGCCTTGAGTTTCATTTTGCCCTCCTGGGAAGAACCCATATAATCTAACCAACTTACGATACTCATGACGAGCCTGTGATGCGCCGCGTGAACGACTGTTGCGATATGTTTTCTTAGGCCATGACTCAACCGCTATGACAAATTCTTCCTCAGTCACCGGTTCGTTGATCATCTTGGCGTAGTATTCTTGGCGCTCGCGAGATCGCTTGAGGAATATCGGGTCTTTAAAACCAAATTGCTTCATCGTGCAGATCCTAAGCGTTTTAGTAGCTCAGTACGAAGCGGCATGTAGTCTTCACGGTGGACCTCTTCTGCATGAGCGGGCTTATTCTGGAAACGGTACAGTTCAACCTGAGCCCATGCTTTTACACAACGACTTAACAACTCATCGTCATCATATCGAGCGATCTCGTTGAATGGGTCCCACACCGCAGATTCGTGTACCTTTATATCTTTATTAAGGCTATCTATTTGATCCTGAGTCATGTCAGTCGCT
>Ga0247803_1002088_pt1 | contig 10200 bp, 11 predicted proteins | sample UWRJL014104B1_FD_180928 | JGI IMG/M metagenome (GOLD analysis project Ga0247803, IMG submission 180928) | Plant litter microbial communities from Arlington Agricultural Research Station in Wisconsin, United States - UWRJ-L014-104B-1 | ecosystem: Environmental > Terrestrial > Plant litter >...
AAGACTGTTCCAGTCTGTACGTCGATGAGTGCCAAATCTTGATGGTGCCGTCCTCGGAGCCAGAGATGATAACGGGGAGTTCGGGGTGATACACGGCAAAGCTAACGTTCGAAGTGTGTCCCTCCAACGTCGCAATGAGAGCCTTTGTGGTGTAATCCCACACCTTGACAGTCCGATCGTCCGAGGTGGTGAGAAGGTATGGCTTGTCGGATTGTGGGTAGTAGTCGACGAAATTAACGCCTTTGGACTCATGCGCCTCGAGCGTGAAGTTGGGGTTGGAGCTGCCCAGCGACCAGATCTTCACCGTTCTGTCAAGACATGCTGAGGCGAACGTGTTGGGATCCTTTGGATTGATGGCAATGCCCATGACATAATGTCCGTGGCCCTCGAATATCTGGACACCTGCGAGCTGTTAGCGTGAGCTTAGAACGTGCCGCAGCGATACGCACATTTCCACGACTTGTCCCAGTCCCACAGCTTGATAGTCATGTCATCCTGCAACCGTATCAGCCCAGTCTTGCGCTCGTGTCCACATTGTTACCCACGCTTGCGGTTAAGACGAACGACTGCGTCGGGTGCACAGCGATCGCGCGAATGTAGTCCGGATGCGCCTCAAACTCTGTAATTTTCTCTGAGGTGTTGTAGTTGTACACGCGCAGCTTGAAGTCGTCCGAGCCTGTGATCGGGTCATGTCAGCTCTCGTCCTCGAGTGTGAAGCCCGGCAGTCGTACCAGCAACGATCCAGTTCTTTCGCGCGATGAAGCGACCCGCTCGTACGGGTACATCGGTGAGTTCAAATGTCTTGACAATCGATTGCGAAACATAGGACCATATGTGGACATGGCCTGCCGCCGTCAGCATACGTCTCCGCCCCGATGCTCTGCGTGTGCATACCGCTGTATAACGTCGTGAGGATCCATGGCTCGGTAGGGTGGAAGTCTTTGCGCGCTTAGTAGATGACTAGATGTCTGGCGTTGCGGTCCTACCAATTCCTAAATACGAAGTTAGCTCGACAGCTTCTACGAGACGGACGACGCGGGCTCACCTTTGACCCTCTCCGACCGCGCGAACAACTGCCTCTACAAGCCAATCACGTTAGCCTTTCCCGTGGGAGGTTGGAAATCCGTGTCGTCGTGGCGTACCTTGACGTCCAAGCGCATCTTTGCGGGTTGAGGTGTGTTGGTGAACGGAGGGGTGAATTGGAGAACGTGGCTATTCAAAGCCCGTCCGCGAGCGCAGCTTGTTGAGTGCTACAAGAGCAGCTAGGCAGGCGTGGGATCCTTTAGGAAGAAGACAAAAATCGCCGCGCAGGCAGAAGTAATTGGACGTGGCGTGCAGAGGACAAGTTGCTGTACCTCGAGGTAGGGTCGTAGTGGGCTCGGTGTTGCCTGCCAAGACTGCCAGAGGGCCCCCGAGTGGATCCTTCCCCATTGGGCAGCTTCGAGGTAGGCCATCGAATGCAGACGAAATGCGTGACATTCACCGCCTTCACTAGTCCAAGTCGCGAGTAGCCGCCTTGTGTCAATGTCAAGTTCGAGTTGCTTTGCTTTCACGCCAATTCGTCACATACAGCAAGTTGCGGTCCAAGAGTGATTGTGGTCAACTTTTCATCTTCTCTCCAACTATTTACTGTTCTTCCCCACAAGCCGGCGGCTCACCACAATATCCTCTCGACAAATATTATCAAATGCCCGTCTTCCACAGCCGCATCAACAAACCCCCCCTCGATTGAAAGAGAAATAAGGCCTCGCGTAACAGCGAAGGCAGGTATCTAAGAACTGAAACTACTAGGAAAAGATCCAAGACGTGGGGTGAAATACTTAAAAACATGTAGAATATAAAGTGGTGAAAGAGAGTGCTGAACGATAATAGCGCGGGCCGCGGTGGCCTCCATGCCAGCTTAGACGAGCTTGGCAAGGTGCGCGCTCGCGAGGATCGAAAAATCGGAGGTAATTACACGTGGCAGGGACGGCGGCATCCTAGCATGTCGGAGAGCAGGACGTGTCAACATCCTGCCTAGAATATGATACAGTCACACGTGAGTCGTGCGAGTGGGGGATGTCGTGGGGCGACACCTCAGTTCCAGCCAAGAGAGTTTTCCGCCATGACCGGAGCGGAGATCTGCTGGGTTCGTACGCTGCGGCCGTTACTACTGTCGCTCCCTCGACTGCCGCGGCTGCCTGGTAAACCAGGTGTCAGTCGCCCGTTGCGAGCGCCAGACATCCAGGCGTTGTTACCCAAGCCTCCTACAGAGCCGTAGGTGTAGCGACTGCTGCTAGGAATGGAGCTGGACCGTTTGTGGGCCAGCCTCTTCTTCCTGTACCTGCGTGCGACAAAGAACATGGCAGCACCATACGCGAGAGCACCCATGACAGCGCCCGCCGCAACACCGGCACTGGTTCCGTTGATGGGTCGGCTTGCAGCCATGTCGCCACCCACAGGACCGCCTTGAGCAGGACCGTTCGTTGCTGAGGCTTCCGGATTGTTCACGTTGTTCGCATTGCCAGGTTGCTTAGGACTGTACTCCGAGAAAGTGGTCGGGTCGACCAGTGAGGTGAGTGTGTTGACTGTGTCGTTCTTGTTGTTGTAGAACGCGCTGGCTGGTTGGACTATCATCTGTCTCAGGGTATCGTTGAGTGGGCCTGGGATCATGAATACGGCCAAGGTCTGTCCCCAGCCTAGCGTGTCCCACGTATCCGCAGCTTTCAAGCCATAATTGATGACATCTTTCTCGTCCAGTCGCAGCGAGTCAGCAATGGCCATCTTCAGGTACAAGAAAATCTGGTTTCCGCCATCATTTTCCGCCACAAATTTGTAGTTCAGACCCTTTCGGAAGCCAACCTGACCAATGAAAGTGTTCGATGGCACAGCTGTCGGCATGCCCTCGGGGGGTTGGATCCACGCAGCCAATTCTGAAGGAACCACGGTCACCGACGCCGTGGTAGCCGTTGAGGGCTGGATGAGGATGCTCGTGCCAACGTTGTACGTAGTATCGCTGTCATAAGCAGTCGGTGTGATGGAGGCAACAGGCCTGGTTGTCGATGCTGGAGGCGTGAACGTAATTTCGACTGGACTACTGGGTTCGACCGAAATGCTGGATGGCTTGTCGGTGGTCACAGGGATTGTGGCGTTCGCCGCAGTTGTCGGAATGATCTGCGAGGTAGGCACGTCCGACGTAGGAGTTAGGGTCGGCGTGTTGGTCACTTCAGAAGTCGGAATTGGTGTGTCGAGGCCAGTTGTGACAGCAGTGCTGTCGCCAGTGGGCGTGGGGGTCACACCAGTTCCAACCGAGGTGCCAGCCGTAGGGGTGATGCCGGGGGGCGTCTCCGATGGTGGACTCGGGCTGCCCACGGGAGTTGTGGGGGTGTTGATGGTTGTCTCATCCGATGTGGGTATGGGTCCAGGGAGACTAGTGTCCGGAGTCGGCACTGGCGATCCAGCGGTGGACCCAGTCGGGATGGTTGGAGTCGGAAGAATAGACGTCTGATCCGAAATTGGGGCAGTGCCAGATGGCAGTGTGATGGTGGGAAGAATAGACGTTTGATCCGAGATTGGAGCAGTGCCAGATGGCAGTGTGATTGTGGGAAGATTTAGCGAGCTGGGGATGGACAGAATCGGTGAACTCGGCAACACGTCAGAGGTCGGGATCACGAGAGTAGTGGTCGGGCTAGGAGCCGTTGGGCCCGTAGCTGGATCCGTAACACCAGTGGTGGGCGAGGGCAGGATCGGTACGACCGAGGTGACATCCGAGACCACAGACGATACTACTGATGTAGCATCTGATACCACGGACGATACTGCTGAGGTAGCATCTGATACCACAGAAGAAACCACGGAGGAGGCGTCTGAGACCACAGAAGACACCAAAGACGTAACTCCGGGGATGAGTCCAGTAGGACTGGTCTCCGAAGTTGGAATCACGCCCGGAACGTCAGCTGTTGTTGGTACAGACGCGGCTGTTGTAGGCGCAGTAGGTTCTGCGTTGGTTCCCAAGGCTGTCGTGATTCCCACAACAATCCCACTCGAGGTAAGCGGGGCAAGAGGGGTTTCAGGTAGCAAGCCACCAGATCCAGAAGGCAATACTGAAGGAACAACTGATGGCAGGATTGACAACGGGTCGGAGGGAAGAAGTCCACTTGAAGGGGCTATTTCGGAAGGCTGCACGATGGTGGTTGGCAGACCACCAGTTGATCCGGGTACGATGAATGGTCCCTCGAACTGTGTTGAATCGCCGGTTGTCGTGGCATCTCCGGCAGTAGTGGTCGTAGGCTTAGGCGAGACAGCAGACGCTGGGGCTTCACCGCTCGGAGCCGTCCCGGATGTAGACACAATGAAGGGGGGAATGATACCGCCCGAAGAGGCTGCACTTTCGCCCGTTGTGGTCGTCTCAGCGGGCGGCACGATCGTCTCCGGGAGGCCAATCGACGGCAGAGTAGGCAATTGTGCCACAGTGGACGGCTCTGTATCGACAGTCGTCGTGGGTTGCACAGGGGATTCTGGCAGGCCATCCGACGTGCCAACCGCGTCGCTGGACGGAGTGTCGGGAGACGCGGGCAGTGGGAGTGGCGATGTTGATGTTGTGACCGTGGTGAATGTGGGATCAAGAATAGTATTGCCAGTACCAGTAGCAGGGGAGTCTGAGATCGGGACGGGTCTCGGTCTTTGTGGCTCATCGTCTGTTGTCGTACCGGCCACACTGGAAGGTGATGCGGGCGGGAACAAGGACGAAAAGAGCCACGAAGGGTCGGACTCGGACTGTCGCTGATCCGGGCTGGACGTGCTCGTAGAAGGCTCACTTGAGGTCGTAGTCGTCGTCGTTTCCAAGGATGAGTTGGTCACAATCTGGCGCTTCACATGCCGCGGAAAGTAGTATTTCGGACGCATAGGCGTTTCGCGCGGCCCCGGAGCAGGCAGAGCATCCGCAGTCGTCAGCATGGGCCCAGAGCCAGACATACTGGCGAGGAGGAGGGCAGCAGCCCATATCGTCGTAGATCGCGGCATGTTTATTATTATCTTCAATCACTAAGTCGTAATATGTTTCCCGGGATATCGTATTGAAGTTCGGGAACAGGAGTCTGGCTGCGTTAGGAGGGCGGCTTCAGGAATCATCCAGGACACGTACTGTCAGGGTGTGAATCTAAACGAGTGTACTTGACGTGGTCAAGACAGAACAGTAATGAGTGGACCTGCAACGCCGCAGGTTAGCTGGCTGTTCCGTGCGGGTTTGGGCGGTGAGACGCACTAGACTGTCGGACAGCTAAAATAAAAGGGAGCTCCAAGCAATGCAGATGGGGTCGTGAGGGCCAAATCGAGCTATGCGGTCATGTCGCGAACAACAAGTCTGGTTTCGCGCGGGAACGGCTTGCTTAACCAGGATGGCGGGTTGTAGCGCGGTCTCGACGGCAACCTGACACGCGCCGAGCTGTCAAGAAAGCGTACCGTAGTAAAGACTTGCGCAGGTCCGTCGCGATCAAAGAACTGGTCTGTCCTGAGTTGGCAACAATGGGCGCGCACAAAGGACGTGACGTGTGCTTTGTTCCTGGTGGACGGGTCGGGATCGTGACTATCGTGGTCGGCCAGGGGAGGCTGACGGGCGATGCGACGGTGGGGAGACTAGCGACTCGACGAGAGCAAGCGGACGGGATGCTGGTGACGGGATTCTGTGGACGACGGGACGGATAACGAGGTGCGCGGTCGAATGAGTGTGTGCCCGGGGGCGTCGTGGCTAGTCGTGAGGCGGGTCGGGGAGGGAGATACTGCGACGGCGGGGAATTGCACACAACACACGGCAGTGCTGTATGCGTTCCCGGTCGAGAATTGTCGGGAGGGAGGAGATGGGGATGGAAGGGCGGTGGCGAGGCGGAGCGGTGGAGAAGGACGAGGAGGAAGACGGTCTTACTCTACAACGGCGAGCGACGCCCAGGCCAGGCGGGAGGGTTTCGCCAAATGAGCAGCAGGGGGGCCACAAAAGGGCAGCGAGTCGTGCCTGGCGGAGTCGCGCTCGAACGGGACGCCCTGGCCGGCCCACGCACTGAAAAGGAGATGGTGTCGGTGCGCCTGCGAATCAATAGCGGCAAATGTGCGGTGCTGTAGTCAGGGCAGGAGTCTGTACATAGAGGGCGCTACGACGGCGGGCATCAAACACCACATGGGACGGAATGCTTTGCAAGAGCCGGCGACGGGCGACGGCGGGCGGCGGGACGGCGGTGTGCGCGGCGTGCGCTTCGCAGTGCACGATGCCGTCCTTTTGCCGTGCACTACTGTCAATCACCACCTGGTCACAGCCTGCCTCCTCGCAGCGTTGCTGGCTGCCAGTGGTGTTTCGCAGACTAGGCTGTGTCTTCAAACAACCCGACCGGGGGGGCCCCTGGCATGGCAATTTAATCCATCGCCCATGACCCTCACCCGCCCGCGATGCTCGTCGCCCTCCCCACAGCTTCACCGGACTGCACAGGCCGACGTGGCCATGCCCACGGCGCTGTTGCGCGTCGAGGAGCGCCTCCAGCGGCCGTCTGGAGTCTGGGAGCGCGACGCTCTAGCACAGCGACGACGCGCCAGTTGGGTGCTCCCGCCCGCCCGCGAGGCCCTGGGCTCATTTCGGGAAGGCGCCACGCTTCCATCTCGTGCACCCTCCGACCCCCGCCCGTCCACCACCACCGACGGCTCTTCACAGGTGCCGCCATCTACTCTTTGATTGCCCTGCCCTCGCAGCCCCGCGTGCAATTCCCACGTTGCCTCTCAGTGGCCCTCGCCCACGTCGCCCGCTTGGCGGCCGCTGCTTTTCGCTGTTCGCCCCCGTGGCAGGCTGACATGCTCTTTATTGACGCTGCAGCCACCGCTGCTCGCGGGTCCCGCTCCACGAGTCCCCCTGGCCTTCTCGGGACCCGGGGGCCAGCTCGATTCTGCCGGATGTCCTCCACCACGCTGCTAGCAGCCCATCGATAGTTCATGCATCGGTTGCTCCCTCATGCAAACTGCTGCGCCGCCTAACCTTCTCGACTCGTCGGTTCCGATTTCCACAGAGCCAGACCAGACACGGCACGTCGACCCCTGAATGCGACGCTTGTGCCTCACGAAACGGAGACGATGCTGAATGTGCCCGGCCGTGTCGCGGCGAACGCCAGCCTTGGACGCTTCTGCCCATCTGTGCTCGACGCCTTGCCCTTGGCTAACCTGGCGGGTTATTCTCATACATCGCTGCTCCGTCCCACTATTCTCTGCGAAGAAACAAAAGTCGGCTTTGTTTCACGACCGCGCTTCTCATCTAGGGCGCCTTCTCGTTTCAAGTCGTTGCCTTGGGTGATAAGGTTCTTTCAGTAGCAGTGCCAAACACAACCAGTGAGACCTCCCCAGGATGCCTTCAGTGACATTCGCTTCTGCGGCGTTCGATCGTGCACGAATTGCGACATCTACAATATGTACCCCATCGAGGTCGAGATTCCGCAAGGCTGAGGTGCGGCTTGTAGGCCGCATTCTTTCTTTAGACCATCGCATATTGCGACCTTTGCCTTATCCAACGCCTCGTCGTGATATGGTTGCCGTCGTTCAGGCTTCCCGGGTTTCTTCTAGCAGCGTCTCCTGCACGTGCATGTGGCTTTGCATCGCGTGTGTTCCTATTTTGGAAGCTGCATTGGAGCGAACGTGCTTGGCATCGGCCCCTCTACGAGCACGTCTTTCCAGCACTCGTCTGCTCGCACTATTCCCACCTCTCGAAAACCTGTTCAGGCGGGCTCCGCGCGTCAGTACCCGTTGAGACCTACGGTATTTACAGCCCACGGTCGAACCCAACGGCCAGTGCCGGACCATTGGCGATTTGGAAGACGGTGTCTCAATTGCACTCCGCTAGTCCGTGGTTGTCAGCGTCGATGAGCAGCCTCTCTGCTCACTTGTCTCCGGAAGATTTCGTCTATTCGGCCCGTCGTTCGTCGCCGAACACTTCACCGGCGACTGACTCCCTATCCGCCACACTCGCCATGTCTGTTCTTACCTGACGTTGGTACGCCATGAACAATGACCATCAGTCGTGTTGACAGAGCGTGGAGTGAGGTCAGGATCCCGAGTCGGAAACATTATGGCATTAACGTTTCAAAACACGGGCAATGTACAGCAAACAGCTCGCATACGACATCCATTCGATACATTGGCCTACTATATCACGGTCACTCCCACATCAAGTCTCCGGCTCCGTCAATCTTGAATCGTTCTTATGCTCATCCCTTTCCTCGACAATCACGTCTCCGCTATTTCCAATCAAGTCTCCTCTGCGACAACATCTCTCACCTCGTCCATGCGCCCTCTTGCTAACCAAATGTTTCGTTTCGCCCAGACGCGCATAAACTACACGCCAACTGCCGCCCGCCATCGCGAAACACGCAGCGCCGCACCATAACGATTCCTCGTGGCACCGCTGAGCCCAGAAGCGATCGACATGTGCATGATATGCCAACCGTCATAGTCCACATTGGTCGTTCACGCCGGGTTGGGATCTTCGAGGCCGTCATTTGACTGCTTGGCAGTAGCGGAGACGGGCGACCACGTATTATTGATGTGTACCGTGCCTGGAGCAGCAGTCTTGCTGTTTCCCTTGCTCACGTCATGAACGTGGAGAGATTGGTCTTGTCGTCACGGTGGGCTAACCAACACCCGAGGCCGGTCATGCACATGTGAGGTCTTAGACTAGGAAACTCACTCGGGCCCAAATACCCGAAAGCGCTGCACTCCTACTCTCAATCCTATCTGAGCATATCAACCTTCAATATAGGTGCACACTTCTTGCCCACGCGACAAGACAATATCAAGCCGCAGCGCTCCGCCGTGTTGGTGGCCCTACTCACCCGCCAATCATATTACAGCACATGTGTTGATCGAGGCTGCGCCAGCGGCTAAAAAAGCACCTCGAAGCTGACGTGAGCCCAAAAGTAAGATGCCCATGGCACGTGTACGAACCCACAATCAGCAACCGTCTTCCAGTCGCTGAGATGAACAGTAAGCAGCCCTGTCAGAACGGGCAGGCCGGAAGGACGCATCGAGTGTAGAGCTATTAGTTGTGCAGATGGTTAATTCCCGATCGGTGTTTTTGGTTGTTGGGTCGCCGGGACGGGGAACATCCGCCATCTAAGATTTGAGTTTGCGCGTGATTACCACCGTGGTAGGAATTTGGGCGAGTTCATGGCGCGTTGTTGGTGATGACGAGAGAATTTATTGATTATGTTGTATGTTGTTGGCTCGAGCCGTTGGGCTTGGAGGCTTTCTGGCGATGCTGACTTGGGTGCTGCTAGCGTTCTGGAGTGCGCGGGTGGGGGAAGTGCATGAGAGTGAACATGAGTTTACATTTCCTTCGTCGAGATTTCTTGCCAGACAAATGTGCTGTGGTGTGCTTGGGTCAAAGAAGAACCATCGCTGTAGGTAAGCATCTGCTGGTGTGTCGTCGCAGTAGAATCACCACAACCCGACGCGCTCGAAATCGCAACCTCGACCTCAGGCGCACGCCTATCGACCGCACACTTTTCCGTATCCTCTCCTTCCACTTTTCATACACGTCTGCCATATCTCCCGACGCTCCAATCCTACAAGGCTCGTACAAGGTAAAGTCTGCACCATGTCGATCCTATCTCACACCACCTGTCACGACCACGCACATGCATACAGAAAAGCACAACCAACGTCTCAAAACTACCCTGTCCAGCACCCCAATCCCCCAAACACCATAGCGTCTTCGCCTGTACAAAGAAGCATTTCACCGATCGACCCGCCGCCCCGGTCCTCAAACGCCCGAACTCCGCATCGCAACATGCCCGATGCATTCCCCACCACTCGCCTCTGGCACCTCCCGCTGCGGAGCGGAATGTCACCACGTGCTTAGTAGCGCGAGGGTGCTCCGCTCCGGTGACGAGTCCGGGTCGGTCGCATGTGTGGTTCTGGGTTTGCACGGTGTCGGGATGTTGACGGTTTCGGTGTTGGGCTTGGGTGGCCAATCGCAGATTTTGGTTTGGGATGGTACGGGAGCGGATCGGCGGCTTGAGCTGGGTATCGGACTTTACCGCTTTGAAACGCCAGGTAGACGGGTGTTTTTGGATTGGCTGTGTCGTGTTTGGTGTTTGGGATGATCGCTCTGTCCGGGAGCTGCATCATGGAACCGGGCTCACGGGATTGTAAAGGTGTGGGAGGGGGTCGCGCATTTGCTGTCGAATGGGGTGGGGT
>Ga0247803_1002090_pt1 | contig 10194 bp, 9 predicted proteins | sample UWRJL014104B1_FD_180928 | JGI IMG/M metagenome (GOLD analysis project Ga0247803, IMG submission 180928) | Plant litter microbial communities from Arlington Agricultural Research Station in Wisconsin, United States - UWRJ-L014-104B-1 | ecosystem: Environmental > Terrestrial > Plant litter >...
CGGGGCCTTCACCCGCGACCGCATTGCAGGCGGCCAGACCTCGGTGGCCGGCCTCTATGCCGAGGGGTCATGGAGCGGCGGCCCCTGGCTGGTCGCCGGAGGTCTGCGCCGGGACGAATGGCGAAACGAAAACGGTCGTCGGGTTGAGCGGGATCTTGCCACCAGCCTGGCGACCGTGGACGAGGCAGACCCCGATCGTTCAGGCGATGTCGTCAGCGCGCGCATCGGGGCCCGTCGCGACATCGGCGCAGGTCAGTCGGTGCGCGCCGCCGCCTATACCGGCTTCAGGCCCGCGACGCTGAACGAACTGCACCGCCCCTTCCGCGTCGGCAACGACCTGACCGAGGCCAATGCGGCGCTGGAACCAGAGGTGCTGACGGGTCTTGAGGCGGGCTGGGGCTGGACCGGTGGTCGCAGTGCTCTGACCGCCACCGCATTCTGGACCCGCCTCGAAGATGCGATCGTCAATGTGACCCTTGGCGTCGGTCCAGGCACCTTTCCCAGGGCGGGCTTCGTTCCCGCCGGGGGCGTCCTGCGCCAGCGCCAGAATGCAGGAACCATCGAGGCGACCGGGCTCGAGATCGATGGCCGGTTCGACCTCAGCGAGGCCGTCTCGATGCGGGCAGCGCTATCGGCAACCGATGCCCGGCTGGACGGGGGAGACGCTGCGCCTCAGTTGACCGGATTGCGCCCGGCCCAGGCCCCGATCTGGAGCGCCACTGCAGGGCTGGACTGGCGCGCGACCGGTCGGCTGTCCCTGGCCGCCGGCTTGCGTTGGGAAAGCCGACGGTTCGAGGATGATCTGAACAGCCGCGCGCTCGATGCGGCCCTGACCGCCGATGTTCGCGCCGACTGGACGCTGAACCCGACGACGACGCTCTGGCTCGCCGCCGACAACCTGTTCGATGAACGGGTCGAGATTTCCGAAACCGGGACGGGCGTCGCCGGTTATGGGCCACCCCGCGCGCTCAGTCTCGGGGTGCGTTTTTCCCGCTAGCCAGGGCTGGACCGCTGGCAATGGCGTCGGTGCCGAGGTCCGGATCGATCCCGTGGCAATGTCGCCATGAAACCATTCGTCTGCCGATGGATTGGTCAAGGCCAGGATCGCCTGGTTGCGAGGCGTGGATGATGGTGTTGATTTCATCGGCAGGACGGGGGCTGAACGCCCTTCATGGGATCCTGCTCGGCTTTCCGATCGCCCTGTTCGCCACCGCTGTGCTGACGGACATCGCCTATCTCAAGACGGCTGAGATCCAGTGGACCAATTTCTCGGCATGGATGATCACCGGGGGGCTGGTCTTTGGCGGGATTGTCACAGCCTGGGCGTTGGTGTCACTGGTCGTCGGTCTGAAAAGCCCGCGACGCAAGGCAAAAGTCATCTACGCCGCCGTGCTCGCCGTGATGTGGCTGCTGGGTCTGATGAATGCTTTCAAGCACAGCCAGGACGGCTGGAGTTCGGTCGGTGCCTTTGGCCTGATGCTGTCCGTCCTGTGCAGCCTTCTGGCGCTCGCCGCAGGCTTCATCGCCTTTGCCGGTTTGACCTCGCGGGAGACCGTCCGATGATCCGCCCCCTGCTGGCCGTCAGCGCCATCGCCCTGGCACTCGCCTCCTGTGCTCGCAGCGATCCCGGTCTTAATCAGAGCGGAAGCCGGCCCGATCTGCCGGATGTCCGCCAGACCCTGATCCCCCCGATGAAGATCGCCGAGCCGACGGGATGGAACGGCCAGGTCCCCACCGTTCCTGCGGGCTTCACGGTCACAGCCATAGCCACCGATCTGCGCATTCCGCGTCAGATGCTGATCCTGCCCAACGGCGACATCCTGATCGCCGAGGGTCGAGGTGGGAATGCTCCGGCGCTGCGGCCCAAGGACATCATTGCCGGCCCCATCAAGAAGGCGGGCAATACGCCGGTCGAAAGCGGCAACCGCATCACCCTGCTGCGTGACGCCAATAACGATGGCACGCCCGAAGTGCGCACCGTCTTCATCGACAACCTGAACGCACCGTATGGCCTGGCCTTCGTGGATGGTGCGATCTACGTCGCTGCGCAGGACGCCCTATTGCGTTTCACCTATCAGCCCGGTCAGACCCGGATTACCGCCCAGCCGGAAGAAGTCACCAGACTGCCGTCGCGGATCAATCACCACTGGACCAAATCCCTGACGGCCAGTGCGGACGGCCAGACGCTGTATGTCGGGATCGGCTCGAACAGCAATGTCGGCGAGCGCGGCATGGCGGTCGAAGAAGACCGCGCGGTGGTGTGGGCGATCGATCGGGCAACGGGGGCACGCCGCACGGTCGCGACCGGTATCCGCAATCCGACGGCCCTCGCCATCGAGCCCCAGACCGGCGCGCTGTGGTCCGTGGTCAATGAGCGCGACGAGCTTGGTCCGCAACTGGTGCCGGACTATCTGACGTCGGTGCGCGAAGGTGCCTTCTATGGCTGGCCCTACAGCTATTGGGGCAAGAACCTCGATCCGCGCGTCATGCCGCAGAAGCCCGAACTGGTGGCGCGTGCCATCGCGCCAGACTATGCACTGGGGTCCCATGTGGCGGCGCTGGGACTGTCGTTTGCCAGCAACGGCGGTTTCGGCGGAGCCTTTTCGCAAGGGGCCTTCATCGGCGAACACGGCAGTTGGAACCGTCAGGATCCGTCTGGCTACAAGGTTGTCTGGGTGCCCTTTGCCAACGGACAGCCATCCGGTCAGCCCGTGGATTTCGTGACGGGCTTCATCACACACAGCGGCACGCGAGGTCGACCGGTCGGCGTCGCCTTCGATCCGAACCGGCGCATCATGCTGGTCGCGGACGACCTGTCGAACACAATCTGGCGGATCGCGCCCCGCAACGGGGCCGCGCGCTAACCGTCAGAGCGGCAGGCCGACGTAGTTCTCCGCGATGCTGGTCTGGGCTGCGACCGACGACGCGATATAGTCCAGTTCAGCCTGCTGCATCCGCCGGTCGAATGCGTCTGACCCGGGGAAGCGGTGCATCAGCGTGGTCAGCTGCCAGCTAAACCGCTCCGACTTCCAGACGCGCGCCAGGGCCTTTTGCGAATATCCAGCGACGCCTTCGTTGTCGCCACGCCTAAAATAGCCGATCAGAGCCTCTGACAGATAGGCGACATCGGAGGCGGCCAGATTCAGCCCCTTGGCCCCGGTCGGCGGCACGATGTGGGCCGCGTCTCCGGCCAGGAACAGCGAGCCATGACGCATCGGCTCGAACACGAAGGATCGGAGCGGGGCGATGGATTTTTCGAGCGCCGGACCGCGTGTCATGCTGGCGGCGGCGTCAGGCCCCAGCCGCACGGCCAGTTCGTCCCACAGGCGGTCGTCCGGCCAAAGGTTGATATCTTCGTCCACCGGAACCTGGATATAGTAGCGGCTACGGGTCGCCGACCGCATGGAGGCCAGGGCAAAGCCGTTCGGGTGGTTGGCGTAGATCAGCTCATGATTACACGGCGGCACGTCGGCGAGGATGCCCAGCCAGCCAAACGGATAGACCTTCTCATAGGTTCGGCCGACGCTGTCCGGCATGGCCTGGCGCGAAGGACCGTGGAAACCGTCGCAGCCACAGATGAACCGCGCGTTCAGCCGGTGTTCGACGCCGTCCTTGGTGTAGGTCAGCCACGGCGCGTCGCCCTCGACGTCGTGCAGGGCCACGTCCTTGGCGTCGTAGACGATCTCCAAGCCACGTTCGGCGGCGACGTCCATCAGATCGCGTGTGACCTCGGTCTGGCCATAGACCATGACGTGTTTGCCGGTCAGCGCGGCAACGTCGATGCGGATCAATTTCTCGCCATCGGCCAGGTTGAAGGCGTCATGCGGCAGGCCTTCGGCCTTCATCCGCGCGTTTATGCCCAGCCGATCCAGCAGGTCGGTCAGGGTGCGCTCCAGAACCCCGGCCCGGATGCGACCCAGCACATAGTCACCGCTCATCCTTTCGACGACAACGACCTCGATACCCTCCATCCGCAGCAGATGGCCGAGCAGGAGCCCGGCCGGGCCGGCCCCGACGATGGCGACCTGGGTCCGTTGCGTGGTCATGCGTTCAGCTGCTTCTCGAGCTGGTCCAGTACGCGGTAGCATGGCAGGACCTGGGCGACCGAGCTGTTGGGTTCGCGCCCCTCGCGGATGGCAGCGATGAACTCGCGGTCCTGAAGCTCGATGCCGTTCAGCGAGACATCGACCTTCGACACATCGACCGGCTCTTCCTTGCCGGTGAACAGGTCGTCATAGCGCGCGATCCAGGTGCCGTTGTCGCCGATGTAGCGGAAGAAGGTCCCCAACGGCCCGTCATTGTTGAACGACAGCGACAGGGTGCAGATCGAGCCGCTCTCGGACTTCAGCTGGATCGACATGTCCATGGCGATGCCGAGTTCGGGGTGCAGCGGCCCCTCGATGGCGTTGGCCTTGACGATCGGTCCGCACTGATACGCGAACAGATCGACGGTATGCGCCGCATGATGCCACAGCAGGTGGTCGGTCCAGCTGCGCGGCTGGCCCTTGGCATTCATGTTCTTGCGGCGGAAGAAATAGGTCTGGACGTCCATCTGGGAGATGGCCAGTTCCCCGGCGACGACCTTCTTGTGAATGAGCTGGTGGCTGGGGTTGAAGCGCCGCGTGTGGCCGACCATGCACACAAGGCCAGTTTGATGCTGTTTGGCCAGAACGGCTTCGGCGTCGGCCAGGCTGTCGGCCAGGGGGATCTCGACCTGAACGTGCTTGCCCGCCTCCATACAGGCGATGGCCTGGGCTGCGTGCATCTGGGTCGGGGTGCACAGGATCACCGCATCCACCTCGGCCAGAGCGAGGCTCTCGGCCAGATCGGTGGTGACGTGTTTGATGCCGTATTTGTCCGCGACGGCCTGGGTCGGTTCCAGAGTGCGGCCGATCAGGCTGACGACTTCGACGCCGTCGATCAGTTTCAGCCCATCGAGGTGTTTTTCACCGAAGGCGCCGGCTCCGGCGAGTGCGATCTTCATGAGGGGGTCTCCGGGTCAGGCCCAAAATCAGGCAATGGGTTCGAGCACGATGTGCCCGACCGCAGTGTTGGATGCGGGCACATGATAGTGCCGGTGCAGTTCGCGTACGTTCGCGCCCAGCGCGCCGCGCATGATCAGCCACATGACCATCTCGATGCCTTCCGAGCCGGTCTCGCGCAGATATTCGATGTGCGGGATGTGGCGAAGGCGTTGGGGATCGGCGGTCAGGTCGTCGAGGAACCGCTGGTCCCATTCCTGATTGATCAGCCCGGCGCGTGGTCCCTGAAGCTGGTGGGACATTCCTCCGGTGCCCCAGACCTGGACGTTCAGGTCTTCGGGATAGGAGGCTACGGCGCGCGCAATGGCCTCGCCCAGCGCATAGCAGCGATTGCCCGTCGGGGGCGGATAGGTGACGACGTTGACGGCCAGCGGCACGACCTTGCATGGCCAGGCCTCGGGCTGATTGAACATCAGGCTGAGCGGCACGGTCAGGCCGTGGTCGACGTCCATCTTGTTGACGATGGTCATGTCGAATTCGTCGAGGATGCAGGACTGGGCGATGTGCCATGCCAGGTCCGCATCGCCGATCACATCGGGCACCTTGCGCGGTCCCCAGCCCTCGTCGGCGGCGGCATAGCGTTCGGCGCATCCGATCGCGAAGGTTGGAATAAAGTTCATGTCGAAGGCCGTCGCATGGTCGTTGAAGACCAGGATGACGACGTCGGGCTTCTGGGCCTCTTCCCACGCGCGGGTCCAGTCGAAGCCCGCGAAGGCTGGTGCCCAGTAGGGTTCGCCTGTCTTCCCATGGTCGATGGTCGCGCCCAGGGCAGGGATATGGCTGGCGCCGACACCGGCTGTAATGCGGGCCATCAGTAGGGGTCCTTCTTGGAACGCAGGCCGACGGGCGAACGACCACCCGCGATCATCATGGCCTGGTAGTCGGGCTGGCTCATGCCGGTCATGGTGCCGACGGCCTGGAGGAAGCTGACCTCGTCGGTGAAGAAGACCTTGGCCAGGAAATAGATGTTGCCGCCCTGTTCGAGCGCGGCGTTGTAATCGCGGTCCAGAACGGCCTGTTTTTGAACCTCGGTCATCGGCCATTCGTCGAGATAGGCCCGCTCGTCCGCCTTGAACCGCCTGCGGTTCTCGGCCTTCATCAGCGTCATGCAGAACTGGTTCAGCCAGTAGCCTTGGCGCGCGCGGGCGGCGGTGAAGACGCGTGTGCCGGGGATGTCCTCCAGCTCTTCCAGATATTCGTGGATGTCCTGCTTGTCTGCGATCATCGACCCCTCCTTCATCGACCCCGCCTTCATCGACCCTGGGCCTTCAGAATGGCGTCGAGGCGAGGGAAGACGCGGCGCGCATTGCCCTCGAAAATGGCGTGCTTCTGATCAGCCGGAACGTCCAGCGCATCGACGTAGCGTTTGGTGTCGTCGAAATAGAACCCGGTTTCCGGGTCGATGCCCCGCACTGCACCGACCATTTCCGAGCCGAACAGGATGTTCTTGCTGTCGATCACCTTGGCCAGAAGATCGACGCCCGGCTGGTGATAGACGCAGGTGTCGAAGAACACGTTGTTCATCAGGTGCGACGCAAGCGCAGGCTTTTTCAGCATGTCGGCCAGGCCGCGATAACGCCCCCAGTGATAGGGAACCGCCCCGCCGCCATGCGGGATGATCAGCCTGAGCGTCGGGAAATCCTTGAACAGATCGCCCTCGATCAACTGCATGAAGGCGATGGTGTCGGCTGCGATGTAATAGGCCCCCGTCGCGTGCAGGGCGTGATTGCAACTGCCCGAAACGTGGATCATCGCCGGGACGTCCAGCTCGACCATCTTCTCGTAGAACGGATACCAGTAGCGGTCGGTCAGCGGCGGATGCTGGAAATGGCCGCCGCCCGGATCGGAGTTCAGGTTGCAGCCGATGAAGCCCAGCTCGTTGACGCACCGCTCCAGTTCGGCAATCGAGCCCGCCAGATCGGCCTTGGGGGACTGCGGCAACATACAGACGCCGACGAAGGTCTGGGGGTACAGGCCGACGACCCGCGCGATCAGGTCGTTGCAGCGCCGCGCCCATTCCAGGCTGACCGCCTCGTCCCCGACATGGGGTGCCATCGTGGAGGCGCGGGGCGAGAAGATTGTCAGGTCTGCACCGCGCTCGCGCAGCAGCTTGAGCTGGTTCTTCTCGATCGTGTCGCGGATGTCGTCGTCCGAGATGTCGGGATAGGCCGGTGTCAGCTGACCGCTTCGATACGCGGCAACCTGCGCCTCGCGCCAGGCCGTGTGGGCCTCGGGCGCAGTCGTATAGTGCCCGTGACAGTCGATGATCAGGGTCATGCGGCTTTGGCCCTTTTTGGCAGGACGGATGCGATCTTGGCGGTCAGGCCCTCGGGCGGGACTTTCAGGCCCAGCGATCCGATGGCCGCCTGGCGCAGGACCGTGCCGCGGCTCATGCCCGATCCGGTGCCCAGGTCGTCCAGGGTGCGGACAACCTCCTCCATCTCAGCCGAGCGACGCAGGCCGTGAACCATCATGCGGTCCAGGTTGTAATCCGCGCGCCGGCCCCAGTCGGCACCCGGCCAGCTGGCGTCGAGAGAGGCGATCACCTCGTCCAGCACGCCCGCCTCGCTGGCGGCCAGCACGCATTCGGCGCTCAGGGCCTCAATGCCCTTGACCATCACCGACCGGATCATCTTGATCGAGGAGGCGCGGCCGACCTGATCGCCGACGATGCGGATATTCGAGAAGCCGAGCGATCCCAGCCGCTCGGCGGCCTCACTGGACATGGCCCCGCTCACTAGCAGAGGAACGGCCAGGGCCAGGGGCTGGACCGGCGACATCACGGCGACATCGACATAGTGCCCGCCCGCCGCCTCTATGGCGCGCGCGGCGGCCCGTTTGGTCTGCGGCGCGACGCTGTTGAGATCGAGATACAGGCCGCCCGCCGCGATCGACCTCGCCGCCTCTGTCGCGGCGGCAAGGGCTTGGTCGGCAGTCACCAGAGAGAGGATGGCACCGGCGCCAAGAATGGCGTCGTCGAGCGTATCGCAACCCTGGACACCTGCCGCCGCATAGTCCGCCAGTTTGGCACCACGGGTCGAGGCATCCGAGGTCAGCCGATCATGGACCCGCGCCCGGCTTGCCCATCCCCCCGCCAAGGCAAAGGTCTGTCCTGCCTCTCCGAAGCCGATCACGGCAATGATGTCAGCGCTCGGGCTCATGCCGACGTCGTAGGCCGAGGCCATCAAGCAGGCCCAATCGGATTGTCCACGGGCCTATCAGGAAATACGAATTATGGTTGCGAGGCTATGATTTCCGCCTGCCGGTTCAGAACCTCAAGGAAGCGCCGCTGGATCGTGGTGGGTCGCCAGTCCGCGCGGGTGGTGACACCGATGGTTCGGCTGACGTCACCGGGAGCATCCGCCAACTGGACCAGCCATCCCGCCTCAAGTTCGACGGCCACCTGATCCGGTGACAGCAGGGTCAGGAACTCGCTGGTCAAAAGCATCTGGCGGATCATGATGACCGAGCCGCACTCGATGGGTACGCGCGGCGGAACGGCGCCGGCCGACCTGAACATCGCCTGCCATTGCGATCGCAGAGGCGTCCCGACAGCTGCCGTGATCCAGGGATAGGCCATCATCGCCTCAGGGGTCATCGGACTGGCCACGCCCTCAAGCGGATGCCCCTTTCTTGCCAGGATCACGGGGCGATCCTCGAACAGTGGCGTCTGGATCAGGGCATCTTCGGCCATGCCGACACGAAGGGCACCGACCATCAGGTCGATCTCGCCGTCCCGAAGTGGCCCGACCAGTTCGGCGTGGGAGCCCTCGATGATGCCGATGCCAATCTCGCCGTGCAGGGCGTGAAACGCCGTGACTGCAGCCGGCAACAGGCGGGCGCGTGACAGGGGCATGGCTCCCACCACGATCCGGCCGACCTCGCGCCCCTCCAGCAATGCCAGTTCCGACAACGCCGATGTCAACTCGGCCTCGCCCAGCCGGAACCTGCGCGCGACACTCGCGCCGCGGGCCGTCAAGGCCACGCCCTTGCCGCGCCGCTCGACCAGGACATGACCGATCGCCAGCGAGAGGTCGCCAACCGCGCGGTGCAGTGAAGGCTGGGAAAGCCCTGTCTCGACCGATGCCGCCGCATAGCTTCCGCATCGCGCCAAGGCCAGGAAGGCGCTGATCTGGGCCGCCGTCGCATGGCGGCTGTCCAGCAACCGAACGGCCGCCAGAACGCGGGGTGCCAGGACCTGTGCCGCCGGGGTCGGGACCATGCCGCCGGGTCTGCGCTCGAACAGGGGCAGGCCGATCTGGCGCTCCAGCTTGGCAATGCCTTGCGTGATTGCGGGCTGGGTCAGGTTCACCACGCGGGAGGCCGCATTGATGCTGCCCGTCTCCACGACGGCGGCGACGGCGCGCAGGTGGCGGATATTGAGATCGAATGGATTCACGCAACAGACTTAGCACAACCTAATATCGACGCGAGCTTTCCCATTGGCGCGCGTGCCACATCGCTCGCATCACCCATGATCCATCGTGCAGAGGGTCGTTACATGGCTGGAATCGTCGTCACTCACATCGACCGTTGCGACCTGGCGACCATCGACGGCCTGGCAGCCTGTGGTGTCGCGACGGTGCATGAGGCGCAAGGGCGGACCGGTCTGATGGCTCCGCATATGCGTCCCATCTATGTCGGGGCGCGGATCGCAGGATCGGCCGTGACCATTTCGGCACCGCCCGGCGACAACTGGATGATCCACGTCGCCATCGAACAGTTGCAGGAGGGTGACGTGCTCGTGCTGGCCCCGACCAGCCCCTGTTCCGACGGCTATTTCGGCGATCTGCTGGCCACCTCGGCCCAGGCGCGCAGATGCAGGGGCCTGATCATCGACGCCGGTGTGCGCGACGTGCGCGACCTTACCCTGATGAACTTTCCCGTCTGGTCGAAGGCCGTCCATGCCCAGGGCACGATCAAGGCGACGCTCGGCTCGGTCAACGTGCCCATCGTCTGCGCCAATGCCGTGGTGAACCCGGGCGACGTCGTGATTGCCGACGACGACGGGGTCTGCGTCGTGCCCCGCGCCGATGCCGAGGCGGTGCTGAAAAAGGCTCAGGCGCGTGAGGCGCTGGAAGAGTCCAAACGCGTTCGCCTCGCTGCTGGAGAACTGGGTCTCGACATCTACGACATGCGCGGCAAGCTGGAG
>Ga0247803_1002091_pt1 | contig 10191 bp, 11 predicted proteins | sample UWRJL014104B1_FD_180928 | JGI IMG/M metagenome (GOLD analysis project Ga0247803, IMG submission 180928) | Plant litter microbial communities from Arlington Agricultural Research Station in Wisconsin, United States - UWRJ-L014-104B-1 | ecosystem: Environmental > Terrestrial > Plant litter >...
CTGGGGTCCCACATTCACCTGAACACAGAAGTGGCTGAGCTTCGTTGGGTTGAAGCGGACGCAGAATGGGAAGCCACGCTTCACCATCTTGTTTCAGGCATGGGCGAACTGAGTGCTCGAGATCGACAAGAACGAGTGGCAAAATCTATATCGGAGTCCGTGATTTTGAAGAAAGTGAAGATCCGCGCCAAGATCGTCGTCAGTTGTGTCGGCATTGTCGTACAGCCGAATCCATGGCCAGCTTCTATTCCCGGTCGCGAGCTGTTCGAAGGGGAGGTGTTCCACACGTCTCGTTGGCGTGAAGATGTAGACTTGGATGGCAAAGACGTCGTAGTCATCGGGGCGGGAGCCAGCGCAGCACAGGTCGTCCCAGCTCTCCTGCAAGAACCATACCGCGTCAAGTCATTGACGCAAATCATACGAGCAGCTCCCTGGATCATGCCTAGACTTCAGGAGCCCTTCGGGAAGGAACATTTTGCGAAGTACGCGCCTACTGTACTTCACTACCTGCCTTTCATCGGCTGGTTGTACAGGATTGGCATACACGTCCTTGTCGAGCTCGTGTTTACCATGCTACTTCAGAAAAAGCATGCCAAATGGCGGAAAGGAATGGAGAAAGCTACGCTAAAGGAGACTTATCGAATCATTCCAGAGAAGTATCATGGTATAATGACTCCGGATCATCCATACGGATGCAAACGACGGATCTTCGATAGCGAGTGGCGAGCTAGCATGAATGAGCCCAACTTCACGCTGGCAAATCGAAAGATTGTCTCCGTTGGTGGAACACACATGACACTCGGTGCCTCGTACAGTGCTCATGATCAAGACACCATCGAGACGGAAATCCCAGCGGACGTCATCATTCTTGCAAACGGCTTCGAAGGAACGCGCTGGCTCCATCCCCTCACAGTGCTTGGCAGAAACGGCATTTCAATCCATGACGTATGGAAGCAACGCGGAGGCCCGCAAGCATATCTGGGTACCGCTGTCGATGGTTTCCCAAACTTCTTCATAGCTGTGGGTCCGAACACGGCTAATGGGACCGCTTCTCTTATATTGACTATTGAGAACATCACTAGCTATATTACCAACATGATAACGCCAATCCTTCATGGCGAGGTCGCTGCGGTTGAGATCAAGAGAGAAGCTGTTGATAAGTGGACAGATGAGATCCAACGGGGTTTGAGGGAGACGGTGTTCTCGGGTTGCGTGAGTTGGTATATGGATGAGAGGGGGTATAATTCTACGCTGTACTCGTAAGCGTCGCTTTACTACAGGCATGGGGGGTTGCTAATGCGGGTTGTTAGGGGTTCGCAAACAGGACTTACCCTGAGGTGTATGTTTCCGCGTTATGGGGACTGGACGTACTTTTCGGCACAGGGGTTGACAGTGAAGAGGCGAGGTGAATGGTGGATGTGGGGCGGACTTGTAGGATCGGTTTGCGTAGCGGCAGTAAGCATTTGGTGGCTCTGGGGCTAGCTTGGTTAGCCTGTGCAGGCATGCGTCAGGGGTGCCTTTCGTTTCTGCGGACACTATAGCCTGTCGAGTCGTCCGCCAAATATCGTCAGAGAAGGAAAGAAAGCGTATGTCTCTGGAAACACGTGTGTTACCCTTATATTGAACGAAGAATGCCTGCATTCCGCGCTATGCACGAACCGACTTGCAGTTCAGCACAATCCTAGCATCGCTACCTAGTCTCCTAGTAACATACACACCCGTACTTAATCCCGTGCACTTGCGCCTATCACCTCACTCACGCACTTTCAGCTCTCTCCTACCAGTCCATGTCATCGCCATCGTCGTCATCCTCGTCCCTATCTGCCCCTCTACCCATAGAAAGTCCTCTACGTCCGCCCAGTCCACCTGGAGGCCCTTCATTCAACAGACTCCGGACTCGCATCTGAGTAACATTCATAGCTGCAGGACTATTGTAACCAAAGCAGCGAGCGCGCTGGCATGCAATCATACTATTGTAGAGACAGCGAAGTTCGAATGGTGGGTACATTTCGAGATCGAAATTGGAGATTGGGTGGCGCACTGCGCAGGGTGGGTAGCCTCTGGACCAGGACATGGTGGTCGTAGGTTTTGGTTGGGAAGAGGTTATATGTTAGTTTCGTGTTGTGTTTGGGGGGGTTTTGGTGCTTGCTGAGCCAGTTAGAAACAGTGTGAGAGAGATGTGTAGACCGTCAAGGTAAAAAAGTGCAAGCTTGCTGAGGCGGCGTACTTCATATACATACCCTTGCACTGGCCAGCTGTCAGCTCGCTCAGGAGTCCATGCTTGACTAGATAACTCATTGTTGTTTCTCCGCGCTGCGAGGTATGCCACGCATCGTAGAAGCTCCACGTGGTAAAAGCAATTTGCCAGCGGCTAGGTAATATTGAGTAGGATCGACAGTGTTCCTGGTCGTTTGGTTGGCGATGACACCACTGATAGCTTGCGCATTTCCATATATCTCGCGCGAGCCTCTTGTTGTCAATGACATAGTACGGAGGACGTGTTACCCAGCAGTCAAGTTCCACAAATCACAAATATGGTGTGAATAGATGAACCTTACACGATATTATTGAATCGCAATGAGCCCACAAGCTGTCATCACACGAGTAATGTTATGTAAGGTTCCATTAATAAATGTGGTTCATCATTACATGGATCTAAAGTGCTCTGGTACATGTTTATTCTAAGAGCACATGACGCCAACAGCAACACTCGTCTTACTTTTCTCAAACTATTCCATGACTTCCTCAACCTCAATATCATCCCCCGCTACCGGCCTCCGCCTCTGACTGTCGTCATCCGGCTCCTCTACTTCCACAAAGATTGGTCTTTGCCTCTGATTCTGCGCTTGCCTTCGACTCGGTCTCTGCCTCTCCGCCTGCCTTTGCCTCGGTTGCTGGCTCTCTGTATCTCTTTGCCTAGGTCTCTGCCTCTGCATGCCGCCATACCGTTGCTGCGGATGCCATTCTCCGCTACCACTAGGTAAATAAACTAGCATACGTTCAACTCGTCCCAACGTCTCTTCTAGTTCCCACTCTTCGGACACGCCAGAGCAGCGCGCATCGTAGCAGGCCTGTGTACGATGGTACACGTCGAGCGTGTCAAGAAGTGGGTAACTGCGGATTTCGGCAATGCTGATTGGATGAATGAGGGTGCAGCCTTTGGCACCGGTCAGGCAGTAGTCCATGGTGTGGCGAAAGTATTTGCGCGTTACAAGGTAGATCGTTGTTGCAGGGAGTTATGGAGGGAACAGGGTCTGGTTTTATAGAAGAGTGAGGTGGTGTAAGGATAGTCAGTGTTCTTGTGTGAGAGCGACGTATCGGTGATATTTATCATGTACGGCGATGGAGTGACATGGCAGCTTCTCCACCGAGACGTGAGATACCATCTAGGTACCTGTGAATGGACTGTCTACAGGTAACCAACTCCCAGAGCTTCAATGATCCGTCTTGGTGACGATGTCACGAAATCGTAGCCAAGAAGCGTGGAAGTCGTCTTGTGCTCATCATTCGATGGCTGTCGGCCGGGTCTCTGAAGGAAAGGGAATTCTAGAGTCAGAGCAGAAGTAGAGCCTTAAGTGCATATCGCAGCTGAGAGCTGAGGGTTCTTCGATGACATGATGGGTTCATTGCGGGCTTTCACTGTCTTACGACGCGTTGGAAGTGCATTGACAGTGAGAAGAGTGGGCCGTCTGTGACGATGGCATGTGAAAGGCCCTGCTCCCTATCAATTGGGAACAACAACCCTTTCGGATCACTTTCGTATCACTCTTGTCAAAGAAAACCGACAACTTCATGACAGCCTCCGCCAATGCCACATGATCACTGTGTCCAGGAGATGGCACAAGCGACTCAGCAATACCGAATCGTGCCGGAGCGGGACTTCCCAAAGACATGAGGCGTGTGTGCACTCCGCCGCTAGCGATTTACCTCGGCTCCGCGGCATCTCCACAACGCCAACGCTGACCTCCAACAACGACCTGTTGCCGACGGAGCTTCAACCAAGTGAGAGTCGTGGAGCCTTTGACTACTTTCACGTACCTGAACATCTGCCTCGACCACCCTGCAAATCACTCTCCAGATATTGAGCATGCCTTTCAGCACAGAGCTCACGCGGGCGCTCGGCATCAGAGGTATGCACCCGGCAGCTCCAACACCGTCGCAAGATCCTAACAGTGATGGATAGTACCCGTCGTGCAAGGTGGCATGCAATGGGTAGGCTACGCCGAGCTTGCCAGCGCCGTCAGCAATGCGGGAGGTCTGGGAATAGTATGCTTCCACCCAATACCCTCTCCACTCATGTAGCTGACCAAATGGCCAGTTAACGGCGCTCACGCAACCCACACCCGAAGATCTACGCAAGGAGATCCGCCGATGCCGAACCATGACGAAGAACCCCTTCGGCGTGAACCTTACTCTCCTTCCCGCCCTCGTTCCCCCGGACTACGCCGCTTACGCACAAGTCATCATCGACGAGGGCGTCAACATCGTTGAAACTGCAGGAAACAGCCCGGGACCAGTGATAAAGCAGCTGAAGGCTGTCAATACAATCATATTACACAAGTGCACGACTATCCGGCACGCCCAGGCTGCGGTCAAGCTCGGTGTGGACTTCTTGTCCATCGATGGCTTCGAATGTGCCGGACACGTTGGCGAGACGGACATTACCAACTTCATTCTCCTCAGCAGAGCGAGACAGTCGCTTGGCGTGCCTTTTATCGCATCGGGCGGCTTCGCGGACGGTCAGGGTCTAGCTGCTGCGCTGGCCCTGGGTGCGTGTGGTATCAACATGGGTAAGCTATCTCGGGACCTGCAATTCCAAACACTTTACTAATCACATGTGAAGGAACTCGCTTCATGTGTACTGTAGAAGCCCCCATCCATCAAAACATCAAGCAAGCCATCGTCGACGCCCAAGAAACAGACACCGAGCTCGTGCTCCGCAGATGGAGAAACACATCGCGCCTATTCAAGAATAAGGTGTCCAAGCAAGCCGTCCAAGTTGAGAAGGAGAGCACAACGGGTAAATTTGAAGAAGTCGCCGAGTTCGTTAGTGGGAAGAGAGGAAGGCAGGTTTTCCTCAACGGCGACCCGGACTTTGGTGTAAGTGATGCCCGACCCAGACTTTGTCGTATGACAATCTAACCGAACCAGGTTTGGACCGCTGGCCAGGTAATTGGGCTCATCCACGACATTCCCACGTGCGGAGATCTTCTTACGAGGATCGAGCGCGAGGCTGTCGAGACGTCCAAGAAGACGCAGAGTCTGTTCGTTGATGAGGGAGAGCAGGCTGTGAGCGCGACGGGTACTGTGGGAAAGAACACTAATAACCCTGGTGCTGAAATCTGGGGCGTAGGGAAGAGCAAGTTGTAAGATTTAGAAATGGACTTCGTGTTTTGGTCCCCGTTTCATGGTTCATGGCTGTTCGTCTTCTCTTCCAATGTTCCTTTCGAGTCCCAACACTTCCATCCCGTTTAGAGCAGGATCAGCTCCGCTCCCCAAGAGCTTGTCCATCGTATCACCTTCTCGTTTTACCCTCAAGGGTGGATACTTGGTGACGACTACCTCATTAGACCCAGACGTACGACGCACTCCACCGTTGCCAAAGCCCAAAATGCGCGCTCCGCGGCCGCGTGACTCCATAGCCCACTCCTAACCACACTCCTTCAATTCTGGCTCTTGACGAAGCAGACCCAGATCTCAAGTCTTTACCGCACAACCACCTGATCCCAGACTTCTCCTCAGATCTATAAATCACGCCTGCCCTGTAACCAACCCTCCACCTCACAACCAGTTCCGTGTCATCGTCCAAAGCCTTTCAAAATTCGGCTTCAAACAAAAGTTCATCAATGATGGCAAAGGGACACCTGCCGATCCACCACGTCCCCATGGCCACTCCTCCATATCGGTCACCCGGCCACCGCGCCTGCCGCGCCTTCATCACCATCATCTTGCTGGTCCTCGCTGTCACTGCAGCGCTGGTCATCGCCCTCACCGTCTCATATCTTTCTACTGGAAAAGCGGCTGCAGGCACCGATGCTGCTGCATCCAAGCCAACGGCCTTCGCTCAGATACCGCTGTTGAAGCGCGATGAGCTCTGTGAGCGCGAGGACTGTGCCGAGATTATCTATAGCCAGCTTGTTGTCCCGGTGGTGTCCAGACGCCTTGTTCACCCGGTATTCAGCCTTCCGCCGCGGCAGGAACGAGATAAGTTGTGCGAAAGGGAAGACTGCGCGGAAGTCGTGGAGCTCCAGCCGGTAGCTCGCCTTGACGCAATTCACCCAGTGTTCACGCTTTCGCCGCGGGCGGAGCGGGACGAGTTGTGTGAAAGAGTAGGCTGTGTGGAGGTCACCGAGCGCCAGCTCACTGTCCCCGATTCTTACATGAGCCTCGATGCGCATAATGACGGCAAGCCGGACCGGCCCGTCACTTGGATAACAACCACCGCAGAGACCTAAGAGTGAAACATCACGTAATTTTGCCAGCAGTTTTTCCGACGATCTCCCCTGCTGCGGCTAATACGATCTCGACCTCGACGTTGCAGACCTGGGCATCATATCGAGACGCGGCGTCCTGTTACACCCAGGGAGTTCACTCCGCTGTCGAAATTATCTTTCGACATCGAGGCCACCGAAAGTATCAACAAGTCCTGGAGTGAAGATCAAGTAGACACGTGTGGCTGGATTGGATAGGGATGAAGTGGGAGCGAGGCTGTACGCATGGAGGAAACAATTTTAATGTTCAATCTGGGTTTGCGTTTGGGTCTGCTGTTATAAGACTTGGTCGGGTGTGCGATCATCTACTATCATGTGGGTTCAAGTCGACAGCTGCGCTCATTCCTGTGCTACAAGCATGTTACTTATGTAGTCATAAAATCGTTGTTGTTCTATGAACATCTTTACTCTTTATCTTACACATACACCTTATGAGTGCTTGCAGTTGTTTAACAGTATCTCGTCGGCCTTCCAAGTTCTCACACAGCTGCAAGCACTAACCCACCCACAAAACCCGCAAGCCCCAACGACATCTCGACACGTCCTGCCGCACCCTCAAACGGCTGCAAAGTATTCCGCGCAATACCACCACTCGCCGTCGCCGTCCCACTAGCACTCGCGCCCGCCCGTCCATCCACAGTGAAAAAGTTCGCCGCCAACGGCTCGCCCAATCCATGTTGCTGCGCAAAGCTCTCAATGTCAATGTTGAATCTAGCCTGGGTGTCCGCGAAGTCGCTAGCTTGCAAATTCAATTGGGCCGGTTGAGCATATAAGAGTTCGACGTAGCGATGCGCCATCGTGTCGGTGGCAGGGGGCCCGGGTGGCAGATATGGCGCGGGACCTTGGTCGGTGGAGGTCAGGAGGACGGTGTTGTTCGTCATGCGTTGTTGGGTTGGTTTGAAGCCGGTTTCCATGGCGTGGAGCAGAATGCGGCGGGTTGTGTTGCCTTGGGCTGGGGGGACGTCAAGGTCGAGCATGACGAACATGTAGGTTTGCGCCGTGTCTAGAGCGGAGCTTGAAAGGGCGATTTGAGGCGCGGATGAAGTTGCTGTTCAAGTTAAAGGACGTCCCGGGAAGTTGGGATCATTGGTTATACTTTGCTTGCTCAACAATTGGCCGGGAGTGTTGACAGTCGTTGAGTTGAACATGACGTCCAATTTGTTATTAACGGATGGCGTGAAGCCTTGGGGTGTTTGCGCCTGCGCAATACCAGCCAAAGTAACGACGAGAATAGAGGATGAGAAATGCATACTGTTCTATTACCGTCGGAAGAGAGAGAAATAAATAAAGTAAAATGTACAGTCGTGGAATTGAAAATGTAGCACTGGGTTATGAGTCTTCGCAGAAGAGCACGTTGCCATCAGGCTCCAGGAGCCGATATATAAATCTTGCGTAGAATACACGCGTCGTCAAAGCGTAGTGGCCACACCCGCTGCACGGCCTGTCGCATGCAGTGTGCATATCAAATTGTCCGGCAACGCACGGGTTGGCCCCGTGGGGATGAAACGTGCAGCGCGGGAGACGATCTCCCCGACAAGCGACTTCGATAATGCCACAAGCAGTACCAAGACAATTCCTATCTGGCTAAAAAGTGACGGACAACGGCATCGAGTCGATGCTTTTCTCATCACGGTTGGTGGTACGTCCGGTGGGTAAGAGTGGTACAGCCGCAACGCAATGGAAGCATCCGACTTAATATGCTAAGAGCGGTGACGTAAGTAGGCGTTAGTCGGAAACAACGAGTTACAAGAATGGAACAGTTGAAGGTTCTACGCTCGTGATTGTTGAGGCTCACGAGCGTGATCGACGCTGCAATATGGTCGGTAGGTGGGAGTGGAGCGGCACTTGCGACGCTTGTCCGTGCGCCTCAACCCCAAACTCGAGAGATGGCTTGGAAACCTTGGTATGTCTGCAAACTGTGGGCCTACTTGAGACAAGGTAGGGCCGGATTTGAAAAGCATTTGTATACCGGTGGGGGAACCAGATCATCCTCTGGCGCTGCGCATTCTGTCCGTCCTTCAACCCACAATGACATATGGCAGACTTGAGGTATACCGTGTCGAGGGATGCTGTTTTACATGTAATCTCCTCACCATACGGCTCGTGTGGATCTGGGTAACCCTCTAGCCTGCTCACGCGCCTATGGGGTTCGCAAAGCTTGATTACAGAACCGTGCAGATATCGCGGGACGAGCGCTCGTTAACAGTTCAGGGTCTTCTTACTTCCGTAACTGTATCGCCAGGTACAAAACAATGAAGACAGTTGGGGCTGGTGTAGTGTGGCTGAGAAAATCGGGCTAAAGTAGAGGCATTGCGGACAGTAAGAAGGTAGGAGATGAGAAGAAGTGTAAGAAGATAGAGCGCTCTCTAATATTTAGCAGGTTAACATGTAGCAACAGTAGAAATTTTCAGTGAGAGCAGTTCAGTTATACAGATCTGGAATACTTTGACGTCTTGTTGGCCAGGAATCGATATCGTACCAGTGGTCGAAACTAAACTATAGCAGTTGACGTCAAGCTTCAAGGTGATCCTGGCTAGGATTTCCGACTCAAACAAATGTTGGAACGTAGAAGGATCTGGATTTCAAGTAAGGACTCGTGCTCTCGTGGTGTTGTATGGTTGTCAAGCGTAGGCGCTGAGGATCTTGGGTGTTCAGAACCCCCAACCAGCATCCGCGTCTCCTAGAAAGACTGAAACCCCACCTACGCTGCTACATTGGGTATGAACGGACCGTTTAGGTATTCTCTTCCGAAAAGGATTGGAGGAACATCATGTGGGGAGTTCGGTGGTTGAACATGTGCGTCATGTAGTGAGTGGTAAGGCCAATGTCGGCGAGAAAATTTTCGCGCGCTGGCTCTTCCGTCATGCAGCGCGCCGTTCCCATCTCTGTCCCCACATCCCCGAACAGTTCCACAAGCACAATGAATGTAAATGGAGCGTATTATCTACCGCATGGCTAAAGATAAAGCTATATAAATTTGATGCCGCTCGATATTTTCATAAATCAAAACAAGAACAGCCTGGCTAGCTCAATCGGTAGAGCGTGCGACTCTTAGTACTACTGTGCAAAGTCATCTCAAGGCTCGGGGTGTAAGTTCAACCTACCTGTCATATCATCTTCTGCAAATACTAATAACTCCACAGTCGAGCCCCCGGTCGGGCTTAAGAAATATGTTTTTTTGCCTTTCCGTTAGGCTGAGGATCTTTTTTTTGTTTCCATGAATGCCTACCTCTCGGGAACTTTCCTTTTTGTCTCCGTGCATATCTCTGAACGAACCATAATATTTGTCTCCAGGCATGCCTTACAAGTGTAACTAAATTAGAACAAATCCACTCAAGAGCTTTGAAGAAAACATTTGGGTTGATAACTCACTTCACGTATCTTTGTCTGCCTGCCACTCTTGGAGACTCAATATATGTCACAATCTTGATTCTGCTACCCTGGCAGATTCCGCAGAACTGTGTTGAATTCCAAAATCACTTTCGCGAAAAGCAGAGAATATGCTGCACCTGGACCAAAACCCTGCATCAACCTCATCTGCAGAAACCCTTACTATTACCATAGTATATGTCGCACCATCGCTGCCAAGTAGGCCCATAAACTGCGCGATGTACTCGTTGTCCATCTCTTCCGCAAATCTAAGCAAATCTTCATTCCGACGATGGGCGTTGTCCACATGACGCTTCATGCTATGGGTGGT